>Ga0185299_10000531_pt1 | contig 99049 bp, 156 predicted proteins | sample PaiPotPPA55metaG_FD_128002 | JGI IMG/M metagenome (GOLD analysis project Ga0185299, IMG submission 128002) | Iron sulfur acid spring bacterial and archeal communities from Banff, Canada, to study Microbial Dark Matter (Phase II) - Paint Pots PPA... ... | reverse complement strand
TCACAACACCAACCCCAAGCCGTTCATCTGGACCAAAAGCGCACGCGACATCCTGCAGAAGGTAATTCGCGCAAATAGCCGTTTAAGTTCCAAACAGAATGGAACACTACACTAGGTGGGGGCAATCCTGGCTTGCCCTTGGGCGAGCCAGAGGACACTGGAAGCATGGCACCTATCGCCAATCCCACGCAAAGCGGAAATTGCCAGGATGGCGTATGGGCCGCAAAAAGCCTTTGGCGCGCAATCGTGCAAGCCAATCGATCGGTGATTCGTCGCGGCCGCGCGGCGGCGCGCCACGCTCGCGCAACATCGCCTCGGCGTAGTCGCGCCCCTGATCACCTGCGCGCAGTTTCGAGAGCGCGCGCTCGCTTGCCACCTGGCCGTCGGGTGTGAGCCAAAGAGTTCGCGCCGAGGAAATGCCCCGCCATTGGCAGCCGGACGCGCGATAGACAACGCCCGTGTGCGAGCGCTTGATGAGTTGTCCGGTGTGGTCGTGCCGCTCGACCGGATCGCAGTACGCCACGACACCCTGAATTTCTGGGAGACCCTTGCGTAGCAGCCGGTTCGCTCGGGCAATAAACCACGATTCGGCATTGGATACGCCAACCTCGGGCGTATCGAGCAGCACGAGCCGGCCGAGCTCCACTCCCTGTGCCGGCTCCAACCCGGTTAGAACTGAGGGGATAACGTTCTGTGACATCGGAACGGAATACACCGCCACGCCGCCCAGGTACTCGCGACCAAAAGCGGGCTTGACCATCAGCCCGACTCGAAACCGCGCGGCTGGGTAACTGTGGCTGTAGTGATGTTGCTCAATGAAACCGCGAGCCTCCTTCTGTGGGAGCACGACCACTTCAGCGCAGGATGGATTGAATACTTCGCCCGGCGGACGGTATCTGACCTTGCGGTCCTTCCATCGTTGCGACTGTGTCGTGATCTGCTCGAGGGCCAGTGTGAGTTGTGCATTCATGTGGGCGCGCGTGTCCTGCGTTGAAGGGGTAATCCCAGGATAGCGCTCGTCACACCGGCTGCAACGCGACCCCGCACGGGCCGTAAACGGAAAAAGCCCGCGACCTCATGGGTGCGCGGGCGGGTTACGGTTCATCATCTAGCTCGATACCGCCGCAACTTGACTGCAGAGGTCCGGGCGGTCTGCCAACGACCTTCTAGCCGATGCCAACGCCTGACTGAATGCCGATGTAGCGTGCCGTCTCGTTCACATCACTGTCCTTCCCGTGAAAAGCCGTCACTTCAATTGCTTTACCAATGGCGGAGAGCAGGCCGAACAGGTTCGCACGGCGCTCGCCGCGCTCCAGACTGAAATAGACGCTCGTGTAGCCGTCGTCAGCTTGCATGCCGACGATCTCGCCGGGGACCGTGACGCGTGCGGAGTAGAGTATCCCGCGACGCTCCACCTCGATATCGACGCGGTGATCCGAAGGAACGATGCTGAGATACAGGTGGTCCTCTTCGCTCAGCCAGCAAGTTAGCCGGTACGACCCAGACGATGTATCGAAAGGGGTTTGGCCTGCAAGACAGCGCTGCCCGATTGCAGCCAGCAGTCGTCCGGCCACAGCGCGTGCGACGGGTGTCGAGGAGACGGTGACCAGCGCCCGCGCATCGAGCAGGGAATGATGTCTTTTTTGGGTTTCAACTTTTGCGTTCATGATGGTCCTTTCATGCCTCATATGGGCGATTTGGAAAGGACGGAGCGGACGCCGCTCGGATGCTCGATATAGCATCGGAAGGCGCTGTGTTTTGGCTGTTCCTGATCCACGAGTGGGAAAAGCCTGCGCGCCTCCAACAGGAGGGCGCGCAGTGCATTATTTCTCTCTCAGTTGTGAGCGGCTTAGCTCCAGTCGATCGCCCACCAGCCGCGGAACGACGATTCGCCGTCGGCCGCTGGCACGAGCAATTCGCCTTCGCGCATGTCAGCGCCGATGGACGCCGTGATGTGCTCGATCGATGCCTCGTCGAGTTCGGTGGGAGCATCGTGACCGCGCAGACTCCACTTGACAGTGTGCTGGAGGATTTCGATGCGGTGCTTGCCATCATCGCTGTCGACGGTGGTGGACTGGCTTTGCTGGTTCATGGGTTGACTCCTTCTCGGATGCCAGTTATCCGGCGGTTGGAAAGAGGTAGGCGAGACTCGGATGAGGGGACTCAGCGGAGTGTGCGCAGGAAGTTATTGACTGAATGCTGTGTGTGAAAGCCAGCCGGCGCCCAGGCGTCCCCAACGGGGAGCCTGAGTGCACGTACAGCATGCTGGTTGCTACCGGGTGTATCGCGGCGGAACACGGTTACCGACGACGTGCTGGTAACCGGCGGCGGGGTTCGGGCGAAATCCGCGCTGCTGTCCAACGATGTAGCCCGGACGTGGAGCCCGGCGCGGCAAGAACACCGGAAACATACCGCCTGAGCCAGTGTTCGCGTCAAACGCCGGGACCATACCGTTCGAGCCAGTGTTCACGTCAAAAGCCGGAAGCATCGGACCGGACTGAACGGGAACGTACATGGCCGACAGCGGCATTTCCATAGCGCAGCCCGAAAGAGCCGCAGCGATGACGATAGCGATTGCGAGTTTCAACATGGTTTGCTCCTGATAAGGATGAGGGGCAAACCGCTCCCATTGGGGCGGTGCCCCGGAAGGGAAGGTTGATGACAAATTGCGGTTGATGAAACGTTCAGACAATGCCTATGCGCTCTGCAAACTCGGCGCGTGCCTCGGCAGGATGTGCCAGTGCCAGGCGAACCATCTGCGAAACCAGAGCTTCGAGTTTCAGACTACCGCTCTCGATCTGATCCAGCAGGAAGGTCGCGACCTGCTCGTCTTCGAGGTTCGCGGCCGCTTCCGACATCGGCAGCACCTTGATCACGTGTTCGCTGATGACGGCTTGCGTGCCGCCCGTGAGAAGGCCGTTGCTCAGAAGGTGCTGGGCTGCGCTTTCGAGCATTGCGTTCAGTACCTCCGGGTGTTCTCCATCGAGGTGGTAGGAGATCGAGAAGTCGAGCGCAGCGTGGTGCTTGCCGTTGCTCGAAATGCTGGAAGAACCCTCGGGCTTTGGGGTGCCCTGGATTTGCTGATTCATTGTGATGACTCTCCGGTGTTTTGCCACGAGGTGACGTTTTGGAAAACCGGGTGAGGTGAGCAAGCGCTCTGGTGAGAAAGGTTCTCAGCGGAGGGCTCCAGCATGGGACGCGTTTGTCCCGAGTCATCAGGGTGGTTTCTGGTGCACCCATCTGTACCGGGTCGCGCACATTATTCGGAGCAGCTACAAAGTTTTCCGGGCTATCCCCGAATAATCTCACCGCTCGCTGATCTTGAATGACCGCTTCAGCGCTTCATGGAGAGTTCACTTGAGTGGCGTCAATGAGCGGCGTGGGGAGGCGGCGCGGTTTCTCGAAGGAGGATGCGCGCCGTCAGATCGCTGGTGAGAGACCTTAAGTCCCGGAGGCGCCCGTAACCGGCTTTGCAGGGTCAAACTCCTGGTGGTCGCGAACCGAAGTGCCCAGTCGCCAGAGGGAGTGCCCGGGATCACGCTCCTTGTCGCTGCCGCGTTGTAGCTTGGCGGCCATGGCCAGGATCTGATCGAGTTGTTCCTGTTCGAGGAAATAGACTTTCATGGTTTTCTCCTTGGTGCCTTCAGAAGGCGTCGCAATAGGAGAGGCAGTGCAGACTCGGCTGAAAGGCGTGCGTTCAGCGGAGCAGTCTGGCGGGAGTCGTTGATAGTGGCCGGGGTAACGGCGCAGGGATGCGGGTGAGACGTGCCGAACGAACGGCTTGGTTGCATTCTACCGGCGAAGTCTTTCAAAAGGCAAGCATGGGGCGGACGTGCCAGGTGAACTCTCCGGCAGCGCACCTGCTCCCCGTGGGAGACAGGTGCACGACGGGCAACTTGCTTATCGAAGGTGCGGCGGATGTTCGTCGTCCGCGACCTGGTCTGCGAGACCTTGCGCATTGCTCGAATCGAAGTACAGGTCACCGTTCACCCACTGAAGCGTCGCCGCTTCCTGCGGTCTTGCCGTGGCAGATGACATCGCCTGCACGACGGCGTCGATCGGCACCGAAAGACTTTCAACAACGGTCGCGGTACCGCGTGCGACGGAGTTGAACCGGAAAGCGTCGCGACTGATGAACATTGACTGCATTTCCGGACGCCAGGCGGCTTCGTCATTCCACACAACATCCGGGCGTTCGTACATCTGAACGCTGGCGAGGCCATTGTCGAGGCACAACTGGCGCAGGAGCAGGATCTTCCCGAGGAGTTGCTCGGTCAGTTCCACGCGCACCCACTGCGCTGGTCGCACCGTATTCTTTCCGATGATCTCGATGTACAGGCCGCCCGTGCGCACGGTAAAGCCGTTGAACGCCCGGTTCCAGTCGTAAAGCGAATCGATGCATTCGTCGCGAGTGCCGGTGATGTGCACGGTGTCCGGTCCTTCCACGGTGGCGTCGATACCGACGAATTCTCCGGGCTTCGTGGCTTTGGGACGAACATCGAAGCCGTGATAGCGCAATATGCCAAGTAGCGCCTCGAGCTGCTCGCGCGAGGGGCTAGCCGGGACCGGAATACCCAAAGTTGCTGCTGTCATGGAACAACCGATTCCGACAACCGTGGTCCGCGAGCTGGGATGGTTCTTGTTCATGAGAATTTTCTCCTTAAATGCCCAAGAGGGCGTTGAATAAAGGAGAGAGCGAAACGCTCGGGTGGATCCGTGTATGGACCCACCGGAACTAACGCTGCTTGTCCGCGCTACCATACGGCACCCGACGCCCCGGCCGCGCCTCCAGAAGAGGAGCGGCCGGGATCGTGGCCACTGCACACGGGTCTTTCGTTGATCGCGACGGGAGAAACGGTACTCGTTGAGGCCAGCCCTTACGACCGGCGGCAAGATCCGCGTTTTGCCGGAATTTCTCCCGGCAACCCACGGTTACTATCGACTCACGTTTTTCGACCCAGATGGATTCTTGGAAGCCCTTAACCTCGCGGCCAAGCTTCTGTTGAGTCCGACGTTAAGCGAAACGCGAATCAACAAAAGGAAAATTCCCCTTGGGAACTGGCTAATTCCTCTTCCAGGATTCCTTGCCCCTTTGCCCCTTTGCCTCTTTGATCGCCAGTAAAGCGGCATATCGAGCCTGTACGCTCTCTGCATCCAGATGCTTGGCATCGAGTCCGAGCAGTCTGGAAACCTGAATACGCACGTTTGCCAGCAGCGCGGCCTCGTCCCGAGTTGGAAGGCAGGTCGGCCAGCCCTTAGTGTAGAGAAGATGCTTCGGAATCTCGGCTTCGATGACCTGACGCTGCCCCGCGATGACCTTCCCATGTTCAACCTGTTCTCGCAAAGACGGCGGCAAGACCTGCGGCGCCACGTCCGACAACCAGCGGTTTCCCTGGAAGGAGAAGGTAGACTTTGCCTCCAATTCCACCATCCGGATGTATGGCTCGTGGTTGTCTTCGCAGAGAGAAGATGCGATCAGGTCGGTTTCCGAGGACATGATGCAGAAAACGCAGCTTACGCGGCTGACACCATATGTGGTGTAGGCCTCGTGCAGGCTGAGCCCCGCGGCATGTATAGCGTAGACCACGTCCTGGACCGGCCACTCGATGATGGCATTCCAGGTCAGACCTGCGCCAGCCCTACGGGTAAGGCCGACGTGGGGCGCCGAGACCGGCATCTTGCTGCGATTGGCGCTCTCCTGCCGGCGGATACCTGTCACGTTGAGGATTTCCCCATGCGGGAAGCGCTTTTTCAACGCGGACGCGATCACTGCCGTCTTGAGTTCCGATGTACAAAACCGCATCGACGGGGTGCTCCACGGCAAGATGAGCTTCACGCAAGATAGGTCTTCGTACCGCAAGACGTTGTTCTTCCAGCGGCCCTCCCACCTGGCCAGCATATCACCTGCCTGCCGTCGTACTACCAGCAGTTCCCAGCCCAGCCGTCGGGCGAGGCGTTCGCAGCTCGGCAGGCTGTCTTTCCATTCGATGCGGCCCAGGTCGGAATGCACCAACAAGCGAGGCCCCCTGTGGCCGATCTGGTCCAGATGCTTGGCCACCGCAATGGCGCAGGCATCCGAATCTTTGCCGCCCGAGACTCCGACGGCCAAGACCGCGTCTCGATCGAGCATGGCCTGAACTTCCGGCGTTAGCGAGACCTGATTGGGCCCACCTGGTGGGGTGCCGTCAAGAAAGCGTGGCGTGACGAAGCCGATTACTTGTTCAATCATGTTGCCTCTCCAACTAATTGCGAAAAGCGTCCCCAACGGGGAGCGCATCCCCGCGATGGGTTAATGATTTACGTTGAACGAACGTCAACAATTTATCGATGCCGGCGAGCGGCGATTGGAAAGGGATGAGGTGACCGGCAAAGAGAGCCGGTGAGCAGAACTCGGGCGAGGGCAACCTCGGCGGAGCGTGCTGATGGATGTTTATGCGCGGGCGCGACGGCCGAAAAGGAGAGATACAGGAACTGCCGAGCGAACGGCTGGCTCCGATTCTACAGCGAGACATCTAGACTCGACAAGCGGCCGGTCGCGCCGGCCGCGTAAACGGGAATATCAGCGTTCGTCAGTAGAGGACATCGTTGCTAGAATGGCCAGTTCCTCATGAAGCCATGGGGCGAACTGATATGTCAGACCGGCGTCCCTGTCGGAGATCACGTGGATTACGAGTTTCATGTAAGACGTTCTCAGCACCGTCTTTCGTCTTGTCGCGAAACTGTGCTGTTGCCGCAACTAGCGAATGGAGCGTAGGCCTTACGACTTCGTCGATCATATCTTCGACGGCGTCTTCTCGGTCTTCTTCCGACATCGCCTCGCATCCTTCCGGCTGCCAGTTTAGCGGCATCGTAGAGGCAATGCGCGAATCACCGTCGGAACGCGGATCGCGGGCCGCAGACATGTTTATCAAAAGTCCCAGCGTCAGTTGGTCGACATCCAGCGCGAGAGACTTGAAGTACCGTAGGAGAACAACGGGATCGCGGCTGGGGTCCCAGCCGGGTGTTTCCGCGTCCGAAACCACGTCCTTTCCATTTTCGAGATCGGCAAACGAGAGTGGCCATTCAGTCGCCTGCGGATAGCCCAGTTCCACCAGGCGCTCCCGGAGGTTCGCGCGCGACACAGGAACAAAGCAGCGGGAGACGAACGGAACCTGGAGGGTGGGGTCCTCGTCGAGGTGGGTCCCGAGCGCGGCCCAGGATTTAAAACCTAGCGCCGCCGCGAGCGCTTCGAGAACATGGCTGTGCTTGACGTCAGGCAGTTGGCGGCGCGCGTCGCGCTTGAGCGGTCGAGCGTATCGGCCTGTAGGATGATCGAGGTCATGACGGTACCTTTTGGCGATGGTCAACGTACCGGCGATTACACGTCAACCTGTCAAAAGGTCGTCGTTGGGTGATGCTGGGTTCTAACGCCTGTTCAACCCGCCGGCAGGTTTGGATGGCAGCCAAGTTGAAGGCTACCAGCCGGCGGAGTGAAAGGCAACTCGTCGGCGTGCTCCAGGGCTGGCCAAATGAACGGGTGTGCTCGGCTGAGCAGGCGCTTAGCGAAAGACACCTCTCCCCGGAAGGGGCCAGACTGCCGGACCGACCCTCACAGGAGGGCGGTCGGCAGCGATTGCTATCGAGGAACTAAGACGCGCACAGGACCAATCCGGCGGTCGTATTTTCTCGCAGTCGAGTCTTGACGGTAGTGACGTGATCGCCAAATTCCATCAGTGCGTCGCGGTTGCAGGCAAGCTCGACCATGAGCACGTCGAGCGATCGCAAAACGCAGCGGCCCCGCGTGATCGCCACAGCCACAGCATCGAACGGATTTGACTCATCCACGGTGACGTACTGTACGCTTCGGAAGGTCACGCGCGCGGCACCGACGGCAGCCGACGGACGGCCTGGTGCGCGCAGCCCCGCCCGATAACCTTCGAGGTACGCAATCGCCTTGAAGCCGGTAAGCGCGGGTGGCTCTACCTGGTACCGCGTTTCCCCGTCGACGAACCCTGCGAGATAGGCGCTGGCGATATGCCCGGAAGCTTCAGCCGGGCCTGTGGCGCCCGCCACCGTAGGCAGATCGATACGTGCGATCGGCACAAGATGGCGAGCCGCTTCCACACCGCCCTTCGTGCTTGCTATCGCGGCCTGAAGTCCAGCGCGAATGGGTGATGAGGACGCGGAGGTCAGCGGGCAGCCGTATAACTCCTCGAGGACGTCGAGCGCCACGCGCGCTGCGCTTCTGAATACTCCGGATGCGGTGCTCTCGCCCGTTTCCATCGAGACGCGTTTCCGGCGCAATACTTCGACGACGTCGATCACGCGCTTGCGCTCCAGATGAATGAGTAGCGGATCGGCAACTTTCATCAGCAGGAAATCGTGGGCATTCTGGATCGCCACGAGACCGACGAGTGCTGCATCGGGTACCGGGGCCAGGGTGTTGCGGGGCTTCTTGTTCATGGTGATGCTCTCCTTGTTCGCGTGCCGGGATCGGCGTTAAAAGAAGGGCGAGCGAGATGCTCGGCGAGTCCTGCAAGGACGCGCGAAGCACACGAGGGAACGAAATGCCCGGCGAACTCAAAAGCGGCCGGGTTCCGTTACTGCCTTACGAGATGCGTGGTCAGGTCGTTGCGGTTACCTGAACATCCGGCAGCCATTTGATGGCCCACCAGTAGCAGTTCAGCATGAAGCGGCGACTTGCACGCGTCGGGCGGCGCGATACCCAAAACGGGAAAAAGCCAAATAGCTGAGTGCATGCTGAGTCACGGTAAATGACGACGTCCCGCCAGCGGTTCTTCGGAGCGTGCTCGCGGGCTACCGTAGTTCGCGTCGGCTCGCGTCGGGCATAGACCGTAACCAGACCGGACTGGACGACACGCTTTTGGCGAGCGGGGCTCGCGGATTGCTGGTTCATCTGAACTCTCCTGAGATGCCATGAAGGCGTTGGAAAAGAGGAGAGCGGGAGCAGCACTCGGGTGAGCATGAGTCGGCTCAACGAAGCGCGTATTGGTGATGGAGGATGAAGCCCCATCCGCACGAGGCGGATGGAGGCGTTCATCGCAGTTTCGTGCCGGGGAGGATCCCGACTTTCTTGGTTTTCAGGAAATGATCGAGCACCTCATAGGTCGCGCGAAACATCACGCTTTTCGAAAATTCGAACGCCCGCCAGATTTCGTATCGCTGTGGGTCAGTGCCTCGCTGTTCCTTCGTCATGAAGTCGAACTCTGCGTGAAACGGCAGAATCCATTCCTCGGTGAGCGGAAGAAGTGCAACGTGATCAAGTACAAAATGTCCTCGGTCCTTCGGCAACGGGTCGCCCTTGATGAAGCTGGACTTTACCGTCAGAACGACGCCTTGATGCGCGTCGAGAAGGTCGTCGTCGATCCGGGAAGTGCCATATGCCACCACAACGTAGGTGCGACCGCGATACTCCAGCAGTGCATCTACAGCGAGGCAGAAATGGGTTTTCGGACCGGGACTATGGGGAGCATCGTCGTACGGGAATTGACACTTCAGCACAGTAACCGCTCTTGATAAGGGAGGGATTCATGCTGATCTCCACTAGACAGGCTTCGCGTTGATGTCGCGTTGTTCGTCGTCGGCGAGAAGGCGCCGGACAGTCTCGCGATTGCTCCGCTCTGCACGCTTGATCTTTTCTTTCCATGCGGGCAGTGCTTCGATCGGGACGGACGGAGCCATGTAGCCCGTCGCACCGCTTTCGGTGACGACCTTGACTGCGGTCGAGACAATGGCTGCAGTTGTCGATGGCGAAGCGAAATGGATCAGACGCTTGAAGACCTGTGCTGCGGTTCTGGTCGCGATGGACGCCGCCAGTAATACGAGCCGGGTGATATTGCGTTTCATGGATTCTCCTTAATGCCGAATCGGCGTTTTGAAAGGAGAAAGCGCGGTAGGAACGCGCTTTGGCAACGGATGCCCTTGCCAAAGCGGTAAGTTCAGAGGTGTGGAGTGGCGCCCTGGTGCGTCAGGTGAGGCCAGGTTCAGGCCGCTGATATTGCGTCAGGCAGTCCGGTCAGAATCCTGGATGCTCTTGATGATGCGCTCAGCTTCGGTTGGATCGGCCAGAACCCTTTGATAGTCTTCTTCCCCGAACTCTTTGCGAATTTCCTCGAAATTGCGAGCCTGGCTAGCCACGATCTGCTTCAGGTAGCCCTCGACTGCGCCTGGAGGCACTGACTCGGGAATGTAGCCCGTCGCACCTTGCTCGGTCTTGATCTTGAAGACGGCTTCGCCGTTAGCGGCAGTGAATTTTTCCATGGTCATCTCGCAAAAATTGCTTGTATTGCCAATATACGCCACGGCGAGCGAAGGCAACTGCGCGCTTTGGCGCATGGGATTCATGACCGCCCGGCACTCGATAAAGCCATTGGGCCGGTGAGGGCGCGCGGGGCGCGCATGCTGGAAGGAGTTGCCGAGCGAACGGCTGACCGTATTTTAGCGTCGAGTGCGCCTTTACGGCAAGCTAGCGTGGAAGCCCCGCCCCAGAAAGGGGCGGGTATCCAACGTTGCTGTCATTACTGCGGCGTAGGACGTGCTTCCTCGTTGAGAATCGCGGTCATCGAGGCGATGCGGGCGTTCCATAGTACCGCCATCATGCTACGAGTGATTTTGCTGTGCTCGATAACACGAAGCGCAGCTTCCCGGGTTGAGAAGGACCCAGCAATATCCCGGACCCAAACCTTGCTGGGCGTTCCGCGGTTGATGCCTTCGGGATGGGAAAGCTCGACCATCTTGGCACCGGTCGAGACGCTTTCGATTCGCGCCGTTTCGTTCGACAGTGTCGCAACAGGCGTCCGTTCGTTGCCGTCCCGGAATACGACCCAGCGGCCGACCTCGATCCGCGGGTGGACCGCTTCAGGAACAGGCAATAGGTACAGATTCCCGAGGCCCGTCTCGTCGCGCAGCGATTCAAGATCCTGTGCTGCCGCTTCGAGGTCGGCCGTCATGCGCATGAAACGTCGCAACTGCGCATGCTCTCGCTGCCGTGCTTTACTGGCGAGCTCGCTTACCGTGTCGTTGGTGAAAAACGCCCGGACAACGATCGAACCAAGTTCATAGCGAACGAGGTCATCCCCCGGTTCGACTTCGTCGTAGCACGGAGCGTAAATGCGCGCACAGTGCCGACCCGCTTCTTCGGAGACGACGACGTCGCTGAAGACCACGCGTTCGCCTTTCAACACTTCGATGCGGACTTGACGCTCGTCCTTAACGACTGCTTGCTTCTGGTTCATGTGTAACTCCCTTCGTTCGTGCCGTAAAGGCGTTTGAAAAAGGGGAGAGTGGCGAACGCTCGGATAGGTGGTTGGCACCTATCAAAACAATCGAGTTCCTTTGAATGCGTCCGGACAGGACTGGCACCTCGGAGGTGTCAGTCCAGCCGTATCGCTGTAGCGATCAGGACGGACTGGGGCGGGCGGCGCGGAAGCGCTCACTCCGTGATGGGGTTCCCGGACCGCTTGCGCGCGGTCCGGGATTTGCCGTTGCATCGCACCGGCGCCGCCGCCGGCTTCAGTGCGCTACGGCTGGCTCGAACATGGGTCCGGCACACACCGCCGTGAGCGGAAGCGGCACGAACGGGATGTTCAGCAGGACAGAGGGCTCTCCCGTCAAAGCATCGGGGTTGTCGATTCCGTCCTCCATGGCCATGGCCAGGTCGTCGGCGATTTCCAGTGCCTCTCGTCCATGGGGCGTGCCTGTTTCGGCGACGCCTTCGCGGATGATGGCCAGTGCTGCCTCCATACGCTTTCGCATCAGCGCCCTGGAGACGTACTGGCCAGCGGTGAGACTTTTCTGCGACTCGTCCAGACCCGCAATGACAGCCCAGAAACGCTCGTTGAACGCGCGGTCGGCATACGGCAGCACCGCGCGTCTTTGACCGATCAGGAAGAGCCGCGCGTTGATGATTGCGTTGAGGGCAATCTGCCAGTGTCCGAACAGCGTCACGGGCTCGTTTGCTCCAACCACACCCGCCGGATCGCTCCATCGCGCGACGTGCACGATACGCAGGTCGGTCGGCTCGAGGAAGATCCAGTCGTCCGATTGCTGGCCGTCATGACGGTTCACGTACGACAGCGCGCTGAAGCCTTGCGCTTTCAGACCCGCGACCAGATCGGCTGCCGCCGGATTGGGTCCGTAATTAGCGGCGCGCGCCACGATGCCGTCGAAGAACACCTTCGGCAGTATGCTGGAGCGCCAAGTGCCCGCACCGAGAATCTGCGCGATGGGGCCGGCCATGTGCACGTCGCCGATCAGCGCGCCGGAGAGGTCTGGCGTCAGAACGAAGTTGCTGGGAAAGGCGACTTCGACCTCGTAGAGGGTTTTCGGCAGATCCTTGACCGCTTTGCTACTGGCGTACCGCACAGCGCTCGCCAGCGATCCGAAATGCGCAAGGGGGTGAAAGTGCGAAATCGGCGATTCTGAGGTTGAAACGTGGAAAAGACGGAAGTTCATGGGGTCGACTCCTTGATGCCTGATGGCGTTGGGAAAAGGAGTAAGCGTTGTGCGCTCGGGTGAAGGGATTTCACCGGAACGTCCCGTGGTGTGGCCTGGGAGTAACTCACGGTTGTCAGGAGAGCCGCTGGACCCACAAAGGGGTCCAGCGGCCGCCGGGCAGCGATACTATGCTGCGGGTTTCAGAACCGACTCGCGGTGCTCGGCGAGGAGCGCTGCGAGGGCATTCATGTCGATCTGGCGGTGGCGGCCGTCCGGGAAGAGTTCGTCGCAAAACACATTGCCAATGTCGAAAGGCAACTGCGCGCTTGTGTCGGTGACGGACTCCACACGGCTGATGGCGCGTTCAACGAATCGATCGACCGCGGCTTTATCGCCAAGGTTCAGATCGGGCGCAGATTGGGCCATCGACTCGGCAACATCCTGGATGCCTTCTTTCTGCGTTTCACAGAACGCGGATTCAGTGAACAAACCCTGTTCGCGATCGATATCGCTCCAGCGAATCGAAATTTCCCAGCAAGTACGCATTTGACCACTCCTTCATGCCCGTTGGGACGATTGGTAAGGAGCGAGTGATTGACACTCAGGTGAAGCTGCAGCGGCCTCAGCGGAGTGCGAGAGTTGGAATTTGATGGCGGCCAGCCAAGCTGGCGCAGAAGGACATGCAGGTGTTGCCGATCGAACGGCTAAACGCACTCTATCACCGGTCCGCCCCCGGCTACAAGAGGCTGGCGCGGGTGACGCTGCCGGCCGTGGGCCTGCGTCCTTGCGGACACATGCCCCGGGCGACTATGTGCTCAACGGGGAGGTGAGCGCGACGCGCTATGCGCAGACATCAGTCTCGGCAGAGAGGGTATAAGGAGGGGGGTACGAATCCCTCCAGACCACCGGGCTCCTTGTCGGAGCCCGGGGTTGGCGAGATCAGGCTATTGCTAGTTATGCTGCGACTGCTGCATCCGTCATACCGAGCGACATTTGCGCGATGTTCAGCATCAGTTCCTCAACGACCTGTTCCTGTGTGCGCTCTACCGTGTCATCGATCTGCCGCCAGATCACACCGGGGTGGCGGATCGTAAAGTGAGAAAACGGCAGGAGCATGTCGAGGACGTACTGCGTGTACGGATGCCCGCCGCTGTGCCAGACAATCGTCTGTCCCCGATTGAATCGGGAATACTGGGCGTCGTAGGTAAAACCCACGACGAGCAGTGCTTCCTTGAAAAAGTGGTACCGCTCGTTCAGTTGCTGCTGAACCTTGCTGGTCCGCTCATACAGGTCCGCCTTGCTGGCCGAGCGGATTCGGAAGGTTGGGATGTCGCCGGACGTGACAAACCAAAATTCACCTTCCCGTGACGGCTGACCTGTGCGGTCCTCTTTCAGCGGAAGTCCAGTGACCTCGACCGCGAACACCGCAAGTCCATCTTTCGGTTCGGGCTTCGTGTTCGTGAGGAAGACGCCACTACCCAAAGCTTTCGCCTTGCTGGCCAGCAGTCCATTGCGGATGATGCCAAACTCGTTCTCGATCGGCGTCGCATGAAACATGACCTGTGAAGCAGCCAGGGAGTGTGCGCCGCGACGATATTGCGTGTTCATGGATTTTCTCCTTTAATGCCCGCTTGGGCTTGAAAAAGAGTGGGCGCATAAGCCCGGCTGAATGGCGAATGCTCTCAGTTCGCAAATAAGACGAGAGTTTCAGACGAACTCACGACTTATTTGCGAATTGAGAAAAGCATTCAGCAGGACCCGCGAAGACTGACAGCGGAACCGCGCCGCCCACCAGTGGTGGTGGACGCGGGTACCGGATTCATGAAGGGCGTGTTTCGCTGGAAGGCTCCAATTTTGCCAAGGCTTCTGAGGACTTCTTCTGCGCCACTTCGAGCATATTTTCGTTGTTGCTGGCGTAAGTGCTGGACTTCATGTCCTTAATGAAACGCAACGTCGTCACCATTTCGTCGAAGTGGTTCATAGCCAGAACGATGCGGGCTGCGTCCTGTTGCGAAATCTTGAAGTAGCCTGAGTCTGTGTAGATGACGGTCTGTCCGTCGGCGTCGGCAACGGTGTCGACGCGGTCTGTGAAGTCGTCCTCGGGGTCGATCCGGCCGTCCGGGTAAACGAACTCACTGAGCATTACAACGCGTAAAGGCAGTTTCATGGGGATTCTCCTTTGTGCCTGGGAAGGCGAGATCAAGGAGGGAGCAGGGCTCGGGCGAGCGGACTCTCGGCGGAGCGTGCTGGAGACTGTCGAGGTACTTGACGCAGAAGTGACTGCGACAATTGATGGATGACCTTGCCGAGCGAACGGCTGCATGGGATTCTAAAGGCTCTACGGTATATCAGGCAAGCTCTGCAATTCCAGACGGCAGATGCGAGGCGCGGTCTCTCTCAGCGCGTTCTCCTTGCCTTGGCTGTCTTTGCAGGCGCCCGCTCCATGACAACGCATTTCGGGCCGGTCGGTGAGAAGCCCAGCGACGCATAGAACGCCTGTAGCGCCGCACGGTTTGCGGCGCTCTTTTCCAGCGGCACGGGCTCCAGGAAGAGCGTGACGCCTGTTTCGTCCGCGCAAGCGAGAATCTCCATCATCGCTGCCCGCGCGAGCCCTTTGCGGCGGCTGGTCGCTTCGGTACGCAGTCCCCAGACAACGACGTCAGTCCGATCGCTATCGTAGATCATGGCTGTACCGCGGTCCTCGCCAAGGCAACGCCCGGATTGGATTGCGACACGAACGCCAGCCCGGATAAACGTCGGATAACGCATGTGCCCGAGTTCAAAGGCATCAGGGTCCCGCGCCGGCAGGAACGAGAATCCACGCGCGCGAAGAAGATCGAATAGGTCTTTTCTGGTGCTAGCCGACTGTTTGCTTGAGTTTGCCACTGTCGCTGGTTTGCTGGTCATTGAGCCGCTCCTTTGTCACCAGTATCCTGACATTCGAATGGAAGCAAACCGCGACGACGGCGGTGGATCTAGCGCGGCGTGCATGGGCTGCTATGCCCTATTGGCTCGATGCCACACATCAAAAAAACGCCCGTCAAACCTCTGAAGAAGGTGACGGGCGCATTGCTGTTGATTGGGGTCCAGGAACGCTGCTCAGGCGGCGAGCCGTGCCAGAATTTCGTTGGCATTGCCCACGAACGGCGCAAAGACCTTCTCCACCAGTTCGATCACCTTCGTGCGTTCCTCCATGGTCAGGAGCCACGGCTTCGCAAGGAATGCGAAGAGCGGCAGGGCGGACACGACCTCGAACATGTGGTTCTCGGCCTGCACCAGCAAGTTCTCGACGACTAGCAAAGGGCAATAGCCTGGGTCTTCCACCTTGAGGCCAGAAGCTGCGCAGGCCTCGATGCGTTCGCGCTCGTACGTTGCACCGTCTGTCTCGTCAAGCAGATACGTCCGCTTGCGGTCGAGAATCAGCGAGTCCTCGCATCCCTTATCGCGCCACTTCTGCGCGATATGAAACTGATGTCGTTCGAGTATCGCATGCTCATAGGCTTCGACCGTCGGACGTACCGACGCAGCGAAAGCTTGCATGGCCAGCACGTTCTCCACCGACGCGATCATTACCGGCGTAGGCGCGCAACCGAGCTTGGCGGCTATAAGGGCTTTCTGGTTCATACGGGTTCTCCTTTTTTTGCCTCATGGGCGTTGAAAAGGTGTGAGCGACGCTCGGGCAAGAAGTAGGTCTTGGCGGAGCGTGTTAAAGAATTCCAGGCTGAGACGGATCGACGGAACGGCTGGCGACGGAACCCCGAGAGGAATCACCGGAACGGAATCTATAGAAAGTCTGCCGCTTCCGAAGAAAGCGGCAGATCCAGTCTACTGGCAAAACGCCGTCATCATGCGTAGCCCATTTGAGCCATCAGATGACGGTTTGCTGTGGCAAAACCCAGATTCGGCACGCCAAGTTGATAGCACGATCCCGAGAGCGTAAGCACTCGCTGAGTCGCTGGATCGAAGCCGACAACTTCCGTTGTCTGCCCGCCATTGCCATGCACAACGCAGTGGCCAACGACGACATTGCGGTCCTGATTTCGCCCTTTAAGACGCGCCAGTCCCCACACGTCGACCCGCGCCTTAACAGCGTGTCGCGACAAATCCAGCATTCCGGCTGATTGGTTACTGTTCATCGTTTTCTCCTAATTGCCTTGTCGAGGCCATGAAAAAGGAGAGAGCGGTGACGCTCGGGTTAGCAACGGGTGCTGACCGGAGGTCTTGCGATGTATTCAAGAAAGCGGCGTCATGTGGCGCCGCGCAGATTGAGTGATGCTGCCGATCGAACGGCTTGCACCAGTATAGCAAGCGAGCCAACGCAACGACAATCGACTGGCTGACGCACGCCGTAGGTACAGTCTCATCGTGTCGAGAACGCCACCCCTCGTGAGGGATGGCGTGTGACTTACTGCCTCGTCAGACCGAGAGGTTGGCCATCGGAAGCTTGCGAAGCATCTTCGTCGTGAGACTAAAGTAGCCGTTCTCGAGTCGAGGCGAATGGTCCTTCACCCATTCGGCCGCCAGCGGAGACGCAAGCGCTTCCTCAACAAGCGCGAGCTGCTCTTCGGTACCTGCAACAACGCTCAGATTGTGGTTGATCGCAAGCACATGGGGCGGCACGCGAACGGCCTTGGGGGAGGTCGCAATGCGCGGCACGATCAGAGACGGTTGCGAGAGGTCCCAGGCGTGAAACGACTCGGGCGGCACCCAGAGCTTGCCTTGACGACCGCGCGCGGCCATGCGGTGCATTTGACTTTCCAGATGCTCCAGGATCTCCTTGCACGGTTCTTCGCGGGGGTTCGTGCGGATCGCCCAGCGCGTCGGGGTGCCCAATTTACCGGCGACGATGTCGTCCGTGTCCACGCAAGGCACCAAAGAGTCTGGCGGCAGGCGGCGCGCCGTCGATGCGTCGACGACAAACACACCAGCCGTCCCGAGCCACGGCGCAATCCGAACCTGAGCAAACTCGCCTAGGGTCTTCAGGCCCGCATAACGCGAGGCATCGACACCCGGATAGATCGGCTGTCCCGAAAGCGCTATGCCCCCGTCTGCACCGCTCTTGAGAACCACAGCGACGGGGTGGATGCGAGGGGGTGAACCAGCCTTGCGATGCTTCGGCCTGTAGAAGCAGGTCTCAACGTCGAGTCGTTCGAGAGATGCAACTGAGACCCGGCCACCGAGGGTTTCGCGCAGACGTGCAGCTCCTTCGTTAAAAAGCCATCGATCCGCGGTAACTAGTCCGATCTGGCCATGAGGCAGTAGCGTACGGCTGCACCGGTCAAGGAAGCTGTATAGCAGGTCAGCAGAGGCATATTCGGGAACGTGATCCGCATACTGCTCACGCAGATACGTAGGAACGTTTGCGGCGCGCAGATACGGAGGATTTCCAGCGATCAGGTCAAACACCGGCTCCCTCGGACCTTCGGTGAGAAAGTCGCGGTTATGCACCATTCGCTGCGCGAGCATTGCTGCGCGCGATGGCTTATGGCCATGATGGGCAAACACGCCGGCTACGCGAGCACGAGCGTCGAGACACGCGCCCTCATGGATTTCCCAACCCTCGATCATGTTGCCCGGTTCGAAGCCGGCCGGTCGGCCCGCAAGCAGCCGGTCCAGCGCGCGAGCGAGGAACATGCCGTCGCCGCAACTCGGATCAACCAGTCGGCGCTCTGCATGAGGCCAGCCGAGTCGATCGAGCAGGTCGTCGACCACGGGACCGGCCGTGAAAATTGCTGTCTGCGCATGCAAGGCATCGATCGCTGCGCGGCGTGTTTCTTTGGCCTCGTCGTCAAACATCAGCATCGATTGAGCCTCTGCGCTCGCGATTTGAAGCGCGAAATTTCCTTTCATGGGTTCTCCCTTCTTTTGCCACGGTGGGCGTTGATAAAGGGCGAGCACGTCTAGCGCTCGACTGAGCCTGAAAAGCTCAGTCGAGAGGTACAGTGAGGTGTGCTTGCGCAGAATTGCGCTGGGCGCTCTACCGAGAGCCGCCCACGCAAATGCCGTAGGAGCATCGCGCGAGCGTCCGGTCGTTTTCAGTCTCTAGTCAGACCGTCAATCGTCGTGTGGCAGTCCGATCCAACCGGTGGGGCCGTAGTGTGAGTCCAACTGGTCGTGGTTAAGACGGTTGCTGTCTTCGCGGCAGTCGCCTTTGAAATCGCGGTGATGGAACATGTTGCAGGTTCCACAGTCCGTGACCACGGCAGGCTTCATGTGGACGTGTTTCGAGTTCATCGTCATCGCTTCTCTCCTAGGTTTTGCCCCAGATGGGCGGTGGGTAAGAAGGAGAGCGGCCATGGTGTCCGGCGCGAAGCCGGGTCCCGTGCGGCAGCAACGCTCTGTTGAGTGGTCACTCAGCGGAGCATGCCGAGCCGGCCAGAACCGCCCCTTACTGCAGGGGCGGTTCTCTTGCAGGGCTGGCGTCAGGCGTCAGCTGCTTCTGCCTCGGCATCGAACGATGCCATGTCGAGCGACGACTGCAGGATGCTCTCTACCGCTTGGTGGAACTGCGGATGCTGTGCAAGCGAGCGCGGTACTGCTGTGATCGCCGAGGTGTTGTAGGCGCCACTAGCGCAATCTACGCGGCCCGCTTTGGCATCGGCCTCGCTGTCGAAGAGATGCAGATAGATTTCGGCGCTGCTACCACCTTCCTGCACATAAGCCTGGATCGGATCACCTTCGCAGACGGTTGCACGCGCGTCGGCGAGTAACCCCGCGAGGTCTGCCGGTTCCTTCTCGATATAGCCGTGGCGGTGAAGCAGGCGTGCGAGTAGCACGGCCAGTTCGGGGGCCCACGCAACGACACCGGTCAACTGCATCTTGGTGTTTGCGACCAGGTCCCTGATCTCATCGCTCTGGCTGGGGATTTTGCCATTCATGATCGTTCTCCTTCATGCCCGTGGGCGTAAAAAAAGGAGAGGGGCAGTGCTCAGCTGAGAATTCGAATCTCACCAGAGCTTACGAAGCGGGGGAGTGTGATAGCAGGCTTGCCCGTGAAAAAGGCGCTGCTCAATGAATTGAAACGTGCCGAGTGAACGGCTGGCGACATTTTAGGCACGAGCAAAACCTGTTGGCAAGTGCCGTATTGATGGGTTGTCGCTAAATCCGATCAGAAAAGTGCTTCCTGACCCGCCGGTGTCGGCGACGCGCTCTCGCGGGGCGTCGCTGCTTGTCGCGGTAACTCGGCGACATCAACGCTTGCCGCGAGCCCGTGGACCGCTTCCGTCAATGCCTCCAGGGCGCTCGCGTACACGGTCTCCTTGCCAGGAGCACGCCATCCGGAGTTGGGTGAATCTGAATCGATGAAGCGACAGCCAATATCGACGGCCAGATTCTCAACGGCGCGAGTCAAGGCACCATCGGCTGGCGGAGCGCTGCGTTCGGGAGCATCCACCGCGTCCGTTGGCCGTTCGCCCTCGGCGACCTCACCATCGGTCCCGGGCACGGCGCCCGAGTCGCGCGGGGGCTCCCACGTCATGATGCGTTTGATGTCGGCCGGACTGACTCCCCGGGTGCCAGATTCGTCGACAATGGATTTCCAGCTCGATATAGGCTGGGTCATTACCACGCCTGTAATGGTCCATCCACGCTGGGTCAGGCGGAGAGCCCACGCCCGCACCGCGTCGGGCAAGTGGTCCAGTGAATAGGCAGTGTCACGACCTGTAGCTGGGTGCCCGGTGTGCTGTTTCTGTTCGGTCGCTTGCATCTTTCGTCCTCGCGAGTGTTCGGTGTTTCCTTCAGGCTCAACGATACCAAACCTCCGGATGGGCTCAAGTCGTAAGGTGAGCCGATACGGGAGCCGTCGATCGCGAAACTCGCCAGAGAGCGGCCATTTCTGCGCACGCGCGAATGTTCCCGAAAAATCAGAGCACCCGCGGGTGGGGCAGAGTCGCCGCCTTGAGCGATCTCGACGGGAACCTGCGTGCAGCACTCGGTTGTCGTCGAGGACAGAGATCCGTTCGCGCATGTTCATCGAGTCTGAAGCGGCGTTCGAACTGGGGGGGTATGCAACCCAGGGAGCAAACGGGACACTCGCGCACGAAAAAAGCTTTTAACATCAAGGCCCGTTTGTCTCACTGGTAGACAAACGCGATCTGATCGCGTCCGGAAAGTTGGCACAAAAGTCGGTCCTTTGGGCAGCGTATTCAGGCGGAGGGGCGGACTTGCTCGAGTGCATGATGTGGCATTGGGCGCATCAGGACCGCAGGACAGGCTGCTTGCCGGAACGTCGCGCCTCCTGCGGCAAAACCCGGTGGTTTGCTCCGGGTCCTCTTCTTCGGGGTTTGGCGCAACCGGGTATCACGGAGTGAACCCCAAGTATGGCTAAGGACCAACAGATCGATCGCTACAGGAAGCCGGACTCGCTCGTGCGAGGTGTCGGGGGTAAGACCGACGCTGAGTTGTATGTTGGCGCGGTGGCTGCGGTGAAGGTCATCCGCTTCGCTACCCCGTCCTTTCTGTGCGAGCAATGCGGATGTGGCGTGTTGCAGGCCATGAGGCTTCTTGACCTCATGGTTGAGAATCGACTGGGCATCTTACGTCGCAGCTTCCGCGGAAGTCTCTTCGAATACATGGATAGCGTGGTTGAAGAGGTCGACTACCGCGGCCCCCGTGTGCAGCAAACACTTCCACTCGGTGATCTTCCGTTCGAAGGCAAACCCGTCGAGGTAGCCGCGCGTCCGGCGCCCCAGGCCATTGCGACGGAGCGCAGCCTGTCTATCAGCAAAAAGGACGGGCTTACCTTCGCGCAGCACCTGCGACCTGTCATCGATGGGATAGCGCTCAACGATCAGAACCAGCGTGTATCGAAGAGTGTCTTGACTGCGCTCTACCTGTGCCTTACTGAAGATCGGGTTGGGGCCGTGGATGTCGGCTCGCCTGATCGTGCGCTATCAGGTGCGAGATTCTGAAGACGCCGCTGCGAGGACCCAGTCCACCGGGTCGGTGTGGTCGTCAAGAGGCCGCCGGATGCGTCCGCTCTTGTTCGTGATCCCTTGGCACGACATATCGAATGTGAACCGCACGGGCCGCATTTTCGGAGCATTTGGGTGATGCTGTGACCTTAGGCTCAAAGGAAAGCCTCGAGGGGCGTTCCCGGACCTTCACGTATGAAACCCAATCCCGTTCCACGTACTGCCGCCTTGCATGACTCATCTGCGCGCGCCAGCGGGGGCCGCCGATGAGAAAGCGCTTCTTTTGCGGTCATCGCGGGAAGGGGAAGTACTGTCACCGGTGCCGCCAGGAAGCGGAGACCCTACAACGCAGTGAACGGTCCGCGGTGCCCGCGCCAACCGAGGCAACTCCGCAGGTCTTGGGGTTCCGTCCCGTTCGCACCAGCGTGGGAGCGGATAGACCGCCGCCCGCCGCGCCGAAGGTCGCAGTGCGGCGCCGGCAGGCGCGGCGCGAGGTGGATGCTTATGCCCGGAGCGCTGCACGCCTCAAGCGCCAAAACCTGAGCAAAGTGGACCAGGTCGATCTGTCGTCGATCGCCCACCTCGCTAGCCTGCAGGACAAGGCCCGAACGATTGTGCGCGCAATACTCGACGGTGCGGACTATCGCCTCTTTCAGGGCAAGCGCCTCGTTATTTCCCAGCGCGAGATCATCTCGGTGCCGGTCGGGTTGAGGTACCGGTTGATTTTTTGTGTCAGTCCTCTCGCTGTTGTCGACTTCATGTCGCATGAGGATTACAACACCTTTCTCACGCCGTCACGTGTGAAATCTGCGCGCCGCGGAAAGGCCAACGACCACGGCGAGAGGAGTACCTCCGCGACGGCTAAGCTAACGAACTGAGGACTCGAATGGATAACTCGATCACTCAAACGGCCCAACAGCGCGAGACGCTGGGGCCGCTGACCGAACTGGGGATGCGCACGCTTCGCGCGCTGTGCATGACCGCGGAAGCTGCGAGCCGCTACGTGGAGCGCCAGCTTCGCGCGGAAAAGGAACTCGACCCGCTTGAGCTCGAGTTAGCTGGCCGCTGCGCCAGCAGGGCACGACACGCCGCGCAGGATGCGATGAATAATGCCGCCGGGTCAGATAAGCGTGCCCAGCGGCTGCTGGATGATGTCTCTTTTCTCCTCGCCATCAACCGTGAAAAGCTGCGGCGCGCGACGCGTGTCGAGGTCCCGGACAACGCCCATCTCCATCTGCTGCGCGACGCATTGACGAAGTACGCTGCGCTGGCAGCGACCACGCGCTAAGCGCCGTCGCTCCTGTCGATACGCCCCCGTCCGCCGGCAAACCGCTTCCGCGCCGAAACGGTCTGCGCTGGCAGTTCGGTTATTCGTCGTCGCTTTCCCGCGAGCCGGATTCGTCGTCGGATTGATTGCGTGCCGGGTGGCGACAGGCAGCGCCAGAGTAGTCGCAGCCGTGAGACGCGTGCGCGTGATGCTCGTGGCCCTCGGGGTGTAGGAATGAGGACGTGATGGAGTCGAAGACAACGGACTTGACGACCTCGAACATGATGGAGCCCATGAGACCCATGCGGCCAAAGCCGAACAGCATGAAGATCACGAAGAACACGATTTTGAAAGGAAAGCCGAATAGTCTCAAGGTACCCCCCGCGCATGTCAAACACAGATTTCGGACCCCGCGTTATTGCGCGGAGAGGCCTACCGACAATCATGGGGGAGGGTAAAGCGATTGCAATCGAGCGTAAGACGCCGCGCGGGCAAAGTGCCAGTGGCGCAACCGGGTGGGTATGTCCAACGCCTATGTCCCATCCCGAGCGAAATGACTACTCAGGATGACGGGAACTTGCCGAGCGAACATTTTGCTCGGCCAACGAGGTCTTTAGCGAGGCGCGTAACGCTTTTTCGCCACTTCGGGTAGGGCGTCGTGCCCGACGATGGCCTCGGCCAGGTCGGCCGCGCGGTTCCACCCGATCCGCATTCGCCGCTGGATGTGAGCGATGCAGACGCCGTCTGTTTGGACGATCCCCGACGCAATCACGAGTTCGTCCGTGGTCAATGGCACAACCGAGGCACGCTCAAGAATTCCCATGATTTATCTCCTGTGTCTGCGGTTGGGCCACCGTAACGATTTCCACCAGGGTGCCCGGTTCGACGTCGTCAGTAAGGTGAGGGTGATGATGAATGCCGTCTGCGTTCTGTGGCCTACAAATTCGTCCGCGCCGTATCGGGCCGCTGCAGCGTCAGCGAAGTCACATGACATTGCAACGCGCGAAGACGACATCCACTGGGGCGATTGACACAGGTCCCGCGCCGTAGGTGCGGGAGCAAGCCCGAGAAGGGCGAGTAGGATCATCAGCATGGCGTTCGGTCGGTTGCCGGCGGAGGTTAGCGGATGAACATCTTCCGAGCATGAACTCTCCCCACCGCTAAGCGTCGTTCGACGCTGTAGCGGGGGTTTCGCGGGTCACAGACTTTGACTTGGTGCGTTGCCGCGCCAGAGGTTTGGGTCTCGCCGCTACGCCCGTTCCAGGCGTATGCGCATCGATCAGCACGACCGACGCTGCGTTTTGGTCGCGTTGTGCCGTGTGCCCGCAGTGCGTGCAAACATGCACACGTTGCGCGAGCGTCTTGGGCACGATCGCCCAGCACGCGGCGCAGCGCTGCGACGGTTTTAACTGGCGCGTGTTCGACACATGCAGTCGCGTACCAGCCTCTACCGCTTTGTACGCGAGCATGTTGTGCGCAATGCTCAATCCAGCCGACAGAATCTCGCGATTGAGTCCGGCCTTTTGCTTGACCATCCGGCCGGGTTTGTCCTGCGTGCCGGCGGCCGACCGGCTCATGTTGTTGACGCGCAATTCTTCCGTCGCGAGCACGGCGCACGATGCAACCATGCGCGAAGTCGTCTTGTGCAGGAAGTCTTGGCGCAGGTTGCCGATCCGCTCGTACAGCTTCGCTACCTGCTTGCCCAGGCGCTTATAGCGAATGGAGCCGCGTTTCTTGCGTGCCTGCTGGCGTTGCAGATCCGCCATGCGGGGCATCTCATTGCGCACGAATCGCGGGTTGGCGATGGTCTCGCCGTTATCGAAGGTGGCCCAGTCGGTGATGCCAAAATCAACGCCACGATGCGAGTCGCCAGTTCGCGCGCGGGCGCATGCGTGCTCCGAAGCGCGGAGCGTGATCGAGGCGAACCATTCACCGTTCTTGCGCGTGATCGTCAGGTCGTTGGGCTTCGCACCGTCGCCGAAGCGATGCCGGCCGCGTGCGCGGATCGACATGGCGTCCTTGCCGCTGCCCATGCGAATCGTTGCACCGCGCGTGCCGGACTGCATGAGTTTCCAGCCGGCCGGGTCCGGATAGCAGAAGCCCGGGAACCGTCTGCTGAACTTGAAGCGGGGAAAGCCCGGCGTCTGGCCGGCCTTTACCCGGCGAAAGAAGGCCTGAAACGCCAGATCGAGCCGGCGCAGCGTTTGCTGTAGCGCGTGACTGCCCAGCTCGACGAGCTCTGGCCGCGCCGTTTTTATCTCCGGCAGGACGTTTTGCTGATCGTAGTAGCTGATCGACTTGCCGTGCTTACGGTAGGCGTCAATGCGCTCCTCAAGCGCCGCGTTATAAAGCTCACAATGCAGGCGAATCCAGCCCGTCAGGCGTTCGGCCTGAGTGGCGTTCGGATATAGCTTGAAGGTGACTTTTCGGCGTTCCATGAGAAGAAGGTTAGCGTGAGGTCTGGGCGATGCAAACGGGTTGATGGGGTTCAACCGTCCCGCTAGACCCCCTCCTGACCCGTCGGCTTCGCCTATGGGTTCGCAAGCGAACCGGCCGCCCTAGCAGGGGGAATGCGCGGGCATTAGTTCAAAAAGTAGTGTCGTTTGACGCCCTAGGGAACACCATCGGACAAAGCCAGCAGAAATTTAGGCTTTTTTCGGGAGGATCTTTGCGTGGGGCAACAGGCCGAGGCCTCGCGCGCAACGGGTATGGTCAGCGGGACTTACTCGTCCCGCGCCCGCTCACGAATGATGGCTCCGGGCGGTGGCCGTCGCTTGAGGCGAAGGTGCGTTGCGGTCGTGACGGGAACTTACGGCCCAGATGATCAACAGGCACCCGATGAAGACCGACCACCGGAAAGGGCGGCGATTCTCGGCATCGCAAAACAGATGACGCCCGATCTCGCTTCCGACCGCGCCACCGAAGACCGTCATTGCATGCAGCTTCACCGCGGTTGCCCCGGTCGCCTTCTCCTCCGGCCGAGCGCGCTTCTGGAAGAATGAATAGAACGCCGCGGCGTTCATCGCGATCAGGTAGATCTCCGCCCACCAGGGAGCCGCCATGATGTACAGCGTGGCGACCAACGCAGCCAGTGGCACCAGAAAAGTCTTCAGGAAGCCGTATACGCCACCAGCCACGAGGCCGAGAGCCCAATCCGACCCTGAGCCACCGGGCCGGTTGGTCTCCGGCGGAAGCGTGCGGAGCCACTCCTCCTGAGTTTTCCCGTCCGTATAGAGTTGAAACCTGTCATCTTCACGCATCTTGTCCGACCTTCTGGTTCGCTGCGGGTGCATGCCCGTTGATTTGCCGAGCCTTCGACGGCCGGGCCGGTAGCCCGTTTGGTACGTCGATGTTGTCCGTAACTGACAAAATACACCAGGTCGACCCATGCGCAAATTTCCAGCGCAATCGTACCGGGCCGCCGGCCGACGAGCTATCGCCACAAGCTGTCTCGCAACGCACTTCCGACTTGTGCGTAGCAGCTTCCGGGCTGACCGGCATCGTTGCTATTGGTTAGAGAGGACAACGCACGCTTAAGGTTCGTTGGCGAATCCCTGAAAAGACCAGGCGCCTGATTGCACGGGAAGCAGAGAATTCCTCGAATGCACATCCCGCATGCGTCAGAAATTTAGGTCCGCGCTAACAACCGCTCGCGGGATGGCGGATCAGTAGTAGAGCCACCGTCCGTATTCGGGCGACCAGTACATGCGCCCGTCAGTTGGAGAAGGCGGTTGGCTCTGGCTGGCCCACGGCGGTGAGGGCGGAGCATACGACCGGGCCGGAGGCGGCGCGTAGGACGCCGGCTGCTCGTCCTGATAGGCGGCCCGCGGGGCTTGGGCGGCCGGATACGCCGGCGCATACTGTGCTGGCTGTCGGGCGTCAGGCTGTTGCTCATCGGGCGCGGCGTCGTCATCCGAAGGAGCCAGCTGCGCCGCCGCGGCCGCTTGTTGCTGCATGGCCTGCCGGGCGGCGAGGCGATGTCCCCACGCACGGATCTGGGCGACCGCGGCCTGAATCTCCTGCTGCTCCTCGGGCGTGACCGGCGCTACCGGCGCAGCGGTGGCAGACGCGGCTCGCGCAGGCGGCGGCGCGGCAGGCGCGGGCGCTGCCTGAGCGGCGGCGAGTGATGTACGCGCTGGGGGTTGATTGGGCAATGGCGTAGCGGTCACCGGCAACTCCTGGACGGTCTCGACGTCGCCGGCGTCGCTGTAAACCTCCTTGATATCCAGAAGTTTGCGCGCGGTCGGCGGTGGCGCGGCGCCGGAAGACGTTGTCGGCGCGGTAGCGGAGGCACCCGCAGTCACGTTGGTATGTGCGGCCGCCGCGACCGCAGCCTGGTAACCGCGCGCGTACGCGTCGTTGAGCGCCTGCGCCTGCGCGGCATCGGTTGCGCTGTCGGCGAATGTCGACGCCGAGCAGACGCACCCCGCCACCATCACCGCGACGGCTAACGTCCGGATCAATATCCTCTTCATCAGATTTTGCGGGAGGCCCCGGCGCCTGGCCGGGGAGGGATAGCGCGCGACGCGATACGTCGCCCCTGTTCCCGCTCTCCTTGTGCAGTTGCGCTACGCATGAACGACCTTGCCCATCACGGCGCAGGCTACCAACACCCTCGCGGTGAAAGACTCTCTGAGCCGCCAGTCGGAAGGCTCAACCGTCAAGGAGAGCGAAGATAGGGATTACGGTTACCGGTCCGAACTTCGCCGCTCGCCAACGATGAGAAAAGTCTACGACCGGGCAGGGGAGATGCAAGCGAGCGCAGTTGCGACACACATGAAGGAAAGAAGATCTGCTGGCGGCTTCCTCGCGCGATGCATGCACGCGCACTCACATACGCAAGCGTGCCTCGACGTTCGTTAGTCGGTATGTTCGCGCGCCAGGCTACCGTCGCGTCCTACGAGGAAACTGATCCGCGGCGGAATGCTGTGTCCAGTGATTTTCATTGGCCGCCCAACGTTATCTGTCGGGCTGGTGCCCGTACAACGCTGCGCGGCGCTTGCAAGGTTCGACGGTCGGCGGCGCGCGCGGCCATCAATCTAGCGACTCGTGAGAGCCCCAACTCCGCAGGAACGCGAAAGCGCCTGGGATATCCAGAAACAGGGAGGCGTAGTTGCGCTGGCATAGTGGCGCCGGCACCAGCCCATCCCATTTTTCAACCGCGAGATTCTGGGTCCTCGCGAGGAGCGTGTCGGCGATCAGTTCATCCTCGTGCAGGATAGCGTCGAGCGCCTCTTCAAGGTCATCCCTCGTGCAGTCTTCGAGCGAGAGGCAGATTCCCTCGTTGGTCGCCTCAATGCGGTGGTGCTTGAAGATCAGCGCCAAGGTGTTCTGGATCTCGTCGCCTTGCCAGAGAAATAGTTTGAGTGCGCCCGCGTCCTCAACGCATGCAGTGCGGGCGAGCCCCAAGGACTTGAAGGCGACTCGAGCCGCTTCCAGGAAGTCCTGCGCCATTGGGTCCAAGTACGGCGTTGTCCTGTCGCCCGCGAGCACAGCCTTCATTTCCTGTCTCACCCGGGTATGTACCAGTCCGGGCATTCCGCCGAAGGAGGGTGCCTTGCCACCCAGCGCCGGCTCCACTTCGACGAGTTTCTGGTCCGCATTGACCATCGCGACTTTCCAGCGGCGACCGGCAAACAGCAGGAAGTCGCCTACAGCCAGTGGCGCGGTGACCGGCAACGAGCCCAGCAGGCGACCACGCGAGGTCAGGCGGTACTCGTCGGGACTGGAGAAAGCGGCGTAGAACGAATAGTGATTGGCGATGGCTTCGCCCGCGGGTCCGTGCAACAGCGTGCCGCCGCTATCCTGCAGAATGATCCCTTGCTTGCCGAGCGCACGCAGCAGGGCCGCGAAGTCGTCCTGGGACACCGCGCGGAACGGGCCGGTCACACATAGCAGGGAATAGGCCTGTCGCGCCGACACGCCGCCGTACTGACCTATGGTCGACAGCAACTGCTGGATGAGGGTAGAGAGGTGCATGCCGCTAGCGCGTGGTGGCTCGACCCACCGCTGCAGAAGCAGTTCGATCTGGGCGATGAACTGGACAAGTCCCTCCCGAAGCGAATCCGAGACCGGACCGCGCGTCTGCAATTCGGGCTCAAGCGCGTAGCCACGCAGGATGGCCGACGTGCCCTTGCGTCGACCGGAACGGCCCAGCCGCTGCCGCAGACTTGCAACCGACGGAGCGGGTCCGATCTGTGCAACCGATACGACAGGCCCGATATCGACACCGAGCTCGAGCGTCGACGTTGCGACCGCGGTGGCCGGCCGCTCGGTCTGCTTAAGCGCGGACTCGGTTTCTTCGCGCAGTTCTTTCGAGAGGCTGCCGTGGTGAGCCCAGAATTCGGGCGGCACGGCGTCGTGCTCACACATCGCCCGCAGTATTGCGGTGTAACGCTCGACCCGCTGGCGGCTATTCGGAAAGATGAGGTTGTTGGACCCGCGTAGGTTTGCGTAGAGGTGGCGAGCGATGCCCAGTACGCCGGTGCTGGTCGCGTCAGCCAGCGAGACCGGCTTGCCCGACTTCTCGCGCTCGGCGATCTGCGCGTCGCTCAGCCGGGGTGGTCGGTCCAGATATCCTTTGACGAGGATGCTGAGCGACGACGTTGCCTCCTTGCTCTCGACCACGATCGCTTTGTCACCCTCGCCGGGCCGGAGAAACTCCGCGGCAAGGTACATGTCGCCAAGCGTCGCCGACAGACCGATACGCGGCACGCGGCGGTGCAACGCGGTTTCGAGGCGTGTGAGCAGGCTTTGCATCTGCTTGCCGCGTTCACTGCCAATGGTCGCGTGCAACTCATCGACGACAACATAGTCGAGACGCGCGAACAGGGCCGCGATGCCCGATCCCCGGTTGTAGATCAACGCTTCGAGGGACTCGGGGGTGATCAGCACGACGCCGGCGCGGCGCTCAACGAACTCGCGTTTTCGGCTTGCAGCCACATCGCCATGCCAGGGAATCACGGGGATATCGAGTGTTTCGCAGAGGCGGGAAAGGCGATCCCACTGGTCGTTGATGAGTGCCTTGAGCGGCGAGATACAAAGGGCGACGTGGCCTTCGCTCTCCGGCGAGAGCAAGCGGCTCAAGATCGGCAGAAAAGCGGCTTCCGTCTTGCCCGCGGCCGTCGCGGCGGCAACGATGACGTCGCACTTTCCTTCCATGATCGGCGGAATCGCCCGCTCCTGGGCATCGCGCAGTTCTGTCCAACCCGACTCCCATATCCACCGCTGAATACTCGGGTGGAGCAACTCGAAACTGGCGGACCCGTCAGAGCGTGAAGCCGGCAAAGTGGTCTCCCGCTGTGTCATCCGTTGCCAACTCGAGTTCGGTTGCGCCGCCTTCGTCACGCGCGACTTCGACACGTTCGACCATCGATTCCCACTGCGTGCCGGGGTACTGCTCGAGCAGCGACAGAAGGTTGATGAACGCGGTGATTGTCTTGCGCGGGGTGCGAAAGTAAGATTCGCCGATGCGCTTCTCGCAATGGGACATGAATGCCGCTATCCCCTCGTCGGGAAGGAGGTGTCTGCTTTCGTCCCTGTCCTCCGGTCCGTCCTTCCCTGCCTCCTGCTCCCGTTTCGCTGGGTCACCCGACTCGTACACGCCTCGGATGTTCTCCAGCATCATGAAGAAGTCCTCGCGAGTGAGCGCAGCCAGACGCAGGACCGGGTGTTTATAGTCGATCAGCGATCCCGTGGCGAACGAGTTCTCGGTCAAACGCGACTGCAGGGCCGGGTAGCTGTAGATTCCGCGCCGGGTATCGAGCAACGAGTCAGGCGTGCAGCCGAGAACGAAGCCAAGCCCTTTGACGTTCCCCTGCAGGACATCATTGAGAATGCGCAGAATCTGCTCGTAGTTCGCGTTGCGGGCGGCAGTGTTCGCCAGTTTGTAGAGATTGACCATCTCATCGAGACAGCATAAAACGCCGCCGTAGCCTGCGAGACGAACAAACGCTGCCGTCAGCTTGAGCTGGTCGTAGAGGCTGGCGTCCTCTACGATCGTAATGGTGCTTACCCCAAGTGCTTGCCGCGCTTGAGTTCGCGTCGAGAATTCGCCGCGCAGCCAGCGTATCGCATCCAGCTTGAGTTTTTCGTTACCCTCGTTGTGGCCGCGCCAGTAAGCGGCGATCACGGCCGCGAAGTCGTAACCGTTGACCATCTCGGTCAGTTCGGCACACTTGCGGAAAATGACGGCGTCCGGTGTGTCGCCGCTCTGTTTCGCCTCGTCGAGGGCTGTGCCGATGAACTTCTCGAGCACGCTCGCCAACGCGCCGCCCTCCGGCTTGCTGCGCGACGAGAAATTTTTTATCAGCTCGGAAAACAGCGATCGCGCCTGACCGCCCGACGCGTGCAGTCTGCGGTCAGGGTTCAGGTCGGCATGTACGGTGACCAGCTTCTTCTCCAGCGCGATTGCGCGCCCGAGGCTGAGCAGGAACGTCTTGCCGGACCCATAGTCGCCCACTACGACGCGGAACGACGAGCCGCCCGTTGCGATCCTATCGATGTCGGCGATCAGCGCCTGAATCTCTGGAGCCCGACCCACCTGAATGTGATGTTGCCCGGTGGGCGGCACGACGCCCGCGCTGAGCGCCTGAATCAGCGCATCGCGGTCCTTTGGCCGAATCGGCTTATGCATCTATGATCCTTGGTGTTGGCCAGCGTTGATGCTGGCATCGCATCGGCTTGCTGTTAGAGCAACAGATTGTGGAAGCGTCCCACGTCCGTCAGACGCTTCCGGCACAAAAGCCGCGCTTGCGGGCCTCACTTTTCATTCGCGGCAAGCAACCGGGTCCCGGTTCGCAACTTCCCGAGCGGCGGCCGGATTCACTTCGATCGGGTCATTCCCCCCGAGGAGGGGCTCGTCAAGTGCGTCAAACGACGCCTCATTGATGCGCTCAATGGCGCCGTCAGGCATCAGGCCAAGCTCCGCGCAAATTGCGGCAATCTCGGCGCGCGACCAGTCTGGGCGCGGGAGAAGACGGCGCAGCAACGCGGAGTGTCCTTCGTCCAGTCCCGGCAGAGCCGATGGGATCTTCCCGGACTCACCGGCCGGCTGGGAACTACTGGTCGGTTTGGCGGCGCGCGTATCACCAGTCGGGTGCGTATCAGCATCTTCTGAGTCGAATATGGCGCCGAGCACTGCTCCTACTGCAGCGGTCTCCTCACGGAGTCGGGCGATGCGCACGAGGTCGAGGGAAGGCGGTGACGAAGATGCGTCCGAAACCCGTGCGACGTGCGCTCCGAGGGCCTCGCTGGCGCTGACCGCACCAGACGCCGCACCTGTATGGGCGAGGCTGTAGAGCAGTTGCTGGTCCAGCCCTAGGGCGGCGAAGTGTTTTTCAAGCACGCGCACATTCGCGATCTCGGTCAGGCCGCCACCGGCCATACAGATTTCCACGAGTTCCCGCGCAAGGTCGCTGCGGTCGACGTCACCAAGGCGCTCCACGCGCTTCCGGACGGATGTTTTCGTGCTGTGTACTGGAGCGTGGTGTTCGACCATTACCGTCAACAATGCCCTGAGTCGCGTGTACTCCAGTGGACGCAGTCCGGGCCAGCCGAGGATGATAAGGACAGCACGCAGGAAAGCGGAGGGGCTATCCAGTCTGGCTGAGCGGATCAGGTCCGCGAAGAAGCCCACGCACGAGACTCGCGCTGCATAGGCGTTGCTGGTAGGTGAGGAGATGGAACTCGGCGCACCGTCCGCGTCCACCGCGAGTGCCGAGCCGAGCGGCGGCAACTGGAAGAAGACGAGAGGCGTGTCCGACTCCGGGGGTGCGGAGCCAAACCGTGGATCAGGCTCGACGCCGAGCCGATAGTCCTGCTCCAGGCGAGCGATGAGGTTAGCGTAAGGCACCCGCTCAAACAGGTCCTCGGGCTGGACCGGATCGACCAGCGCCGCGAGGGTCGTTGGGGCGCTGAGGGACTCAGGTGCCTGAACACTATCCACGATGCCGGCGAATCGCTCCCGGATCGACGATGGCCACAAGGCTGAGTGAAGCAGCAACCGTGTTGCGGCGTCGTTGGCCCTTTTGCGGTTCTTTGCCACGTGCCTTGCGAACGGCGCGAGTTCTTCTGCGGCCGTTTGGGCGATTTCTTCGACCATGGCGTCAAACCCAGCGGTAGGCGAAGTCACGTCCGCTATCGCTATGTTCGTTTGCATAAGATGTTGCAAGCGGGCAAGGGCAGGTGATACCGGCGTGTATGTGATCGAGAGCCGTTGGGCGCTCACTGGCGCCCGCCATGCTGTGAGCCGCTCTGCGAACCTCGTCCGGATCTCCGCGCGGAAGATCGCCTCAAACTCGGTGCGATGGCGCAGCCCCGCGACCGGCGTGCGGAAGCGACTGTCGGCGAAATACCAGGCTACCAGCCAATCTTCTGGAAACTGCTCGCCGTCATCGTGCGCCTGCGAAAGTGCCGAACGGTGCAGGGTGCAGTCCACCTTCGCGCCTAGGGTGACGGGTGGTGGCTCGAGATAGAAACGCCTGCCATGGCCGGCGTGCCTGCAGTAAGCCAGCAAATGTCGCGCGCGTGCGGTAAATCTCCCGCGCCCATAGACCGAGAGCAGTGCGTCCACTTCTGCACAGATCGCGGGTATTGCGGCTCGCGCAGAAGCGTTGGTTCGGGCTTCGAGCACCGCATGTCGCTCAAGGCCGTAGAAGAACAGATATACGTAGCCCATATCTGCCTGCGGGTCTCGCCGGCCCACTGCAAGCCAGTTCAGGTACGACGCGCGTGCGTCCGGACTCGCGCCAGCGTACGTGGGGAAGTAATCGAGCTGGCGCACCCGGTAATCGTCGTGGTGGCCGATGGGAAGGCTTTCGTCCACAAGACTTGGCTCGAGATCGGAGGACCCGTTCGAAAAATAGAACAGGCCGTCGGACAACGTGTATCGGTGAGCCTTCACTGTCGTGCCCGCAGGGACCCAGCAGTCGATGACGGAAGCGGTGCGATTGATCAACATATCCGCCGCGGGCGGACGAATTGTGAACACCTCGTCCTTTGCGGGCACAGTCACAAACGTGACGAACGAGTCTGAAGGCATTGTCAGCGGGCCTTGCTCAATAGGGTGGTCCACTGCTCCCTCTGCGATGTTCGTCGGTGCGCGCACGATATTCACGACGGTGGTAGTCGCGGCCGGCACGGCTTCGGAAGGAATCGGGTGGGAACCAGGGCTCCACGACGCGCGCTTAGGGTCGGGTTTGGGCGTAGGGCGGGCGACCGCAGGCGGCGAGTAGGTGATCGCGGATCCGGTGGGGCCTCCCGGCGTGTCACGGTCGTTCCTGCGCACCGAGCGGTAGTAGACGAAGTTTGCGAGAAGCAGCAAGGCCACGCATATGAGCGCCGGCGCGCCAGCATATTCGGAGAGCAACCATCCGGACAGGACGATCGAGACCGTCGCCGGAATCAATGACCTCCCGCGCTCTGTCAATGCCATTTATGTCCTCCGGATCGGCTGACGTTGCCGGGCAGCTGTTGTGCAACGCGTGGCCAGAACGCCGCCCAATGCCCCACCCAGATGGCTTTGCCACGAGATGTCCGGGTGGAGCGGCAAAAGGCCAAACAGCATGGTCAGCCCATAGCTCGCAGTGACGAACAGCGCAACCACGATCGCCACGATGTTGCGCGTGTAGTAGCCGCGTGCGATCAGGTATCCCGCGTAGCCGAACAAAAGGCCGCTTGCACCGATATGGACCGATCCCGGGGAACCTAGAAGCCATGCGCACAACCCCGCGCCAAGCATCCCTCCCAAGGTAGCTACCCAAAAGTTGGTGACGCGTGGCCACATCGTCATCCACCCGAGGACAAGCAGCCCACCGGTGTTGGCCATAATGTGCCCAAGGCTTTCATGCAGCCACGGCGCGAAGAGGATTCCCTGAAGTCCACTAAACGTACGAGGAACTACACCATGCTGATCGAGCTTCAGTGAGGGCAACGCAGCGCTCACGAGGAAGACCGCCCACATCGAGCCAACGAAGAGTGTGAGCAGTAGCAGCCGGGGTTTTATCAGGGCGCTGGCGGCGCGCGCAGCGCCTTGCGGGTAAAGCGTGTTTGGCATTTCAGCAGGTCCAGAGAGTGTTCGCTCGCACGCGAAATGCGGGGTCGATGGAGGCTCGCAGCTTCATCAGATCCGCGCGCGTCCCGACAACGTAGGCATCGTCGTGTTCGCAACTTTGAGCGTAGACGTGAAGTGTCATCTTCTCTCTCAGTCCTGGGGACGATTGCCGCACGGTCTCGCTACCGAGTGTGAGAAACGCGCGCGAGGTCGGGGAGTATCGGCAAAACGCTCTCGATTCCGCGGCACATCATTGTGAAGACAACCGCACTCGCATCCTCGCCGTAAAGACCCGTGGTCAGGAGGCTATCGACGTAGGCCGTGACCTGCTTGCTCATCTCGACCACTACGGTGTCGCCGCTGACACGAACCCACTGAGAACGACTTAACCCATCGCTCATCAGCTCGGACGCGACCTCGGCAACGACCGCCTCGCGGTCGCCGGGCTCGGCAAACGCCTTCTCGATATAGTCCGCGTCCATTACGAGAACGTCATTGGCCGCGAGCTCCGGCATGCCATGCGTGTTGATCAGCACGTACTTCACCGCGTCTCGAAACTCGTCGAGAGTCGCGGCCGCCGGGCGTTCAGCTTTAGTGGATTTGCTCATTTTTGCGTGTGTGTTGTGGGGCTATGATCGCTCAGCCGTGCACGGTAGCAGCGGCATCTCGGGGTGCAAATGGGCGTTGAGCCGCGGTTTCACCGCCCGGTCCGACACAACTCAATACCGGGCCGACATCGCGAGTCAACCAAGAGGGGGCGTCGGTGCTGGTGGGGCTGGGTCCTCCATTTCAATTTCGGGCGTCGATTATCTTCCGGCATCCCTTCTTCGTCGACGGGCACAAATAGCGGCTGTCGTCCTGCGTCGTCACGAGGAGGAGGGCGTCCCCGAAGCGGTCAGTGAAGCCTCCCTCGACAGTTAGAGTCTGCGTATCGGTATGGACAAGAGACAACAGATTGGAGTCGGTGAAGACCGTGCCCACCATCGCGCGCCCATTCAACCCCAAACCAAACCCCGTTCCCGACGTTCCGTCCGACCCGCTGAGCGTCGTATTGACGTACTTCCCCGCGCTGACGGACGCCTGCTCCTGGTGACTTCGATAATCCGAGATCGCCATCGCGGTCGCGACCCCTACGATCGCAAACAAAGCGGCACCTGCGATAACGAGGATTTTTAGTTGTTCCTTCGTTTCACTGTTCATAAAACCTCGATTCGAGTACGAACCATCTTTCGTCCCTTATTACCGGCGACCGGCCGGCTTCGGTTCGCGCAAGCGCGAAAACCACCTCCCGCTGCTTCTAACGAACATCGGGCAACTGCGCGCAGCACGCGTCTCCACGATGCGCCCCGTCGGCGTCAATGCAAATGGCGCCCACGGGGCGGCCGCGTCGGTCAGGCACTGCCGCTGCGGCAGGGTGGCCTTTTCTGCCACGCCGCCATTGGATGCTTGGGAGGCGCCACCCCGAGGCACAGGATGTCAGGTGGCGTTCCGATGCCTGCACAGCTGCACGTCGGCATCCAGGATTTGCGCCGCGACAGTGGCGACCATCGCGTATGTCCGGACCCGGGTGGGTTGAGGGAGTTATTCGCAATGTCTGCCCCTTGTTGCTCACAGAAATCTAGACGGCACGCAGGGTTGCGCCACCGGTTTTTCAGGCTGGTGCCCAGCGCGGAACGGCCGCGCAGAATACTATCGGCCAAAAGCGGCAGAAATTTAGGATCACCGTTATAAATCCGTTACGTAGTTCCGCAGGCAGCGTCTTAGGGGTACCGAGACATTTGCGCGCCGCCTGCGCTTTTCCGACGCAATCAACGCCGCTCTGCTGAAGGCGGCTGCCGGTCGTCAGTCGGCGCGAATGCGTCGATAGTGCGCCGGCATCAATTGCTCGTGGACCGGTTCATGCGCCGCAGGGCTGGCGTCCACGCGACAAGAACCAACACCGCTACGGTGGACGATACACAGCGTCGGCGCCCGTCGGGTGCTCATGGTTTGAGCGTTGCAGACACGATCATGGCGCGCAGGCATTCGCCGGAAAACATAAGGGGTTATCCACACCGTTGTGAACATTTTCTGTGGATAGTGCGAGCTCAGTCGCAAATGATGTGAGCCGGAAATTGCGTTGATTGCGAGAGGAGCGGTAGTAGATTGCAAGCCGTTACAGCTACAGCGTGGGGTACCCGTCAGCCGTGCACTGCCGGGCCGCCTCGGCAGGGCGTTCGCATTCGGCCTCATTCCCACACGGATTGCCGAAAATCAGACGGCAAGCTGTGTCGCTCGCCAATAGATCTTCACGTCCTTGCCCCACTTGAGCCCAGCGGCCTGGACTGCCGTCGGGAGAATTGTGCGCATCCGCTCGGGGTTCAGATTCACGTCCACATACCAGCCATCCACCAGTGTCCGGCTGTATCGGTGAGCCCACGCCGTCGAACGGGCCGGGAACAGTTCCGCGAGCGTCTTGGCGGCGTATCCGCGTGTCCTGCCGTAGCGGCCCATTGCCTTCGCCATTGCTTCGCGATGCTCCGGGAACTCGGTCCACAGCCGGCACAGAAGGTCTATATGGATGTCAATGTAGTTCCAGTGCACGGACATCGACCCTCGATACTCAAGTCCGGGCCCGATCGTCTTCATCGGCGCCTTCGGGATCACAGGCTGAGGCCGCGTGATGCGATCTAGCTCTGCAGTCAGAGTTTCGCGACGGCCTTCGAGTGTCGCGATCCACTGCCGCGAGGCCTGAATAACGGACTCGATCTGCTCCAGTTCCTGCATCGGAAACTGGGGCTGTGCGTTTGGGGTAGATCGCATTTGCATTACTTCCTCCAGAGACGGCGTGTGAGATGGCCCACGGTGATCGTATGGCCGGCCGTGCTTTTCACCTTGTAGACATCGAACCATTCCGCGAGCCGTGACACCGGGCGACGGCCCAGGTCGCGCTGCATGTTTCGGATGCAGACCTTATCGAGGTAGACGATGACGGCTCCGTGCCCGTCATGCTCTTCCCGCCCGTAGAGGTCGAGCAGTTGCTGCGCCCGAACTTCCGCATGCCTGGTGTTCATGGCAGGGCCTTCAATCCTTCGAACAACTCATCGAGCTTCGCGCGATGTTCCTGTTCGGCTTCGTGGCCGGGAATGCGCCAATCAGGCATGTAGCAACTCATGCCGCGCAGATCGTTGTCGCCCACCTTATGTTCGAAGACAGTCGTGTACAGGCTGTCCGCTGGTGCGATGGCACCCGTGAAGTCGCGCTCGACCCGAACGCACTTGCTGCTCGTGGGCTCGACGTAGTCCTGCAGATCTGCGTCGTTGGCATACAGCTCCAACCCGTTGCGGATCGCCCAGAACGGATCGATCATGGGCTCCAACGGATAGAAGCCATTCTGGAAGAACGGGCCGTCATGCTTGTTCTCGCTCCAGACCTGGGTGCGCCACTCATCGCCGACACTGCCGAAGAGCAGCGCGTCAACAGTTGCTGGCGGGGCCGCCAGCAGCAGGAAGAGCCGGTTGAAGAAGGCATCGCGCACGATGCGTTTCCGACTGCAAATCTCGTTGAGCCTCGACGTAAGCTCTGACGGCAGCGCCAGGCTTACGAGCTTGCGATCAAACTGGTCAAGCTGGTCGGAGACGTAGTCGTAGCTCTTCTGCGAGTTCGGGACGGAGACTTCGCGATCGAGCCAGTCCAGCTCGACTTCGAGAACCTTGTTCAGATAGGCATCGCGCCGAAGGCATGCTGTCTCTATCTTTGCTTCGAGCTTGACAATGATGGGTCGCCAGATCTTGACGGAGATCTTAGGGACTGTCTTGAGGGCCTTGGTCGCCATGCTGCGCTCCTGTGTTCTGCACCGGTGGACTCAGTTTAGGCGAATGGATGCGCAATATGGAGAAAGAGTTTTCTTTATGAACGACGTTTCATTGGCCGGAGGGCGGCGGAACAGCCAGGCGCTTTCGTCTTGCGCCATGGAAACGCCTTGCCAGAAGACGGACTCGGGCGTCGGCTACGGTCGGTCACGTTTGGCTGTACCATACTGTATATCCATACAGGGTTTAGTGCCATGACCGCTCTTCGCCAAAACATTGAAGATATCCACCCTGCCTTGTGGCGCGGGACACAGCTAGCTCGTGCATATGGGCGGACTGTGGACACAGGTTATCCTGCGCTCTCTGCGGAGTTGCCAGGTGGCGGCTGGCCGGTCGGAGCATTGATCGAGCTGCTAGTCCAGCAACCGGGTGTGGGCGAAATTCGGCTATTACGTCCGGCCCTCGTTTCCGTGAGTAAGCGACCGATTGCTTTGCTCGCACCGCCGCAAATGCCCAACGCGCTAGGGTTGCGGTATCTCGGGTTGCCACCAGACAAACTACTGCTTCTGAATGCCAGAAAAACGGCGGATGCGCTCTGGTCCGCTGAACAGGTTTTGAGGGCGGGAAGTTGCGGAGCATTACTTTTCTGGCAACAACACATTCGGGGAGAATCGCTGAGACGCTTAGTCCTGGCCGCGCAAACGTCCGAAACGCTCTTCGTGTTATTGCGCCCCCTGGCAGCGGCGATGGATTCTTCGCCAGCGACATTGCGCCTTGCTGTTCGCCCGACCGACGACGGCGTGAGCGTCGACGTGATCAAGCGCAAAGGTCCGATTCGGAAGGAGAGGGTGGTGATTGCTGTTGCGCCCTCACCGATTTTGTTAAGCCCGTACGAGCGCAGCCGGAATCAACGGCCAATCATGCCAGTCGTTGCGCGTAATGACGCGAAGGTGACCACGTAGAACAATCTGGTCCGCGTCTGCCGCAGTGACCCGTCGTGCATTGCTCCAACCCGCGAGAAAGGCCGCCTCGCGGCCTTTGCCCTTGTTCGGTGGCGGGCCAATCGATTTTCCTCCAGCCGGCAAGTAGATCTCACATCCTGGATTTACCCTCAGCATGCTTTTCCGTCCCGCTCAATCGGCAGTGAGGCGGCGCTTAGCTTTGCCTTCGCGTCTTGCTTCGTGGTCATGTCCTATACTTCCCTCCCTGGCGGCCACTGCCGACGTTTTTCCGATCAGTGGTCGCGCGCATCGAGCGCGTCATTCCAGAGCTTCATCATTCGAGCGGCGTCAGCTCGCGACTCGGGACTGTCCGGTCCCATGAGCGCAACAGTCAGACCGCTACCGTCTTCCGCTTCCAGCATCACCCAGGGAGTCGTTGGATCGGACACCGCGAACTTCGGCAGTCTCGCAGTGACCATCACACGCCTGCGAGTGAACATCGATTCGTCAATCTGCATAACGGCTTTTCTATCGAATCTAGCGGTCCAACGTTATAGCGCGTGCTGAACGGCACGGGCTGAACCCGAGATATCCTCACCGACGCCGGCAACCGTGTTGCAGCCTGTCAACGAAAGCAACGCACCAACCAGCGACAACATCGCTACACAACGTCCAAACGTACTCATCATCACGATCCAATTTGCGGCTACCGGCCGTCATGCGGGGCGCGGCTCGCGCCATAGTTTTTCCTTTGTGCTCTTTTCCCATATCAACGACCGCGTTCTGGCCGACTCGAACTGACGACTTGCCGAAGAACTTTCACTGATTCCATCAAACTCTCCTCTTTTCCGATTCGGTGTTACCGCATCGGCGCCGCATTTTTCCGGTCAGCGGCTAGTGGCCAGCCGTCGGTGAAGCGGGAGACCCGCGCGATCATGCTGCCATCGGCACGTTCCGTCACGGGCCGAAGGAGCAGTTACCTGCCGAAGTCGCTGGCATCGATCCATCCGTCGCTTGCCAGCACCACAGTTCTCGTGGCCTTGCTGTGCCCGGCCAGTTTGCTCCCAAGCCCGTAGACCTTCTGAACGTTGGCGCTCTTGGCCCAGTCCGGCACATCAACAGGACTGACAGTAAAGGAGACATCCGAAACCGTTTGGCCCAGGGCATTGTTGGGTTGGGTGAACCGAACAACCTCGTCGACCTTGTAATGCCCGACACACATTGCAGTACTGTCCCCGCTTACGATCGCTTTTTTTCCCATATCCGTCAACGTGTAGACCTTTGTCGGCACGGTCAGTTCATCGCCTCCGAACATGGGTTTTACTTTTTTCGTCCCGTCGCTAACCGACAACACACCGGCCTTGGCGAGTACCTCGACAGGTCGCGTCGCGTTGGCATTGTTCTGATCGACCTGTGCTTGAGTGATGAAGGCGTTTTTCTGTTGCAACTCGACGGTCATCGGATAGCTACGGCCGTCCGCAGCCATGATGAACGGCTGGATGGTGATGCAGTCTCTTGCGAAATGCGCGTCGAGCGCCTTTTCGAAGTTGCCGTTACTGGCATCCTTCGATGAACTGCATGCGGCGAGCATAACCGTGAAAAGGGTTGAAGCGATGATTTTGGTCTTCATGGCAAATTATTTATCGTTGTGAAAATTGCATATGAGTCAACTGCTACGGCTGTACCAGCGTGCCACAAGGGCCGTGGCGATTGTGAGCAGGAATCTGCGTTCGCTCGCGTGAAAAGTGTTAATGGTTGCCGCCGACAGCAGCAACGATCAGGCCTCCAGTCTTTTCCCTGTTTTCCGTTGTCGTCGCCTGACTGTTCCCGCCTGCATGAAGCGGCAAAGATCAAACGGTTTTACTTCGTGCAGCGGATATCAGCCTTGCCGGTGATCGTCACGCCGTTAAGTGAGCAGTTTTTATCAGCGGCAGACGCGTTCTCAATCTTCACCGCGCCAGTCGTATTCGCTTGATTCACCGTCCACTTGTGGTCTTTGCAATAGACAAATGATCCATCGCGCTGGGATGCAATGCTGTTATTTGCCGTGCATGCCGTTTGGGCCGTTACGGTCGCTGCTTGCGACGTGACGGGCGTGTTTAAGGGCAGCGTACCCGCTGCGCCATCGGCGTAAGCTACCGAACTACCAACGATTGCGAGTGCAGCGATCAAAAGCGCTTTCATAATTGGCCTTTATGTTTTGGGTGACTTCGGCAACCGGCCGACGCGGGGCGCTCGTGCGCCAGTTTCTTTTCCTTGAACCGGCTACCGGCCCGGTGGGGCGCCGCAGCGCCGTCCTTTTCCTAGTCGTCGCTCGGCCCGTGCCGAACAGGGCGCATGAAGTGTGCTTGCCGCCAGACAAGCCACTTGTACTTGCATGACGGGTCGATAATGTAGGTCACCGGTTCGGAGGTCGTCCGCTTTATCGTGTCATCCAGCATCGCCTGGACGAAAGCCGCCTCGGAAAGATCTTCCAACGCCAGAATGCCGGCCAGAAATAACACGCCGATTACGACCACGTGGTCCGGGAAGCTCGCCATCAGGAACAACACCAGTGCGCCAAACGCGACGATCTCTTTGAGTTGATAGGACCGCACGATCTTTTCCAACCTAAGCGTTCTGATTCGCTAGTGGGATACGCTTCCCCGAGACAATACTGCCAGCCGAAATGCGCCAACCCGGCATCGGTTCGATTACCTCGATTACGTCGCCGTTGGCGAGCGTTTCCGTACGCCCCGGTAAGTCGCCAGCGACCCATCGGGCCACCTGCTCACTCACATACGCATCGACGCCAAGCTCGCGATAACGAGCCAATTCAGCAATCACGTGCTGGGTCCGCCGATTGGTGCGAATCACAAACGCGCAGCATCCCAATGAAAAGAGAAGGGCCGCCATTGAAAACTGTGTGTGAATATCCATACTAGCTTTTCCTATGAAATCACTGTCACTTGGCTGCACGCGTGTACTGGCGATCGTCAGACGCGCGAACAACGGCCGCTTCAGCGTCGCTCAGGCGCAATGCGGCGTATGCGGTTGTAGCGCACGGTGCAAAGACCGTCGCGCCAGTCTCTTCGAGCGCAGCGGAAAACGTTGCCAACTGTTCATCGGTAAAGCCAAGCTCTCGCAGACTCTTGTTCATCGTGGGGCATCCAACTCGCGGCTACCGGCCGTGTGCGGGGCGCACGTCGCGCCAAAGTGTTTTCCGATGCTTTCTCGTGGTGACAATCAGTGCTTTTTTGCCTTCGCTCGGTGCCACTCGGCAGCTACAGTTGCCTGCCGCCAGACCAACCATTTGAACCTGCACGCCGGCTCGATCATGTACACGATCGGCTCATTAACCGTTCGTTTTATCGTGTCATCGACCATCGCCTCGTGAAAAGCCGTCCAGGATAAATCATCCAGTGCTAGTACTCCGACCAGCGACAATCCGCCGATCGCGATCATGTGATCCTGAAAACCAGCCATCAGGAGGAGCGTTACCGCTCCGAACACAACGCATTCCTTAACCTGGTAGGGCAGCATCGTCTTTTCCTAGGCTTTCTGCCGCGACGCGAAGCAGACCAGTTCAATGAGTGGGTGCTCATGGATCGCTTTGTCGAATTCAGGCGAAGTTGCCGCTTGTTCGATACGATGCGCGCAGTCTGAAGCGGACAACAAGCGGCCCAACTCTGTCGAGCTTGTTCGATCCGATACAACTGCGCGAAATTCTACATGTGCACCTTCGTCGTCTGTCGGAATCGAGCGATCAACCGGCGCCGGTACAGTGACGCCATCCGCCCTCAGGGGCTGCGGTTGTGCCGTTGCGAGCAACGGCGCAAGGCACACAACCAGCATTCCAATTCTTTTCATGTTCGTGGTCTCCAACGTATGGACAGTGAGTGACGGCTTTACCTATCTCAACCTGAGGGCCCGGTCGGTGGACTCGCGGTTCGCTTGCATAATCTGCTCACGCTCGCTTTCCGTGTCGATGGCAAAGCGCAGGAGGTACTCGAAGCCGTCGATGCCGCGGTTGGCCGCAGATTCATTAAGGGCTTGCGCAACCTCAACGCGGCGAAGTTCGCCAAGGTCAACACCCAGAATGTCGGCATGCTCGAGCGTGACCGCTTTGACCCGCGTGCTCGCTTCTGGGTGCTGGGCAAGAAACCGGTTGTAACCGAGTTCGATTTGTTCTTTGGACAGCAGTGATTTGTTCATGCAATTCCTGTTTTTCCTTACGTAGCCAGGCGCTATCGTTTCGTTGCCGGCGAGCTAGAGTCTGCGGTTCCCCAATCTTCCTTTTGCCGCTAGCGTCTGCTTAGCCGTGTCGATTGCGCGACTGTGTTTGAGATTCACATGTCCTCTCCGTTACTGGATCGAGGCCTTCGCGTCTTCCGCTGCGGCGACTGCATCCTTATCCGCCTTGACGGCGTTCTGAAAGTCCTGGGCCTCGGTGGGCGACGGAACGTAAATTTCATTTCGGTTGAAATCCTCAACCGAGGAAATCGATGGAGCGAATTGCAGGGAGATGGACTTTGCACGCAAGACTTCGGGCGTGTTCAACAGGCCAGCGCAGTCCGAGCCACTGGCGAAGAGATCGTACGTGTATACCGTGCTACCTCCGGCCGGCAGCCCGTTCAAGAACACCGAGTCGAGCGAGCAGCCGCGCTCGGATGACGTTTCTCCGTTCAGGAATACAGACACGTTCCAACTAACGAACGAAATGCCGAAACGGCTGCCGTTCTGAATCTTGAACTGGACGCCCTTGCTATCGAAGGGCGGAACCTTGACTATTGCACCGTTCGAACCGTTGATCTTTTCGAGCTCGGCCCCGAGCACCTTCGATCGATCGTATGCCAACTTCAATTGCGGTGCATCCTTCTCGTACGAAGCAGTTTGGTTTTCGATATTCTGCTTCCCCGCCTGGATCGTTTCGTCCGCTTCCTGCTCGATGACTTTGCGCGGCGTAAGAGTGTGGTACTTCGCCAGCAGTTGATCCAAGGTTAAGTTGCTCACAGCCCAGTTATAAGCCTGCTGCTGTTCCGGCTTCATATCCTTAAACGCATCGTCGAGCGAGCGGTGGTAATCCCAATCGCTATCACGCGAGAGAGTCTTGTCGACGCCGCGGCCACATGCGACGAGCGCGAGGCACAGGGCCAAACTAACGGCAATACGAAAACCAGTTCGCATAAAGCTCCTTTTCATGAAGTGGCGCATAGAACCAGGAGAAAGATCGCACTCCCGCATGGGTTTTTCCCTAGGTCCGGCTGGCGGGTGGAAGGGGCGGGCGTTGGTGCGCTATTCGTTTCCGCTATGCGTCGATGTTGAATTTCTTATCGAGGATCGTCCGCGACTTTTCAGTCAGCACACCGTTGTCGAACCTCAGAGTGCATTGCGCGACTCTTGCTCGCAAGCCACGCCAGGCACCACGGACGAATGGCAGCCAATCTACAGCCGCTTTTTTGCTTCCATATGCATTCCCGCACCGCGTCCAACCCTGGACAGGATGCAGTACCATCGTGAAGAAAACGATTTTCTTCTCCATAGTGCTTTTCCTACCTCACAATAGCTTGGGCTTCTAAAGCCTCAATGATCTCGCGAACGTCATTGGCATAACTCAAGAATCCGGGACCCCGCTTGATGGTAGGCATTATTTCTTCGGCGCAAGCCACAAACAGATGTAGTTCACACAGAAGTCCACGCTGATCCGTGAGGCCTGGCGATCTGCTCCCCGTACTCGGCAAAGCTGTCCTACAGAACAACATCGGTCAAACGGAAAGAAAATTTAGGCCGGCGAGCGATCTTTCGCTCAGTGCCGCGCGGCTTCCTGAAGTCTTGCCGCAATTTCGTTGACATCCGCCGCCACAAAATCTTTCAAAAAATAGACCGGGTCCCTGCCACTGGAGGGGCGTAAGCGATGCGGGCTTGAGCTCCACCTTAGCGTCAGAAACGCGCCGTCCTCGCCAGCTCCGGCGCTCGCCAGTTTCGAGGCTCTCGAGTCTTCGACTTCCAGGTACCAGTCATAATGCAAAGCGCCCTTCAGCGCTGCGTCCACCGTAGTTGACGTCGTTTGAACCAATGTGGGGTTGATCCACGCGCATACATAAGGAATATGGGTAGACTCAGCCGTAGCGTGACCCTCGCACGAGAATTTGGGCATCGCACCGAGCTCATGAAAGGCTAGGACGATGGGTAATATCCCAGCCTCTATCGCGTCGTACCGCAGCGCCAGGTCCAAGTCCGAAAAGTACCGGTTCCTTTGTGTGGGCTCGGTTTCCCCGCAACGGAACCCAGCTTTTCGGACACAGAGGAATATCCAGATAGCCATAACTTCGATTGCCCGCGCTATCTTCTTCGACGCGCGTTGTGCTGTAGAAGTCGTCGTTGTGACACTGTGCATTAAGATGAGACCCTTTGTCTGGAGAATTCGCGTTCGGTAAAGCTAATCTGAGTTAGGAGGGGCTTTTCCTGTTCAAATGGTCTCTGCGCGGAACCAGCTCGAGCGTGGCGCGCAAATTTCTCTCCGTGTTCGCGAGCTTTTCACGCAGACCACGAATCTCGCTCACGAGCACCACATAGGCTTCTTCGCTCCCTTCGATCTCGGCCGCAGCGTTGAGCAACATCTGGCGCTCCGCCGGGCTGACCGTGAGCCCGTGTTTGTGCGCCAGATTGCGCAAATGCGCCGGCGCTTTCGAGCGGCATTCCTCCGGAACGTCAATCACCACGCTCTCCGCTTTTCCACTCAGTTACCAGCGTCGGCGTCGATCTTGTCATGCATCGCCGGCCTTCTTCGATGCGAGCCATCTCGTCGCCTCGGTCAGTGCGTCATCGTGGGCGGCCGCTCGCAGGTAGGCCGGCCATGCGTCGACGGGCCTTGCGCTTTGCGCTTCGGCCAGCCAATGCGCACGCTCGGCTTCGGTCATCCCGTTCCACCACTCGATGCCGGCGTCGGGGTCGGCATCTCAGCGGGGAATACGCCCCCCCTTCTTCGGTGTCGTCCGCAAGCAAGCGCAGTCGCCAGCCGCCGCCAAGCTGTGCGGATCGCGGATTGATTTCATAGCTGTAGATCGGTGTCGGTTCGTAGCTCATGATCTTCCGTTGTTACCGTGCGGCTTTCTACTTAGCCTTAGCTTGCATTTCAGGTGTGCGCTTCGCAGTCGCCGCTTCGTTCAATATTTTCTTGTGAGCTTGGACACACACTTGGTAGGCCGGGGCTGTTCGCGGTGTACCTGCACCTATACACTCCGACTCGGCGACCAGTAAGGCGATATCAACCGGTCTCCCAACGACCGGGATTTGCGCGTTGGCGGCACTGTGAACGGATACGGCGGCGATGGCACAGGCAAGGATTGTGAAACGCGGAGGCATATGTTTTCCGTGGCTATTCGCCGTGCTTCGGATAACGGACAAATACTGCAACCGCCATTAGAACGACAGCGAGCACGAAGACCGCGAGTGCAGCACCGAATGGTCCCATGAATACGCGTTGCGCGTCACCGCATCCCATGCAACCAAACATGAGCTGGCTCACGTGGCTGAGACCCAACACGACGACAGCGAGCGATAAGGCGCACGACAAGATCAGTAACAGGTTCGATGTGACGATACGACGATCAAAAATTGAGACTTTAAGAAAGTTCATCCGCTGTTTCCCCTCTTTTCCTTGGTCCGGCAGCCGGCCGAGCGGGGCGCTTGCGCGCCGTGCTTTTCAGTCCTTTCGTTGGATCGAGGGAAACGGGTAACCGGTACTGCCGTCGAACCAGTCCCCGTCCAACGTCCATTCACGTCCGCAAGACGTTTTGTCAGCGGTGCGCTTGCGCGCTCGAACGTGTAATTCCTTTTCCCTCGCGCCGGCGCCCACCGGCTTTTCCGTTGTGTCAGCTGAACAGCGTGAAATTGGCCTCGCCAGGCGTGTTTTTGACGCCCGGGCACCATATTGTGAACGCGGCCTGCGATAGGCCCTCTTCGACGCGCCTCATGCCCTCTACGTCGGTTTCGAGGGTGTCTAACTTCGCCATGATTTCTCCGCTCGAAAACTTCATCAAATCGTCGGAAGCGAGCGCGTCGAGCGCCCTCGCAACGATCTCTATATCCGCCTTCGTGACAAGTTTCTCTGCAACCTGGGCAGCCGTCAGCATTCCAGTAGATGTCGTAGTTTCCATTGCTTTTCCGCGTCTTCCGATTACGGCACGATGGTCACGTCCACTATTGCCGGGTCGCCAAGACCTGGCACCTGAACGGCGTACGCCGCTTCTTTCGCAAACGCAGCTCTTTCCCATTTCGCGAAGTCTGGCCGCTGAAGCTTAGCGTCATACGGAGCGATGGAGATAATTGCAATCCTATCGGCATCAGCGCGCTTAAGGTCGAACGCCTTCGCATTGAAGCTTTCATAACTCATATTGGCGTCCACAACAATTCCATACACCTTTTTCATATCACTGTCCTCGTATATCCGGTCATCCGGCCGTGCGGGGCGCCACTCGCGCCAAAGGTCTTTTCCGTGGCGTTAGCCGTCAAAGTCACTGTGCGGCGCCACTACGTATATCGGCGGCCAGGTCGGACAGGCCCACGCTATCAAGCATTCGCGCGTGATCCTGCTTGTGAGCCTCGTGCGCTGCGTCACCCTGGGCGATTACCGGCCGTGCGCGGCGCTAGCGACCGTAAGAACTTGATGGCTTCGGCCCGTTGTTCATCGGACAGATCGATCTCCGCATAAGTGCACAGCATGTCCATCGTGAAATTCGCCACTTCGTCAGCCGTTGGCTCGCGCAGACTCATGCTTTGGGGCGGAACGGATTTGAGCAGATACCGTGCTTCATCGATCGCCAGAATCTGGTGCGATTGCCTGCCTTGTGCGTGTTCGCTTGCCATACTCTTGTTCCTGTCTCGTTGTCTGAACCACATATCCTGTTTTCGTCGATCCGGCCACCGACCGCGAGGGGCTACGTGCCGCCGGCGCTTTTCCGACTGCTAATGGGTGGAGCGAACGCACGCGAATGCAACGATCAGCAGTGCGCCGGACCACACGCTGCCCGCAACAGTCCTCATCCCTTCAATCGGATTGGGTCAGCGCCACGCTGAAGCACCGTGGCGCCGTCGGCGGGCCCACCCCAGCCCTACAAGACAACATCGGTCAAATCCGGCGAAAATTTAGGGCCGCGTGCGACTTTTTCGGTGTGCCTTCGCTCGCGGCCGCCCGCCACGCCAAACATGCCGACCTCAGCCACGGTCGTAACGACAATGAATGCGTGGAGTTGTGCGCAACCAGTCTCAAGTTTGTCCGAGGTAGGGCAGGCGGAGGGGAGAGAGGCACCGGCGCGAGGATTCTTTCCGGGAACCGACAACCCCGCCGGGCGGGGTGCCGCAGCGCCGTGCTTTTCCGTCACGTGTCCAGATTGAACTTTTGGTCGAGGACGCGGCGCGATTTCTCGGTTAGCTTCCCTTCAACTAATGTCAGGGTGCATTGTGCAACCTTCGTCCGCAGTCCACGCCACGCCCCACGGACGAATGGAACCCACGACGAGGCCGATGCACGACTTCCGTATGCGTTGCCCACGCGAGTCCATCCACTGACCGGGTGCTGGATCATCGTGAAAAACACGGTCCTTTTCGTCGTTGCAGGCATGGTCACGCTTTTCCTATCCGGCGGTATACTGGGCAGAGCCCCGTGGCGCCGTGCTATAGCGCTTCAGTTGACGATGGTAAGCGTTAATGGGTCGACTAAGCCTTTCTTCAATTTGGCTAGCGTTCTGTCATTTTTTTCCATGGCTTTGACCGCCCATTTCTCTCGGTTGTGTTGGGTATCAGTCCGCTGACCTAACCACGATAGATACCACTTCACGTCCATATACTCGATTGCAGTTTCGATGTCCCGAGCAGCCAATGTCTGGCAAATTCGTCCAAGCATCACGGCGTGCGAACCCGAGGAAATGGGTCGAAGTTCAGGATGGAAATACCAGAGTTCATCATCGGAGCAGTATCGCAGCAGGATGACCGGTGCAGTCACGTCTCCATTCCCGCGAACTTCGAGGAGGGTGACAATTGCGCGCTCAACAGCTTCGTTGATGAGGACGGCAATACGCCGAAGAGCGTCAGCGACCCCGTCCGGCAGGGGGCCGTGCCCCGATTCCCATCCATAGACGCGATCCAACGGAACGTTGAAGTGGGTCGCCATCCACTTGGCTGAGAGTCCCAGGGACTCACGGAAAGTCCGCAGTTCGGCTGGTCGCATTGAGTGTTCGTGGTTAGCCTTCGTTGTAGGAGAGCGGCTCACTTCGCCCGGACCCTGAGCCAGAGTTCCAGGTAACCTTCGCACTCTCGGGTAAACTTCTGCTGATCCGGTTCCATCGCTTTTCCTCGCTTCAGTTCAGAGCCAGAAATGTGCGGTTCGGTAGCGCACACTGGGCCGATCCATATCCTCATCCTCTGGGTGCATCTCGATTTTGACACCAATGCCGTGATGTTCCAGTATCCCAACAGCGAGCCGGCTTATCGTGAAGGCCGACTCGGAAGCAGTGAGGACTGCCTCCGGCGTGCACGCCTCACGCGCCAGCGAGATGAGGCCGCTGAAGCGGGCGACAGTCGTCACGTCCTCGTGAATCGACAGTGATGGGATCATGGGTAACCCGTCGACGGAAACACCATCATCCCTCGTGATCGTCCGAAGGAAAGCCATGAGGCGTTCGCCCCTATGGTGTCAAAAGCATCGATAAGGCGCAGGAGCGCCGAGGAATGCGCGTTCATGAAATACCTTTCTTACAGGCACCGGCCGGACCAGAGGCCGGGAGCCGTAGTCTTCGTTGTCACTGGCACCGCCGGCTTTTCCGGGGTTATTGGTCTTCGACAATCGGAGTGATTTGATCTTCGTTTCCGTGCCACAGCGTGCCATCGTCCTCGCGGACCGTTACGCTGCCAGTATCTATGTCGTGCGCGATGACTTCGCCTTCGCCGTACGAGCAAATGTCTGTCTGGAATTCCACTCGCTGGTTGTCCATGCTTAACCTCTTTTCCTCGTTACCCAGTCTGAACGTTTCCGTCGTCGGAAATGCACGGAACGTTCGCGTTTGTCCGATCAGGGAACGGGATCGCCCGGCGATACTCAACTACAACGCGCTCGTCGCCTTCTGCCGCGTAGACGCAGATCGGATAGTGTTTGCGTACCTCATCGAGATTAAACGGCAGATTTGGATTGCCAACCCACTCGAAGACAGCTTTCTTCAGCCGGTTTCGGTACACGCGAACCAGGTCAGTGCGGATCCAATCTAACGCCTGTGTACCCCACACGGGATCTTCTGCAGATTGCATAAACCGTATATAGCTAGTTCCCATAGCTTTTCCGATGCCGCTATACCAACGAATGCACGTAGAGCGTTGCGACCAAAACAGCCGATGCGGCAAGCGCCACGCCGCCGAAGATCATCGTCTTGACTTTCTCGTTCCGATAGCCTTGTGCGAGTTGGGAAACCGTCATTGACTTTCCGTCGATCACGACTTCTTCCGTCAACACACTTGGTCTGGCTTGGATAAATCGATCCACGCCCTTCGGTACCACTTGATTCAAAGTTCTCATTCTCGTCTCACCTGTCCTAGTTGCTCGTTTCCGGCAGCCGGCTGGGCGGGGTGCCGTGGCGCCGTGGGCGGCCCCAGGTCCGCCATACAGAACAACATCGGTCGAACGCGGCAGAAATTTAGGCCCGCGTGCAACTTTTCCCTGTTTTCCGTGGTCACGTCACCTGACGCTGGCCACGACCGAGAAGTGGCAATCCTTCGCGTCAGCCGACGTTATGCGCAACCGGTATTGACGCTTGCGGTTAGGTGGGCAGTTTTCCCCGCGAGCTGATCGATGTGAAGCACGTAAGAATCGCCACCGCGCGTCAAGGTATAACTGATTGCGCGTTCCCCGTTCGGCTCGGTTTCATCCGGCACGGCGTTCGCCCAAGTTGCCTGCCCGGCCGCGCACACGGGCACGCTGATGCGCGCGAGGTTAGCAACGTGCAAATGCGTCGAAACTACCGTCACACCTGAATTCATAGCAACCCATTGTTTCGCGGCGTTGCACACGAACGGTTGATTCTTACCTCGCAACGTCAGTGTTCCGGTGGTTTCACACCTATTTTCTGCATTGGGGGTCGAAGCCTTCGAAGGCGTGCCAGCGATCACCGAGTTCGCGAGGGGGATGATCCCCGGCGTACCTGTGACCCTGACGGTCGAGTTTTGCAGCGAGAGAGACTGCGCGCTCGCGAGGGATGCAGAGAAGATAGCTAGAACGACAATCAACGTTTTTTCCATTTCATGGCCTATGTGTTGTAGTTTTGAATTGGACGACTCACGGTTGCCGTCAATAGCGGCAACGATCAGGTGTCCCGTGTTTTCCAGCGTCTGGTCAGGAACTGCAATGACCTTCGAACTGAACATCGAATACCAGTCCCGCCTTGCCGTTTGACCGGGCCTTAAGCGGCCCAACAAGATCGCATGTTTCCCGCGTTCCATCGGGTCGCACAAGCTTGGCGGACACGGCCAAGTTGTGCGTCTCGTTGCCTGCGGCGTCCTTTCCTGTATCTACGATCTTCATCGCGATTGGGGCCATACTACGAACATCAGCCGGGAGGCGCATTTCGATCGGCAGCGTCATCGATTTTGCAGACGATGCGGGCGCGGATACCCCTTGTGCTTGAGCGGTAGAGATCGCCACGAGCGATGCGGCAATCATGAGTAATTTCCTCATTTTCTATTTTCCGTTTAGACCTGGTTGCCCTGTGCGTCGCACGGGAACTCGCGATGATCGATGACAGGCATCGCCATTTCGTTGGGATTGTTGGTGGACTGCATGTACTCCGTGAGCATGCATGTTTGGCCGAGTCTCGTTAGCAGAACGCCCGACACAGGAGCACCGCCAACAGAGGTGCCAGAACGCGTGTCCTTGATCACCACTGGCTCACCAGCCATCGCCACAGTCACAATGCTCGCCAGCGCGAGCAATAAAGCCACTTTCTTCATTCTGTTCCCCTGTAAAGGCTTTTCCGATTCGTAATCAACGCGATGCCGAGCGACGTTCGTGCTGCCACCGCCGCAGGTAGATCGTCAGAGCCACGGCAACGCCGGTTCCGAGCAGCGAAAGAACCAAAGCTGATTGACGAAAACCGACGAGCGAAAGCACGATGGCTCCGCCCATAAGGCACGCAACGACGATTGAGCCGATACGTTGCCGGCCGGCGCACGCCCTCAAAATCGCGACGATGCAGAGTACGGCGGGGCCGATTATTCCGGGTAGGTCGAATTGCATCTGATTCCTTGGTTTTCCTAGCAATTTGGCTTTCGCGGTCGTCAGCCTGCATCGGCGTATTCCACCGCTGACTGAATGTCGGTCAGCGCTACTTCGAGTTGCGCGGCGCCCGCGGCCAGGCGGTCGTCCAGATCGGCATCTAGCAAGAGCGGTCCACCCAACTCGGTCCGCACGCGCATAAGCATCCTTCCCAAATAGTTCTGGCCTCGTCCGTGGACGACTCCCCACCGGCGACCGGCATCGTCATCGACACGCCCCGCTTCGACGATCGTCCGATCTTCGGTGCCGAGAAGTATCTCGCGCAAGTCGTGATGCTGGACGAATTTCGCGCGCAGGCAGTCCAGCATCCACGGGTAACGCAATCGCGACCAGCCCGGGCGGGTATGGAATCCAAGTAGGGCGTCGGCGGTCTTGCTCATGATCTCGGTCGGGTCATCGTCCCCAAGCGACGGCAGCGTGTGAGCAGCTAGCGCTACCAGCGATGGCGCGGGGGCGGAGAGCAGCCACTTAGCTACCCGTGCATCCCGCGGCTTAAGCGACTGGTAAGCGTGCTCCGTCGTTGGAAACTCACGTCCAGCAATCGTAACCACGCGCCGGAAGAGATTGCTGAATGTTCCGTAGGGCTTTTCGTTCGCCCTATAGAACTCGATGGTCGCATCCACGTTTTCCCGTCCTCTTAGCTGGTTGTGGCATTGAGGCGCAATCGTCTTGCGACGGCTAGGATCGCTGCGCCCAGGTTCCATGCCATGAGGGCACAACCGAGGACGACTGCGGCCAAGGTTGCGCCGACCACTACGTTGCCTCGCGCAAACTGGGTAACGACGCCGATAGCCGATGCGACGAGCGCGCACAGGCTTGTCGCGAACATGAACGCTGAGGCTGGCTGCGCCTTGCACAACAATTTAACGTCTGCCAACATAGTCTTTTCCTAGGCAAGGAGCCCGAACACTCTGCCAGCAAGCGTGGTGTCGCCGGCGTACCCGAAAACGAATCGGACGTCACCATGTTCTTCCCTTAGCCTTCGGACTTCGGCTACAAAATAGTCAAGCGCTCGAGTACCATCTACGAACCATTCGACGCGAACATGGGTGGTCTTGCCGGTGACCTCAGAGGGGTGACTTTTCACGATCACACCAATCTCTGCGACATCGCCCGCGAATTCCCTAGGCTGCGACACACCATCCCATGACTCATAGAGTTTCCAATCAACGACGCCACTCCGCAAAACACGGGGCGGTTCGGCCTGCAGGATCTCGTTGGCGGCGAGCCAGGAGTGGCTGTGTTCACCCATCCACTTTGCCTTGTACCATCTCCCGTCGTGCTCGTTATCCGCGGTAATCGCAAATCCATCGGGATAGCCGCGACTTTCGCTTAATGGTGCCACTGCCGTACAGTCATGGCCGTTGCAGACTCCTCCTAACCAGGCAAACAAGAGATAGTCGCGTCTTTCATCGTAATGCGTCTCCACATCTTCCCAACCTGACGAAGTTCGTCTTTGAAATACCCCGCGAATATCGACACCCATACGTATATCTCCCTGTTCATCGACCCGGATCAGAACCCCGTGGCGGGCCCTCGCGCCTTCCTTTTCCGATGGCTATCCGATCCGTTTTGTGGGGTGTATCCGGACACCGCGAACAACTCTTCCCTCGTTCGGCTGTTCTAAAGTCAACATCGATTTTCCTTGATTCGGCGTCCTGCCGGGTGGCGCCACGGTACCGTTCTTTTCCTTGGGCTAACTGCGCGCAGCGTCCGCTGCACGAACCGAACCAGAGAGTGCTTCGTACGAGGCTTTGTCCTGCAACACCACCGCTTCCCCGTAGGCCACCACGTAGCTCATGTGCCAGCCGGACCCTTGCTGTTGATAGGAACCGGCAACCAATTGCACTTTGATTACCGAATTCCCACCGGCTTTGCGCGCTGCATCGAGAAGTCCTTCAAAGACACCTTCCATTTCTTTAGGTGCGTCTCCAGCGACGCCTTTCAGGGTGTATTGCACCAGACCGATGGATTTCAGGACAATTTTCCCGGGCACTTCGGAAATGGAGTGACATTCCTCGAAGCAACTAGCACTACTCTTCTGATCCTTGCCGAACATGACGTAATTTTCCTCTCTTCGCGGCAACCGGCCTGGCGGGGCGCGGTGGCGCTATGGTTTTCCAGATCACCGGTACCGCCGGCTTTTCCTTGGTCTCAGTCGGCGGTGTTGTCGTGGCGCCATTTTCTTGCCACAGCTAGCTGTACGATCTGTCGCATATCTTTTCCGTGGCGTTAACCGTCAAAGTCACTGTGCGGCGCGACTGCGTATATCGGCGGCGAGGTCGGTCAGGCCCACGCCATCAAGCATTCGCGCGTGATCCTGCCTGTGAGCCTCGTGCGCCGCATCGCCCTGGGCGATTACCGGCTTGTACACCAATGATGCCCACGCCACTAACACGCCCTTGGCCTGATTCTCGAAAGCCTTACGCACCCGCTCGTCTTTGCTGCCTTTGGCCTGCGTCATGAACGCGCCAACCGCTCTTTCGACGTGCCGGGTCAAATCTGCATAAGTGAAACTGATGTTGTTCATTCCCTTGTCTTTTTCCTCGTCGGTTATCTGATGCATATCTTTTCCTATGCGGCAGCGGCGCGTGCGCTAGCTTCACTCGCAGCCACGAACCACGCAATTAAAGCGCAAACGAACGTTCCTACTGCCAGACCCGCTACTAACATGTACTTGGCGAAGTGAAAGCAGGGCTGGTAGAGCGTGCCGAAGTCGCAAGACTGTGCGGGGAACCGAAGGAGTACCAGAGCGGTAACGGCGGCTCCCAGGGCGGCAATAAGCGAAGCCAGCGGTGCTAGAAGCTTTCTCATCGTCGTGGGTTTGCCGTCGCGCAGTGACGATCCAAGCGCGATACCAAGTGTGAACCAAAGCGTGTCCATATCATTCCTTTTTCGAGAGTCACGCCGCTGCCAGACGAAGAAGCTCTACGAGTCTTGCTTGCGCCCGGCTTCTATCGAAGCCTTTGGGCAGAGTGGCGCGCGGGTCTGCCGCAGCCTCTTGCAAACAGGCGACCACCGCGCTTTTGACGGCCGGCCGGTCCTGCACGCTGCACGTCATCGAGAGTCCGGCGAGCAGCGCGCGGTCATCGACAGGCATCGCCCGAAACGATGGCCACACCAACGACAGGCGTTCGATGGACCGCTCACCGTCCTGGTTGCCAAGGTCGCGGGCGTACTTCATCGAAAGAACCCCGATGAGCACGATTCCGACGACGACTGCACCGAACAAGATCGTGCGACGTCGGGTTTGAGTTGGCTTTGTTCTGGTCACTTCTGTTTTCCGTGGCTGCCGATTACGGATACGGCGTACAGTTCGCTATGTTGGAAGCGTCGTCGCCAACGATGACGACGCGCCGATTATCGTCCCAGCAAGTATCCAAAAGTGGGCTTAAGCCTCCGGTCGCGGAATCATGCAAGACAGAAAAAACAATTTGTTTATTGCCTTCCATGCGATCGAGATTCCGTAATCCACCCGACCGCCAAAACATGTCCGTGTCGATGGTTGGGTCCGTCTTGCTTCGCCATTCGAGCGTCCACTGGTTGGGAACAAAGTCTTTGACCAAAACGCTGAGCTTGACGACTCCTTGCTTGTGCCAGCCGTCGCCTATCGGACTGGCATGGGCTTGCGACGCGATTGCGGGGGCAAGTAGCAGCACTGCAAACAGTTTCCTCATGGTTTTTCTCATTTCCTCTGTCGGTCGATCGGGCGTCATGTTGCTGTCCTTACCTCGCAGTTGCATTGCACCGGCTACCGACCGTGCGGGGCGCTCGCGCGCCTTGTGCTATTCCCATATCCGACCTTTGCTTTCCATTCAAGTGCGGCCGTAGCCGCTTTTTTCTTTTCCGTTATCGGTGTTCGCTCTCTAGGTCCGAGTGTTGGCGGAGCATGTACTGATACAGCCCTATCCGGGCGACGACGCCGGACACGCCAGCTCCTATCCAGATCGCTGCCTACAACACGGCAGGGCCATCACTTATTTCAATCGTCACCGCCCAAGACAGGGGCACCAGCAACCAGTACATTATGTTTGTGACTTGCATGCCGACGCTAACCACACTGATCGTGCCGACAAGCGGGCCCAGATGCAGGTAGGCGATGACCGGAACCGAGGCCATCGCGAAGCTACCGAGCAGGAAAAGCGTGAAAAACAGTATCGCGCGTTGAGTCATGTTCGCATTCATCAAATGCAAGCCTCTTTTCCTTCATTTCCCTCTGGACCCGCGACAAATGAGCACCGACTCAAGTACGGTCGGGTTAGAGATGGGCCTTAGCGTCAGCGCGGTCGCGTTTCTTACCCTTCCGAGACAAGAATGCAGAGACACCGATGCAAATCACTAACGCTGCAGCGACAACCACGAGCATGACATCGAGTTGCGTCTTGATTACCGGATCCATAGTTCTCTCCCGCGGCTGCCGGCCGTCACGGGGCGCGAGGAGCGCCAGTTTAGCTTCCTGATACTGCCACCGACCGCGGCCGCTTTCCTGCCGACCGCGCTCGACGGCTACGAGGCCGCTCTACAGAACAACATCGGCCAAACGCGGCAGAAATTTAGCCCTATCTGCAACTTTCCCGCGTCGAGGTCGCCCAAGGCCGCGAGCAAAGCGGGGTTACAACGATAATCGGCACTAGTTCGAGGAAATTTAGGTCCGCGGCCAGGTATTTTCCTAGGTCGCGGCACAACCTTCCTAGCGTACCGGGCGGGAGAGCGTAGAGGAGGGCCGCGACGGTGGGACAACGGAGCCAGTGGACTGACGGAGAACAGGTCTTCGTCGTCTTCGCTCACTTGGTCTCGTTTGCTTGCTTGCAGTTCGTTGCGTTCACGAAACGTCGTCGCCAACGATGACGACGCGCCGATTATCGTCCCAGCAAGTATCCAAAAGTGGGCTTAAGCCGCCGGTCGCGGAATCATGCAAGACAGAAAAAACAATTTGTTTAGTGCCTTCCATGCGATCGAGATTCCTTAATCCACCCGACCGCCAAAACATGCCTGGTTAACAGCAAACCGTACCAGACTGCCAGTGGCAAACTGATGCCCACAGTCAGATAACACGCACCTCGAAGCAACGAGAGGTCGATGTTTGTGAGCATTGCAATCTCGGGTAAAACATGCCCATAGATCGCACTGGAAAAGAGCAGCGTTCCCAACGCCAGAATCAGTCCCTTGAACGCTAAACGATGCACGGTAGTGCCAATTTTGTCTTCCTTCGTCTTATCTGGTAGCCGGCCGGGACCGTACACTGGCAGAGCCGAGCATTAATATTTCCGCAGGCGCTGCGCCGACCGACCATAAACGAGCACGATTCGTCCGCGCCCCTGGTCGAAGGCCATCCATACGAAAAATCCCACAAGGAACAGGGCGATCGACTGCGCGAGCAGATTGAGATTTGGCCAGAAGTGCAGCAAGCACAGCAGAGCGATGGAGACGCAGGCCAAGAAGGCAAATATTCCGCGACCGGCAAACGCCACGGCACTGGTTTCGTCGTTCGAGATGCGCTCCATCAGGTTCTCCTTCTCCTCTCCGACAGCCGGCCGGGGCGGGGCGCCGCGGCGCCTATGCTTTTCCGTGGTGCAAATCAGTGCTTTCTTGCCTGCGCTCGGTGCCACTCCGCAGCAACCGTTGCCTGCCGCCAGACCAACCATTTGAACCGGCACGTCGGCTCGATTATGTACACGATCGGCTCATCAATCGTTCGCTTGATCCTGTCATCGACCATCGCCTGACGAAAGGCAATAGACGATAGATCATCTAGTGCTAGTACTCCGACGACCGATAATCCACCGATCACGATCATGTGATCCTGAAAACTAGCCATCAGGAGGAGCGTCACCGCTCCGAACACAACGCATTCTTTAACCTGGTAGGGCAGCATCGTCTAGTCCGATAGGTTGACGAAACGCTCTGGCCAAAGTGACACGAGCACGTACACGTCGGGTACGTACACGAATGCAGCATATGCGGCGACCCACGTAAATGCGGCTGCCCGAACAAGGTTCGTCCATGAGACGTTGCTAAGAGCCGGGGCTTTCATTGTCTTCATCGGTTGCGATCTTTTCCGTGTTTATTCTTGCGATCGAGCTTAGAGCTCAAATTTCCCCAAAACCCGCATCCACCACGAACGTAAATTGCGAACGGTACCAGCGCGTGGCAACGTCGGGTACTGCGCGTCAATATATGGCTGCACGAGTCGGCGCATCTTGCTCATAGCCTGCCATTGCTTCGGCGTCGGAAGGTCGCCAATCGGCCCCTGATCAAGACCAGCCTTCGCAGAAATTGCTTTGATCTGTGAAGCCAAGCTCTCCGGTACATCGACCGGCATCGGTGTGTCCGAGTCGCCGAACCACATCAGCCGCTTCATTCCGGCGGACGGAGCCGACGAAATTGAATAAGCAAGGTCTACGAGCCCTTGGCGCTCGGCACTTTCGCGCTCAAACCTGATGTGCAAGGGTTCCTTTGGATGCATAGTCTTTTCCGATCAAATCGTCGTGGCAACGAGTTCTGGCCGGGACACAACTGGAAAGTAGCTTGTCGAACTCTCGAACTCTGCCAGATCGGCCTTGACCGTCAATTTGACGGTTGTCCCCGGCTCCATGAGGGCGACTGCCTCGTGCATCTCGATCTCGCGCGTGCAGACTCTATAGGGCTCGCTACGATCTTCAAGAACGATCGCAAAATACGTCTGGCCTTCATCGGCTGTAACTGTGACGACGCGCCTAACGCGCCCGTAGATTTCGATCCTTGGCGTGAACAGGCCAATATTCTCCGCCAGGCTCTTCTCTACTTGCTGGTGTGCCATATTCTCTTTTCCTCAGTCCGGCATCCGGCCGGGGGGGCGCCTCAGCGCCGTGCTTTTCCGATGCGGCCCGTTAGAGTTGGAGGACGCCTTTCTGATCGCATTTCGCCGAAGCGAGCGCCTTTGTTGCCTTCGCTTGCAGTTCGGCGACGGGGACGGCCATCCGCCCTTCTTCGACCGCTAGTCCAAGAAAATAGTCATAGGCGGTCGAGTTGGCACGAAGAACATCCGGGTCAGCGACGGCACCCTTGCCGCAAACGTAAGCCGCCGCTGCCATGGTTGCCATCATCACACCTCCGGGCGCGTGGAACTGCGCCACGATGTCGTTTGCCGAATGAATTTCTCGTGGTGCGTCGCCCATCGTTCCCGACACCGCAGCCGAAACGGTCGGATTCGATACGGAGACCGCCGTATTCACCAAATGAAGGGTTTGGCCGTTAGGCGCTGTGAAGTTCGACGTGCCCGTGATCTTGACGGTAGTGTTTTGCAAATCCAGCGATTGAGTGGCCGTCTCTGCGTGAGCAGCGGCGGCGAAAGCGGTCAACACGACAAACAGAATCTTCTTCATTTTTTTAGACCCTTCGATGTGGTAGGTAACTGAGTCGGACGACTCACGGTTGCCACCGATAGCGGCAACGATCAGGCGTCCAGTCTTTTCCTATACGGCAGCGCTGCGTGCGCTAGCTTCATTTGCAGCCACGAACCACGCAATTAAGGCGCAGGCGAAAGTTCCTACTGCGAGGCACGCTACCAACATGTGCTTGGCGAAATGAAAGCAGGGCTGGTAGAGCGTGCCGAAGTCGCAAAACTGTGCCGGGAACCGAACGATTACCAGAACGATAACGGCGGCTCCCAGGGCGGAAATTAGCGACGCCAGCGGTGCTAGAAGCTTCCCGATCGTCGTTGGTTTGCCGTCGCGCAGCGACGATCCAAGCGCGATACCAAGTGTGAACCACAGTGTGTCCATACCATTCCTTTTCGACAGTCACGCCGCTGTCAGACGAAGAAGCTCTTCGAGTCTTGTTTGTGCACGGCTTCTATCGAAGCCTTTGGGCAGAGTGGCGCGCGGGTCTGCCGCAGCCTCTTGCAAACACGCGATCACCGCGCTTTTGACGGCCGGCCGGTCCTGCACGCGACACGTCATCGAGAGTCCAGCGAGCAGCGCGCGATCATCGACAGGCATTGCCCGAAACGAAGGCCACACCAACGAAAGACGTTCGACGGACCGCTCACCTTCCTCATTGCCAAGGTGGCGGGCGGACTTCATCGCAAGAAACCCGACGAGCACGATACCAACGCCTAGCGCTCCAAAAAAAATCACGACACGTCGGGTTTGAGTTGGCTTTGTTCTGGTCACTTGTGTTTTCCGATCTATCAGTGCGGCCGAAACACTGTCACCTTGCGGTTCGCAAGCACTTTCGGTTGACTCATCAACGCTGCTACAAACGTTGCAACTACGGCGACCGCTCCGCTCGCGATCACCATCGGCGATCTGACGCATAAAACCAATCCCAAACCAATCACGCTCATCCCGAAAACCATTCCGTGAAAAGCACCCTTCGCGGAAGTCTTATCCATGTTCTTTTCCGTGTTCCGGCAGCCGGCCGGGTCTGGCGCCGCGGCGCCGTGCGGTTTCCTTCGAGTCCTAGTGAGCAAACACGACGAACGCGATGTACAGCGCTCCAACCGCGCCGAACCCTCCAATAGCCTGCGCCGCAAGCAGCGCCAGTCGTTTATCCACGCGTCGCTTCATCAATAGAAAGACGAGCGCGTAAAAGAGCATAAAAACCGTCAAGGCGGCTACTATTTTGAGGGCGCCCACTTCAACGATGGTGATGATAGGTGAGAAGTCAATCTTCATAGAACATGTTCCTAAGAGTTGCCGGCCGCTGCGGGGTGCCGCCCGACTTTTCCGATTTAGTCGTGGTCCTGACCGCGCACGTTGGCGCGCGGAGCATTCGTGCGTCTCAGGAGCCAGACAGAAGACACTGCCCAACCGCTAAGCAAGCCAATGGCAAGTAGTTTCATGTCATGTTTTCCGGGGCTCAAATCGGGGCGTTCATTCGTAGGTGCAATCGGGAGCAATGGGCTCAAATCCAAGTGCTTGAACCAGTTCCGTCTTCGCTTGCCCATAGTCCCCCAAGCGCCACATGTCGTACGCAACCGCAAGTCGCCACGGGTGGTCGTTGGGCCAGTTCAAGGAGCGCAGCACGTCAACTGGCACATAGTCGTCCCCAATCAAGCATCCCGCTTGCGCGATCAGCGCGCGCTGATTTTCGATCGAGTTGCGTCGATCTAAACCTACGGCCGATCGTAAAATCAGATGTGACTTTATGAGATCACGAATAGAAGCAGCGTCGGGGTTGGGAAAATGGAAAGAATTTTCGTCGCACCACGCGAATGCACGCGCCAGCGTGTAGCTAACGGACTGAATGGTGTTTTCCCGTATGGGAGGGTTGTTCTCGTCGCCGTTGAGTTCTATTTGAAAGCAGAACGGAAGCCCGCGGTCTGGGTAGGGAAGAAAGCCCCAAAAATATTCGAGTGGCTGGCCGTCGATCCGCGCGAACTTGATGTACTCACGGCTCAGCGCCGTTGCTATCTCACTCGTTGAGAGCCTAGGTCGCATGATTGCCTGATATTCCTTGTGTCTGAGTTATTTGATGTATATGTCAGCGACGTGATCGACCGATACCTCGAACGATCGCTTTTCCTACCCCGCATCCGGCCGATGGATGTCGAGAGCGCGCTTCGATCGAATTGCGCAAAATACCCAAAATACGTTCATCGCGACGGCGACGACCACGGCTATCGGCCCGGCCAGATTTGTTAGCGTCACGAGCCAAGCTGGTTGGACGTTCGAAGTCGAATCCCTGAGGAGCGAGAAGGAGGCGGCGACCAAAAAACTGATTAGGGCAGCGTATCGCGCAAACCCGGCGGTGCGTAACGAAATTTTCATTTTCTTCCTAGCGTTTGTTTTTAACGATCAGCTTGGCGCGTGGACCCAGCTATGACGCAGCACAGGTGTCTGGCGCATTTCCTCGACTTCACTGTGCCGTGAAGATATCCAATGTATGCGGCCAGATCACCGCGATAGCGGCGGCCGCGCAGAAGCAGACCAGTGCAATCAACGTTCCGCCACGCAAGATTTTCTTCATCGCCTTACTCTTTTCCGATGGTTACAGCGCCTTGCCGATCAGCATCGCGGCGAGAACCGGGCCAAAGATCGACGGCTGCTGCTTGGTTTGTTCCGCAACTTGACCTGTGCGTCGCGCAAGGATCGTCAGTGCCTCGTTCTGCTCTTGTAAAAGGCCGATTTGCAACGCCAGAAGCTTGTCGGTGCCGGTTGGCTGCTCGATGCCAACGGACTTGCAGATGCGCAAGATGTTGGCCTCCATCGCCTCCTTCAGGCCCGTTTCCTTCAGTTCGTTCATGAACTCGACCATCTGACCGCGAGTAGGTTTGCCGCTCAGGAACGTGTCCAGCTTTGCATTCAATGCGGCGGATTGACCGCACAGTTCGCGTGCGCGGTCAATTTGGTCCAGCCCTGCTGGCTTGCTAGCCAACTCAGTTAGGTTCGCTGCGCTCATTTTCTTCTGTTCCTTGTCGCGGCCGACGCCGCTTTTCCTATGCTTGTCCGACCCAGCGGCGCATCGCAAAAAGCAGCAAAACGCCTAGCGTCACGATAGCCGCTGCAACCGCCAAGGGATGAGTCGCCGACTGTGATAACAGCCAAGCTGCATGCCCTTTGAGATACGTTCCAAACGATGATTGCATAAGGCGCGTGAGAATCGCGGAGACTACCAATAACCCGAGCACAACGCTCACGATCGGCCCAATGTCTGAATTCATATGTTTTCCGACTGACTTGAAGGCAAGAAAGCCGGAACACGGTGGTCGTCAACGATCAGCGCTCCCTCGACCGTTGAAACGTCACCCGCTCGGGAAAACGTGTCACCGGCTGCGGTAGCATTCACCCGTGCAATTGCATCCGTGAGCGCGTCTCGCAACCGTGTCGCATCACCCAAAGTCAGGTGGTAGTCGACGTGTTCAATGGCAATTGTCACGGGGGCGGACATCCGGGCGTTCGCGGTGCTTCGGCTCCGCACCCCGGCGCCGTGCGTGTGTTCGATCATCATAAAGCGGTTCAATCCCTTGATCCGGCGGCCGGGCGGGGCGCCGTGGCGCCGTGGGCGGCCACAGGCCCGCCCTACAAAACAACATCGGTCAAACGGGCCGAAAATTTAGCCCTATCTGCAATTTTCCGCGTCCACGCTGCCAGAGCGCGGGAAGAAAGCGGGGACACAACGGTAATCGGCGCCATTTGGAGGAAATTTAGGCCTAGGGCCAAGTATTTTTCCCAGGTTTCGACGAAACTTTGCGGCGGGAGGGCGCGGCCCCGCCCGGGAACGGTTGCGCGGGAAGGACGTTGGGAGGGGAAGTGGGCTGGGGCAGGTGCCCAGCCGTAGGCTTTTTCCAGGATAGCGGAACGGCGACAAACCGATTGATGGTGGCAATCCACCGCAGCACAGGTTGCAAGTCACTGCGCAAACTATCGAGGTGCTAGGGCGTCAGCACCCGTAAGGGAGATGGCGCCGACAGGTGTCGGCCTTCACGCAACGCTGAACCGGGGCTACGCAACGAAAGGTGCTGCGCGAGCGCGCCATTCAAACAACCCTGAACAACTGGCTCGCTGAACCCTTAACCGTCCCGGGATTGGTCCACCGACCTTTGGACTCGCTAGCGCGCGTGGTTGCGCGATGCACCCTTGCAGATCGTTTGAAACCGGGGTTTTTCTCGCCACCGGAGAGGACCCCGTAGCGGGCCACAATCGATTCGTTCGTCCACACTCCATGTTGATTGCGCAGTGCCAGCGCCGAGGCGTCTGCTCTCCGGTCGATCTCCCATGTCCAGGCGTAGACGGGACTGACGTTCCCGCTTACCTCAAGGAAGTAAGTGCCCGGACTAACCTGGGTGTGCCCCAGATCCACCTGATATTCGATCTCGTCAGTCGTCATGTCGCGCGCCTGCTCTTCCGGGTCGATCCCGGATGCCCCTGGAAAGAACTGACGGCTCCATCAGTTGGAGTTTGCGTCTGGCACGAAGAAATACTCCCAGCGTGCTATCGAGGTAGTTTGCGGCGACACCGGTCGGTCCCGGCCCACCCTGCGTGCGGGAACGGGCTGTTGCCAGCTAACGCTCGATGCGCCGGGTCCTTTCCGTGCAGATGGCGCGCCGGATCGCCTCGTAATGCATCAATAGGTCTGCCACCCGATTGGCCGTGGCGGCGCGCATGTTTGCATCTTCGCCTTCGCGATAAAGCGTCTCAGCATAGAGAGCAGGCCAACGGTCAGCGAGGGCCGCGCGGATCATGTCCTCCGTCAATTGTTCAGGCAGCACGTAGCGCTCGCACGAAGGTCGAGCGTTCACGTTAGCGCGGCGCGCCGCCGTGGCGACATCAACCAGTGTTTCGCCAAGTGTCGCACTCAGGAGTCGCAGCAGGTCATCCTGCCGGATGATCCATTCCTTGTTAGAGCTCATGGGGATGTCCTTTTTGATGAGTCAGTGCCCGCCAACACGATCGACCGAATGGTTGTGAATGCGACCGCCAACCGGGCGATCGCCGCGCCGGCCCGAACAGTGTACGCTTGCCCCCAACCTCGGGCGAGTACGTAAGCCATTTCAACGGCCGATTCGAAGGCGGCGTTCGTTTTCGTCATCGACGCGTGAGACTCGTCCATGTTCAAGAAGCCTCGGTCCTTCATGGCTTGTATCTCTTCGGGTCGCATTCCCCGCCGCTTGCGGCGTAGGCCGGTTGGAAACCGGCTGCTTGGAAAAGCGCCGTTCATACCCCGCAGCTTGCTTAGCTTGCTGCGGGGAGCTTGATTTTTTCCTAGGGGGGCGCGGGAGCGGTGAGGCACCCGCGTGAGGAAAGGTGCGAGGGGCGATCAGATGGCGCGGCGCCGGCGGCGCTTTCCAATCCGTTGCTGCGAGGATTGCCTCGTTGACCAACAGAGGTCACAGCGAGCAGCAAAGTGGTGAAGGCTTTCCAACGAAGACCGCACCACATTGCCACGCCTGCGCCATGCAAGAGGAGCGCAACCCCGATGATCGTCGGACCGACAACCGAAAACACCACACTGTCTTACTAACGCCGTTCGACTTTCACAACTGATTGCATGACCCTTTCCTTGCCGGCCCTGCGCGAACCCTTTCCGTCTTAGAGGAATCGGCGCGCAGCTGTCTTTCAGTTTGCTGTTCCGCGATACCAATGTTGCGCCGAGACCGTCCACAGGGTCGCGTCTTTTCGCGGGTCATCCAGAAGCTTCTTCAAGGCGAGTGCCTTGTCGATGTACGCGTCGTAAGTCTGCCGCATAAGCGCGTATGCTTCCTCCTGAACGACGGAAAGAGGCTTGCCAGTCTGTTTCGCCTGGTCCTCAAGCGCTGGCACCAACGCTGCCATGGCTGCAAGCACGCAAGCGCTCAGGTCGTGGTTATGATAGTTCGCCAGAACCAGCTTGACTTGTGCATCAGCGAACATGACCCGGAGTTTAAGAATTCCCTCCCCGATACGGAGGCTCTCTGCCTTAGCCACGTCCAGCCGCTGCCGGCGTTGCTCATGCTCGGACGGCCCGTACTGTCGCGCCTTAAGATCTTGCAGGCAAGCTTCGGTTTCCTTGCGCATGCGCTCCACTTCAGATGCTTCTGCCCTGTCGGTTTCTTGCGCCGGTCCCCGGCCTTGGCGGCTCTGTAACGCCGCATACCAACTACGCATCGGAATTGCCCACACCGGGCCTTCGTCACGAGGGTCGTGGCTCAACACCTTGGAATCGAGATGCCGGTCAATCTCGGTGTCGTAGGCTTTGCGCATGATTTTATGGGCGTATTCCGCAACCTGCTCACGTGACTCCCCGGATTCGCGAGCGAGTACGTCGAGAACAGACTCCAACGCAACGCGGGTAGCCCGCTGACATGCAAGCAGGTGGTGCTGCTGGCAGTACAAGCGACGCAGCTTTTTCCGCTCGTTGTCCGTGTCCGTCCAAAGCTTCTTGTGCTGGAGGGCGAGCCTGATATTTCTGGATCGCTCCTCGTGAATGGGCACCTCGCGACGCAGGTCCTCCGCCGATGGGCCATAATAGTGTTGCTGGTTCCGGCGAGCCTGCCCCATCCGGACCACTTCGTCCATCAGCCATTCGCCGTCTTCCTTGTTCAACCAGAACATGTCAATCCCCGTCTACATACTGAAATGTGCGATTCGAAAACCGCCGAGTAACCGCTGTTATCGTAGGTTTCGGCCAGTAGCAATCCGATATGCTGTTACGTCATCGTCGTCAATCCAGCTCGCCGCGAGCTCGCATGCCGCACGCGCTGCCGTTGCAAGTTCATCGCCATTACGAATAGTCGCTTCGAACGACGTACTGCTATCTTCGGCGGCAATTACGGTGTCGCTTGGGCGCGAAAACGAAATGCCTGTTTCAATCAGTAGGCGTACTAGATCCTCAACCGAGTTGAGCGGATCAAACGCGTCGAGATTTACTGCGACAACTTGGTCCGCGTCTGAAAAGGCCGCAAGGCCAGCTCGCAAATTTATCTCTTTGTCGTCCATGCCATTTTCCTAGATCCTGCGCGGCGGCTTGTGCGCGCCGAGTCGGTAGTTTGTATCAATCCAGCGCTTGGCCCATTCGATGCCGCGCTCGTAGGCTTGCCATCGATACACCCAGTTGCCTAAGTCAGAGAACACGTAGCGCTCTCCGTCGTCACGCTCGATTACCACGCCTGCCTGAAAAAGCCGCTGCCTCACAAGGATGATCGGCGATGCTTCAATCTTCCAGCCCTCATATTGCGCGAACCGTTTCATGGCAACCTCCAACTTAGGACAGCACGCAGCGTCTTTTCCCGGTTATCTCTGTGCCTGAGCCAGATCGAAGTGATCGCTATATCTGCTGACATCGCACTCACCAACGATCGTGGTTCCACCCGGGAACGTATCACGTCGTCGGCTTCAACGTCTGGAATCGATACGACTGCCACCCCCAGACGGTCGGCCAGTTGGTCGTACAAGTCCGGAAGCGCGTCTCGGAGGGCCTGAGGCATCGGCTTTCGGTTGGCTCGGTACGCCGGGTAAAGACGGTGACGCCACGTTTGGCCGCCGTAGTCGAAGGCGGCCAGCACGTGCGTGGGTGCTATCTCTTTCAAAGCCCGCTTAAACGAACCGAACGAGGACTTAACGGCCCCTTCGACTTCCTCCCGAGAATCGGGCTGCGGATTGGCCTCATAGACGCGTCGAACGATATTAAGCCCGTCAATCAGCAACAGGCGCTGCTCATCAACTTGCTCAGAAACAGGAGTGTTCATTGCTTTCCTTCCTCACTGTCGCTTCGTCCGCTTGCCCCATTCCCACTCAAAGATTCGTCCCTGAACCTCTGCATCTGACGGCAACACCATGCAGACGAGCAAACGATCCTTCACCTCAAGAATCTGGTAACGACGTCCTGTCCGAGTTCGGAGTTCGTCCCCGCCCTCCGGTTGTGGTCCGATCCAAGATCGAACCCGAAGCGTCACCTGATCCCAAGCTGACTTCATTCAGCTGCTTTTCCTGTTTTCCTAGCCGTTGATCCATGTTGGGAGCGGCGCTACGCTCTCCCAAGGCTTGGTGTCGCCGTAAGCCCATACATCGTCCATATACAGGCCGGTTCCACCCCACTCGAAGCCTGGCTTCGACTGCGAAACGTACAGGTACGCCAGGAACCCGTTGTCGCGCTCTTTGAGCCAGTCCACCCAGGACACAGCGTAGATATCCTGCGAGTAGTCGCCCCATGCGCTTCCAAGCGCGACGTCTCCCCATCCCGAAAGTTCCGGGTAGGTGGCGCGCAGCGCGCGGATGAACGCAAGACGGTCTCCACTCCATTCGCCTTGCTCCGTGGGACCGCCAAACGGCGAGGCATCAAAAATGAATGTCATGCTTTTCCGATCTCAGTTGTTCGCCCGATTGCGCCGAGCGCGCCAAAGTCCCCGAACCTCCAAAATTATGACTGCGGCACCACTCAAGCCGATCGCCACAGCGCCGAACAACTCAAGAGTCTTCGGCAACAGGTGCAAATTGTTTGCGTCGTGAAATGCAATGAAGACGCAAAGACAGAGTCCGAGTAAGAGGCCGACACCTCGGCGGTGCTTTGCCACTGCTGCCGCGTTGGCACGTTCTTGTTCCATGGTTTGATGCATAGCAATCCTTTAGCTCGGCTGCCGGCCGGCACCGGGGCGCATTCGCGCCATGCTTTTCCCCTACATCACACTCAGGAGCGATCGATCTCGACGTGTTTGTCGGAAAGCCGCAATTCCACACGGTCGATGATCTTCCGAACGACGAAACTTGACGTAGCCTCGTCCCACTTCGCGTCCACGACAGCGAGCTTACCGTCGTCAAGTACCTCGAACACCGCCGGCAAATCGCCGTGATACGGGGCCTGCAGTTGGATGTACGTGAACTTGCCGTCGTCCCAGACCTTCGTCGGGACAAACTGTGGCAGCGGCGGCACGATAATCTTGTAGCTGGTGCTATTCGGTTCAACGGCTACATTCATGAAAGCTGGGCCGCGGCTTCCGCTCGCGCACACCTGCAGAGAACCGTCCGGATGCGTAACGATGTCTCCCAGCGCAATCGGCTCGCCAGCGTACACACAGCCTGTCTGGCCCGCCGAGGTGAGCTTGACGCCCGGGGAGCCCCCAGCTTGATCCACTTCATGGTACGTTGCAGAAAAGCAGACCGCCGGAACGGCGAGCAGCAGGATTGCAGCAGCTTTCGTCATGGTTAACTCCAAAAGTTGAACGCCCCTGGCGCCTGTGATTTACGTGCACGAACTACCTCCTTCCACGGAATCATCGGTCCCACACTTGGCCCGAGGTCCGCCCTACAAAACAACATCGGTCAAACGGGCCGAAAATTTAGCCCTATCTGCAACTTTCCCGCGTCGACGCCGGCCGAGGGCGCGAGCAAGGCGGGGGTACAACGATAATCGGCACTAATTTGAGGAAATTTAGATCCGCGGCCAGGTATTTTTCTTGCCGCCAGACTTCGGGCCGGGAAACCCGCGCTGAGAGTCTTGGTGGCCCCGCAGCGGTCTCAGGGCACTCTAGGCCACCCGCCCACGCATGCAACCCCGCCAGCCTCGTCAACATGGCTGTCGCACGACTAGAAGGCATCCTCGAAGGCGCGCTGCAAGACAGCAGGATCCACGTCGATATACCGGCGCGTTTGGTCGATGCCCTCGTGGCCTAGCAGCAGCTGAACCTTTTCGATGTCCGCGCCTTTGGCCAACAAACGAGTCGCGAACGTGCGACGACCACTGTGGCTGCTTCCGGCGGTGCCGGCGGCTTTGTAGAGACCTGTGACGTAGGCCTGGAGGGAGTCAGCCGCCCAGTACTCTGTGACGACGCCTGTTTCGTCGGGGCGCCGCTTCTTGTTCAGTGCGTAGGGATAGCCCTTGCGACTAAGGACTAGCGGCAGGTCCGCGTGGAGTCCCCGATATTGGGTCCGATCTAACGTGGCTCCCAGGGAATGTGCGACGCGATACTCGAGGTAGCGCTCCAAGGCCGCTATCAGCTTGTCGTTTGCCAGATAGACGCAGCGCTGGCGGCATCCCTTGGTGATCGCGGCTCGAAGTGAGACTTCGTGGCGCAATCGCCCACTCGGGAAGCAAACGTCGGAGACCGTGATTTGCGCGATCTCCGTGATGCGCATCCCACAGGTGAGACCGAGCAAAAGGATCACCGCATCTCGCTGCGGCTGGGTACTCGTGGCGTCTGTTACGCGGAGGAGGTGGCGGATTCTGCCGGGCGTCAGAACTTCGGCCCGGTTGATGCGGTGTGGTGACATGATAGCCCTCTGAACGAGTTGAGAAACGAGCTTGTTCAGAGAGAAGTCCAACTGGACTCTTTTTCTAGCATAACACCGCGTCAACTCTCGCAACCTAGGAAAGTTCTGGAACGCAGGACGAAAAAAAGCCCGCGACACACCTCCGGAAGGAGGGCGGCGCGGGCGGTATTGCTGGTTTAAGGTGTATTAAAGACTGTTGTCGTCTAAATGCTTACTTGCTCGCTGATGCCTGTTGATGGGCTGTTGCCTTGGCGATGACGGCGCGGGCGTTGGCAGCGTCCTTGTGCGCGTCCGGGTGAGCCGCAGACATGGCTGCGTAGTGCAAGACATGCGGGATGAGTGTTTGCAACGCTTTGAGCAAGTCAGGCACAGCCGCGCTCACGGGCGCGTCGCCACTCACCGTTGCGTTCGCGACAACGTCTCCGGAAGCATCCATGTATTCACTACGGATTTCGGCCGCATGCGGCACGGCCAAAGCCTTTTCGACATGATCGCGAACCTGATCCGGCGTCCCTGCCACAGGCGCAACCTCAGGCAGTTTCACCCAGTCGCCCCAACGAGGCGATTGGAGATCACCTGATGCGATTTGCTCGCGTACCCCCACCAGCTGCGCCTCAAGATCCACCGCATAGGTCACGCAGTACGCCTGCAGTGACACTAGAAGAGTTCGGACTTTCGCATCGTCATCGTCCTCGATGCCAAGGTCGAAGCCAAGACGTTGAATTGCGTTGTATCCGGCACGTTCGAACCTGTCCCACTCGGAGTCCGACAGCGTCGTTTCCGGGAGTTTCCGGTCTATAGCATTCGCCGACACGAGATCGAGCCACGTGGGCGACTGCAGTGCCTGATCTGAGAGCGTCCAGCGATCGTCGGCGCCATCATCCGAGATCCCGTCGATCAACCGAACCTCAAGCGAGTGCTCGAAGTCGAAGTCGTGCCTCTTCGTCTCGCCAAATCGGAAAGACCACTCATCGCTTTTGGGGCTATAGGTGAAGCTCTCGCCTATGTCGGATCCAACGAGATTCAAGCTGCCGTCGCGAAAGATCCCAACCGCCAATATTGCCCTGCCATCGAAGCAAAGGAACCCTGTTCCCGGTACGTCGAGTTCAACCTTGCTCTGCTGCAGCTTCCCAGCTTCATTGGCTTTCTGATTCATGTTGTTTCTCCACGTGTGTGCCGTGCGTAACGGCGTTTAGAAAACGGGAGATCGAGCAACGATCGGGGCAGTGGAAGGGCCCGCTGGCCGGATCGTCAGGAGACGATTTTCATGGCGCCGCCGGCGCGCGGCCGAGGCTAAATTGAAGTGTGAGGCTGCCGATCTAACGGCTGGTGCAATTATCCGCCGGTCGTCGACGTGTGGCAAGCCTCCCTGAAGTTCAACGTTTTCCGAGGTGGCGTGGGGCTGCCGATCGCACCGCCAGGTAGAAACGTTTTGCTAGGTAAGCTGAGCAAGCAACCGCCCAAACTGTTCGCCGTCGATGAGCTCGAACCCGAACTCCGCAGAAGCATCAATGGCGCCAGACGAAAAGCGGCTCGTAGTGATCACAATGCCGCGACTCGCCGACGCGGAACCCTTGTCGGCGAGTGCGATTGCTCCGTGAAGCTCCCGTATGACGTCCGGGCCAACGACGCGGTGCAAAGCCCAGCATTTGCATTGGACGATCCATGACCGGTCGTCCTCGTCGACCGCATATAGGTCAGCGCCGCCGTCGCCGCTTCTGTTCGCGGCTTGGTGAACTACCCGCAGTCCGCGGAGCGTCAGGAGACGAAGGCAGTCCTTCTCGAAGTCGAACCAAGCGGGTCTCGCGCCGACCGGTGCTGTCGAAACCTCCTGGAAGATCATCCGCGACGCCGATCGACTTCGATAGACCTTGATCCGTGCCTCGTCGGACGCAGCGCCACGCTCGTGCGGCCGAACGAAGGTGAAACCTTCGGGAACATGGATCCCGTACTTTTGAGCGAGAAACCGTTGACCGACAGATGCGCTCCCCGCGCGCCGAAGGTGCGGACCGACTGAATGCTTGGTGCGTGTCGCGCTCGAAGGCTCGCCGTCAGCGGCGGCCAGATTAGGCGTCGAGTAGCGCACCCTGGGCAGGTAGATAACGGTTCGCACGTCGCGACCGCGAATGCGCCGTCGCATCGGTCGCGCGCTGAAGAGCGTTTCACGGTCCTCGACGACAATGAAGTCCCGAACGATCGCCGCGGCTATCAACTTGAGGCTTAGTTCTGCGTCGTCATTCCATGCCGGCTCGCCATCGTCGTCTCTTGGACGAATCAGCGGCGATGAAGCTGCCCTTGGTGGAGTGCCGCCGAGCCCGATGGCTACATGGCGATATCGCTCGGCCGCATCGAGAAAGAGGCAAGAGAATTCACCTTGCGCTTCGAAGATCCGCACGGCGGTGAAGGGGCCGAACGCCACCTCGACACGGGCGCCCCACGGTACGGACCACTGCCGAGCTTCCTGAGCCTCCTTCAGCATGGTCTGGATTCTAGCCGCAGCGTCGTCATAGGTTCCTTCGAGCGCGACGTGTCGAAAAGCATCACAGACCTCCTTCAAAGGTGCGGGGAAGTCTTGAGGCGTCAGTCGCAGGCCGGCATCGATCAAATCGATGATTTCCAGACCGTTGCGCCACAACTCTTCAACATCTGCAAGGGGCGCATCCATATCGATGGGGAAGGTCTTCAGTTCGAGCCCGTTGCCACCCGTATTCCCAATCCACGGCCGTTGGGATCCGGACTTTGTTACCCGCGCGTCAACCAGAGTTGCAAGGAACGTGAATTCTGCCGCTTTCCCAAGAAGGAGATCGCCAAACTCACTGAGGAGGGGCATTAGCTTGTCGAGCAGGCACAGGAGCGCGTCGCGATCGTGGAGTACCTCAAAGCAGGCGTCGTACGCAACCTTGGCATCCGGATTAGGCCCAGCCATGGCTGCGAGCCAACGGCCGATCAGCGGTATCTGCCTGGCGATCTCGACAGCCCGGTCTTCAAGCGGCCCTGCGTGTGACCACAGCCCGTCGGAATCAAAGAGTGGCGACGCGCCATCGAAGGCGTGTCGATCGCGGATCGCCTGAATGAAGCCTGCTGCCTGCTGCCGGAACCGCAGCGCCTGTGCTCCCCATGCCGCGCGGGCCTTGTCCTTCGCCTGCAGGTCGTCCGCCCACGGCCCCTTGTACTCGAGCTCCGCCCACGTATCCGAGGACGGCTCAGCCCACATCGGAATTTCGCGCCCTTTCTCGTCCTTACCGAGGCGCTCACGGCTAAACGGGTCGAACCGCTTGGCAGTGGTTGAGCGCGGAATGCCGGGTGTCGGAAAACTCCACATGCGGTCCAAGGCGCTGAGCGACGGCTTTGCCGCGTCTTGGCCAGAGTAAAAGTCGGCAGTCAGCCATCCGGTATTCTGACCGTCTGGCAAGCAGATCGTCATCAGGAATTGTCCCTTCTGTCGAATGGCGTCAACGACTGAATCGCTAGAGGGCCTCATCCAGCGTACGTGCGGTTTCGGGTTAGCATTCCGGACCATCACCGTCATTGAGAAAAGCATAGACGGCGAGATGTCCCAGCGCCAGCCAACAGCAGCGCATTCCTCGTCGTGACGAACGCGCTTAACGATTTCCCGATCATGGGCCACGAAGACCACGCACGGCACACCATCTTCGCCGATCCACGCGGGTCCGAAGTAACGCTGAGCGACGGTCTTGGCAGAGAACTCAATAGCAAGCTCCTTTAGCCGATTAGCTGAGATCGGCGAAGCACCACCCGCCCGCGCGCGAACGAACGGCATACTAGCCTTCTCAAAACTGACATCGGCACTGGATGGAGCGTTCTCTGAGGCGTCGTCCATGGCATGTTCCATATTGGAGATTTCGTACACCATCAAGCAATGAGGGAGCGCTCGACCTCGACGTTTTGTCCTCTTGACGGAGCGGATTGGCATATCTTACCAACGCGCATGAATGAATTCCGTTCTCATAGGCCAGATGAGTACGCAGCCACGCCAGCTGCGTACGGTCCCACAGCAACATCGTTTTCCGAGGCGCGGCTGAACCTCGGAAAATTCTGAAAACGCATGGGCGAAAAAAAAGCCCGCGGCACACCTCCGAGAGGAGGGTGGCGCGGGCGGGGTTGCTCGTTTGTGGATTACCGGCTAGCCGACGTGTCGCGATCACGCCCGGACGGACGCTGAGCGTCAAACCAGGCCGGGGACTGGATATCCCCGGACGTGATCTGCTGGCGCACATCAGCAAGCTGCGCATCCAAATCAACTCCGTTCATTGCGCAATACTCGTGCATCGAAGCCAGCAGATGCCAGATCTGGACAGACGGCTCACCTTCGATGCCAAGATGGTCCGTATGCTTGTCCACGGCCCTTGCTGCAGCTTCGTAGGCCTTCTCATTGCACTGAGCCGATAAGGCTTGTGGCAGTTTCATGGTTGCCAGCCGGCTGGAAGAAGTCCCAACAGACCCAACACCAAAGCGCACGCTGGGATTCGCTGCAGCACGCCGACGATTCGCTTGCCAGTCTTCGTGTAGAGCTGGAAGACAGCGTCGGCGTTCGCCTGCTCATCTCGCAGATCTGCCAGCTCTGATTCGGCGGCCTCGCGCGTGTCGTGGGTCAAGCCCGTCGCCACATCGATCATCGCTCCGTACAAGCGGGAGCAGATTCATTTTTTCCGGGTGAAGGCACCCTTCAAGCTTAGTGCTGCCCACCCCACAAGGCCGGCGACGAGCGGTCCGAAGATCGCGACGATGATCGGATTCTTCCCCATCCACGCGTACCCGACCCAATGGTCGAAGTCGCCATCTTTGGCCACGTATGCGGTGCCCTCCACCGTCAGCACGAGGGCATCCGAAGCAATCCGCAGTTTGTCCGCAAAAAGTCGCGGCGTGGTCGCGCAAGCGTCACCGGCAGGCTCCCCTTGTCGCCACCAGATTTCATCGGCGGGCGCAGCGCAGGCATAAGTCCGGTAGACCTCAGCGTCGGTGGGCCTGACACCGACCTCACGCACTGCGAGTCGGCGGCGCGGGGCGTGCAACTTGTCGAACTTATCGAAATTCCCCAGGTAGAGGTCTGAGTGCGGCTCCCTGACTGGAAACACGAGTAGAAGGTATGCGCCGTCCTTCACATGCACCGCGACCTTAAACACGCCTGGCAGCAGCACACGGTGACCATTTGCCCAGTCTAGGCCCTTTTGCTCGGACGCGGCCGACGGCGACATGTCACCTTGCAGGACGGCCAGCTTGACCAGAAGGGTGGCGTGACGCACTGTCACGCGGATTGCGGCATTAGGGCCCTCGGCTGTCGATGCGAAACGCACCTCGGCCCCGGTTTGAGGTGACAAAAGCGTGATATCGGCCATCGTGTGCCCGCTGACTTCCGGATATACCGATCTCCATGCGATTGCCTCGTCGGCACCCGGCAATTCCAGTCCGAGCGTCTGGAGCTTCTGAGTGGTGCCCGTGTCCAGAGTCGCCTTGGAAAAATAGACGTCCATCCCTTCGCGATCCGTTCCCTCGATCGACAGCACTGGTCCGTCGGCGGCGGGCCTCAGGATCACTTCATCCCCAGGGCCTGCTTTCCACTGGTCCAATGCGAGTGCGTGAGCCTGCAACCGAGTGAGCGTGTACTCCGCTCCAAGGATGGCGGCAAGCACGGCGCCGCACGCCAGACCAGCGATAACAAAGCGTCGCGGCTTGCTTGGCGGCAGTCGTCGACTGGGCGCTTTGCGGCGCGTCATGGCTGAACGATGTTCACGGTTTCGTCGGAGATTCCTCCTGCCCAGCTGTGATCGTTATCTCCGGTGTACCACGCTCGCACCTGCATGACATGGATGCCGATCGAGGGACGGTGCCCAGCGTCCCGCCCATCCCAAATTCCACTCTGGTGACCATCGGCCCGTAAGGGTGCAGCGGACACCGACATTACGGGAACGGAGCGAATCAGGCCAGGAGAGGAGCCCTGTTCATAGCGCAAAAAATCCACGACCGCGCGATTGAACAGGTACTTGGTTACGAACGCGTATGTCACGCGGCCAGTCTGGACATGCGTCAACGCGGGCCTGAATTGAAGTTCGTCGACGGCCACGGAGCCGACCGCTCGTGGGCCAGCGCCGATGCCATAGACTTCCAGGGGCGACGGCTTCCCAGGTGGGGCCCCGGGGGTGCAGACAGTGGCCGGCGACTGCGACCAGATGACAAAGCGAGCAGGGAGCGGCTTCTCCACTGACGGGTCCGCGGGGAACACTAGTTTTTGTACATGACGCCCATCACGGCCGTCCGGGTCAATGACCACCGATGTCGAGCTTTGGCCGCCAACAACGACCTTCAACTGCGTGCACGATCCGGGCGCTGCACGGTAGTCGAGCACGAGCGGCCAACCGCTTTGCAGCAATCCGATCACAGCAAACTGGTCAGGCGTGCGTTCGAGCGGAAAGATCGGGCCGCCTTCGAGCAGCTGATCGACGGTCGGGTCATCTCGCGAGTCGGTCGATATCACCGGCGACGCAGGTGAGGGCGAAGTCACTGTGGGTTTAGGTATCAAACGAAGGATGAGTCCTCCTAAGTCTAATCCGTCAGCCCCACCGGGCGGGGGAGAATGACCGACGCCAGCCTGTGAAAGAGCGTCGCTGCCAATGGAGAGGGCGACGAAAAAGCAGCAGATGTGACAAAGTCGAGTTCGCAGCGTGCGCTGGGTGGACACGGCAGCCTCCGCTCGGACCGTCGAATCCGGGACGGCGTACCGGGGGGCCCGCGTCATCGTCTGGTACTAAGCGCTAGTGCTGCGCGGCAGCCCAACCGCTACTACAGTCTAGTTCATCGGATCGAATATATAAGTGGAACCCGTCTCGTCCACCGAGAATTGATTGCGCCGGCCCACACCCCGGCGCGTTAGCGCGGGGTGTGGCGGTGCTTTACGACTGGATTGCTGACGGTTTGACGGGCATCGCGTAGTAAGCGTCGTCGACAAAGCGCGACATTACCGCGAGGTCTGCATCCGCATACGGTTGTTCCGTCCAGCGTTGTTGGTCGGCCACGAAAACGCTCACCGTAACGAGACCTGCCTCGCCCGGTTCGACGTCCCGTACGACGCCCGTGCAGCCCTTGAAGAGGCCGGCTTCGACCCGCACGACGTCCAGCAGACGCGGCGCCCGGTCGAGAAGCTCGGCCAGAATCGCTTGCGCAAGCTCTGCCATGCCCGGGCACGCGGGGCTGCCCGCGGCGGTGCTGCCTTGTTGAAGATTCATTGAATGCTCCCGTGTGAAGTGCCTCAGGCGAGGCGTGAAAAAACGGGAGAATCAGATAGGGCGGGATTCTGGTGAACGTTCAACGAACGCTGACCGGAATGCGCCGGGTGCTTCTTGTTGGGCCGTGTGCGACACACTTACGGCCAACATGGGGGATTGCCGAATGAACGGCTGGGTCAGATGGTACCGCGGGGCGATGCGCGCACGCAAGATGCCCGCTTTCCGATGCATCTGCCCGAACCTCGGAAAATTCGGCGCACTACGCGGCGATTCCCACGTCGGTTTTGGCGGACAGTGGCGACTCCGCCAACATATGCTTGATGGGTCGTCCTGTTTGCGCCCGTCACCTGTTCATTCAGGGAGCACTGCGATGGGAAGTCGTACCCTTTTCGTGATCCTCGCGGCGTCGACGTTCATCGTCCCGGCTTGCCCTGCACAGGAACATCCCGCACCTTGGACAACGGTGTTGCTGGCGCAGCTCGCGCCGGGCACGGGCCCGTACGCCCCGGGCCGCTATGGTCGGATGTGTGCAGCCGACCCGAATCGTTGCGCCCCCCAGGATCGACCACAGGTTGCCGGGACCGGGCCCTGCGCGGGCCGCGTGGGGTGCCTCCAGACGACGCTCGATGACCCAGTTACACCACCACAGTCCAGGACACAATGCACCGGGATGGACTGAATTTTTCCTGGTGCCGGCACGGCGGCTGCCCAAGGAATTGCACGGGGTATAGCACGGAGTGGCGACACATGCGCAACACCTTCATCGCGTACATGGACGTGCCGCCGGACTGGGATAGGCGCATGCGGGACCGAGTCGAAGGCGCAGCACGGCAATGTTGGGCGGAAGGTTATCGTGCGGCAGGCTATTCGACGCTTGCGGCAATTGTCGCCGCTGCAGCATCTCAGGGGGCAACTGTTTCGCAGATCCCCGCCTTCGTCGTCGGCGAGACGCAGACAGCCATCACGGCATGCCTGAAGCGCGAGGGTGCGCAGTTGGGCTTGGCGCTCGCGTCTTACCTGACTCCACATCTTGAGCAGGCCAGCGGCGGATGGACCGAGTGGCAGTAGTGGGGCGTTCTCCGATGTCCCACTCGAACCCCGGAAAATTGTGAAAACGCACAGGCGAAAAAAGCCCGCGGCACACCTCGGGAAGAGGGCGGCGCGGGCGGGGTTGCTGGTTGATGAATGCTAGAGAGTGTCCTCGCTGTGGACTGGGCCGTCGCCTTCCCGTTCAACCGGTTACGGGGCATCCTCGCGACGGGGGCCCCAGCCAATTTCCCCGCATCATCCGCCTGGCCGGCGAGCCAGAGGCGTTCCGCTTCAACGCATGCGACCACACGTTCTTCTTCAGTGGCATTGATGTCGTGCAGCTTCGCGAACTGATCCACTGCGTATCGCGTCGACCTCGGCATCAAACCCATTGCGGCGGGCCTGCTCGATAAGCAGTCCAGCGAGCTGACGCGTTACTGGGCTAAGTTCCGTCAGTTTCCCGGCTTCGGCATTGCTGTTCATGATTTTTCTCCTTTGTGCCTCGAAGAGACGTTGATAAAGGAGAGAGCGAGCTACGCTCGGGATAGCGTGAGCGCTAGCCCGAGAGTGGGGGGAGGGAGTTCAGGTCGCCGGCGGCGCGGGAGCCGGAGGCATTTTCGAGGCTGCTGCCGATCGAACCAGCGTTTTCCGAGACAGGGCGGTGTCAACTCGGACACCCTCGGAAAGAGGAACAGAAGGCAGCCCGCCGCATCCAAGGATGGGGCGGGCTGACGTTGCAGATTTAATAGGCGTAGACCTGACCAGTCGCCAACTCTAGATACCACGCGCCGCTATCATGGTCGCGCTCCTGGATATCAGCTTCGGCCTCTTCATCGAAGAGAATGCGAATCTCAGAGAGATAACTCACAGTATCCGGCACACTGAGGTTGCCCGACTTTCCGGCACGTTTGCCGTGCTGAAAGGCGACATAATGAAACTCGATACCTGAGCGGATAGCGGTTTCGATCACGTGGGAAGGCAACCCATCATTCCACCTGACAGCTCGATACACTGTTTCCAGCAAGGGCTTGAATGTATTGCCAAAGTCGTTGTCGCCCAGGACTACAGCGATCGTTCTCTGGACGTCCTTCTCACTTTCTGCAGATTCGTTGGTGTTCTGGTTCATGACTTCTCCTTCTCACTTTCTGCAGATTCGTTGGTGTTCTGGTTCATGATTTCTCCGTAGTCATGCCACTTAGGCGTTGAAAAAGGAGAGAGCAAGCTTCGCTCGGGTCAGGGCTGGCGCGCTGGCCGGAGGGCGCTTGAATGAAGATTCATGTCACCGCCGACGCGTTGTGTTGTGGTAAAAAGGAGAGAGCGGGGCGACACTCGGGATAGCTCTGCTGAGCGCTGTCCGGAGGATGCCGTGGGGTAGATTCAGGTCGCCGGCGGCGCGCGGCGCCACGGGTCATTGGAAGGTACTACTGCCGATCGAACGGCTCGACCGCATCTTACCGCGAGCACGACGGAGCAGGCAAGCCGACCCGGATCTCAGCGGTTTCCGAGGCGTCCCTCGTGGCGATTGCAGAGAGCATGCCGATTGCAAACGGCTGAGGCGGATTCTGCCTGTGAAGGGCTAACCGCAGCGCCTCGCGACACGGAGCGCGGGGCGAGCGCGCGATACGCCCACACCATCATTCCCGCGCCGCGTTCAGCGGCCGAGCACTACCTCCTCAATGAACCTTAACCACCGGGTCTTCTTCGAAGTCATCGAGGGCCGACAGGTCTGAAAACATTTCGTCAAAGACCTTCCTCAAAGAGACACGGCGAACCTTCCCGATCTCGTTCTGAGATACGTTCATTACGCTATCAGCGGTGCTGGCGATGACCCCGGAAATTTCGCCGCTGGAGAATAAATCGGCGAGGAATTTGGCCAAAGAATCCCTGTCAATTTTGTCAGGTATGTATTCCTCGACCGGAATGAAGGAGACAAGAGCCGACGACGGGTAATCTCCAAGATCCGAGACCTCATAGCGGAATCCCTTTGCCTCGTGCTTCGAAAGCTGTTCTTCCAGAAGCGTGCCAAGACACTCCGAAATTGAGTCGGCCAACTGCGGGTGGTGGTCGGCGAGATTCAGCCGGAACGCGAGCGCCAGAGATTCGTTCACCACGCTCCCGTCAACGTCCACATCTTCACCCAGGTAGGAAAAGCGGATCGTCCCCCAGGGTAGCCTGAATTCCGGTTCGCTCTGAGGGTCCCTGTCGCCCCGGATCTCGGCGCGGATATCGTCGGTCAGTTCTTCGCCTTCGTCTATGAGCCTTTGTTCGATAAGCGCAATCCGACGCTCAACCTCTTCAGGCCATGTCGGGGCGTGGGGCATACGCGCGAGATCAATCAGGTCAAGACCGCGGCAGAAAATCGCGGCAATCTCGGAATCGGTGTGAACGATACCGTGGGCCATGCAAACCTCCTGTTATCTCCGATGGAGCGAGTTACGCACCCATGGCGGGGGCGCGATACGTTTCCGTCCGGGCGACGGAAGGAAACATATCGCAGTTGCGCTGGATTGGCTTTTGCTGGTGCCCGCTCGACGGCTGCGCACAGTTTATCCACGTACGTGAAAAGCTCACAGGTATCCGCGTTAAGTTTTGTTTCATATAAGGGCTTTGTTTTGTCGCGGGTTGGGATGTCGCGTGAAAGACCACTGCGTAGCTGCCCCGCTACCATGCAACACCTCGCGCATCACGTATCCGAGCGCTGCGGCGCGTGGAGCTTCGCCACCCGCAAACACCTGCAGTTTCCCAGTTTCGTTGGTTTTCTGATTCATGGTCCAACTCCTATGTCGTGCCGCGATGCGGCGTTGAAAAAGGAGCGAGCGGATGACGCTCTGATTAGCGGAAAAACGCTGATCAGAGTGTGCTGTGACTGTGGATCTCAAGACACCGGCTGCGCGGGCGCTAAGGGCGTTTCAGATGACGCTACTGCCGATCTGACGGCTCCAGTGGGTGTACCTCGAAGGGCCGTGGCGAAGGAGAGACCCGCCACATCCGGAAAGGGATGGGCGGGTCGGACTTTACTTTGATGACCGTTACATGGCGGCAGCCGGCGCTTTGTGCGATGCCAGGGCCGTAGCCTTGATGGCTTCCCACGTGCGCTCAGCTCGGTCGAACAGCGCGGTGACTTCCTCGACGGTGAGGTCCATCGATGCGGACAGCGCTTCCATGTCCAGATCCTGAGTTGCCAGGACTTCGGCTAACAGGCGCGGGAACTGGATATCATCGCGCTCCCACAACGCTGGAGCCTCAGATCCACTCGACACCGGCATCTTCCCAGCCTGCACGGCAACCGCAGCCCGCCAGGTATCTCCAGGGACGCCAACACGAGAAATCTCGTGTTCGCGCAGATTGTGCAATCCGAACTCCTCCAAAGACTCCCCCGAGTTGATGGGCATGCCATTGCCGCAATTCCACTGCATAACGCAGCCGTTTTTGTCGAGGCCGATTACTTCATCGTCCTGGTATGGCGGCAGTTGCTGGTCAGCCGCCGCGCAAGCAGCCCACGTTGGCAGTCGATCAATCTCGGCGAAATCGAATTCCTTTGGATCGACGTTCACGTTGTTCTCGACGAACAACGACTTTGCCAGATCGTCGGTCTGGGCTGAGTCAGCGTCATACCAATTTTCGTAGCCCCAGACCTGCGCAGCCACCATTTTCTCGTTGGTCACGTCGATAACGACGCGGCACTTCACTTCCATGCGGCCGTCTTTGGCCCACGACCAGGTGTGATCCCATCCGCCCACGAACCAACGTCGCGGCTGTACTTTCCCTTCGCTCACGGAGAGCGGCTCACCCACATATACTCGCAATTGATCTACAAGTTCCTGCTGCCCGAACCTGAACGCGGTGAGCACGTCGTGGAACCCGTTTTGTGTGATCGTCACCATTTCGCAGCTCGCCGGTGCGACCTGCTTCATGACGACAAAGCGGTCGCTATCCAAGGCACAAGCGAAGACTTCCCCCATTGACCAGTTTTTGCTGGAACGGACTTTTTCCGCCAGATCATCCAGGTTGGCGTAGTGGCCAATCTGGTGTTCTGAGCACGCTTCACCGTGGGTTCCGAGAATCTTCGCAATAATCTTGTGGTCCAGTTGCCGTTTCCCAGTTCCATTAGCTTTCTGATTCATGATTTGTTCCTCAAGTTCTGCCGCGTCGGCGGCGGTGGTAGAACGAGAGAGCCACTAACGCTCGGGGTAGCCATGGGTGGGGCTAGCCCGAGTGTGTAGGGAGGGGATTCTGGTGTGTGAGGTGTCGTCCGGTCGGAAAGCACCGAAAGAGCCTGGGCCCACCTCGAAGGAGGTGAGCCCAGCTACCGCGAGGCCATAACGTCAGGCCGCGAGTTGCTCCGTCTCAGGTCCCAACAGTTGCGCCGGCGATTCAGCGTCGGTCTTCAGGACAAACGCCTCGAACAATGTGCCCGGGCGCTTTTCTTCGTACATCGCAGAGGCAAGCCACGTGAGACGGCGCATACAGTAGTCCACGCCGTTCTTGCGGTCGCACTCGTGGAAGCCCTTGCGCAGCGCTTCGGTCAACGCCTCGACTGCAGGCGCCTCGGTCGCGAGAATCGCAACCGCCGTTTCGTCGAACCCCGCCACCTCGTCGTCACCGGGTGTGCGCGGCAGACGGGCAACGGCCGTTCCGGTCCCAGCCTCGATCAGCGTACGCGTCGCCGACTCATACCGGAATCGCAGCAACAGGAGCTCTGTGTCCTTGCTGCCCCAGCCGAACATGTACGCCGCGAACTGCTGCCGGATGCCCGACAGGCGGGTTTTGGTATGCAGTTCGATCCGGTTCAGCACGTCGCGAATCAGCTTCCCGGGAAGCGGGTGTGTGCCGTCGGATGGCTCACGGTGGTACTTCCCGTTGGCGTGATGCTGGGGACCGCCACGTCCGTCTTCGAAGAAGAGTTGCGAGTTGGCGCCATTGGGCCACACGCGAACCTCCAGCGCTGCGCCGTTGATGCCAACGTGGAAGTTGTCGCTTGAGCCTTGTCGCTGCAGCATCAGCGTGCCGTCTTCAAACAGAACGCCTTTGCCGCGGTGGCCCATCAACACGACAGTTGCGAACGCATTGGTCGTTGCCGAAATGGTCGAGTGCGACTGCGCCATATTCCCAGCTTCGTTGATATTGTGATTCATCGTGTGCTACCCCTTTTGTGTCTTGCCGCGAACGGCGTTGGAAAAAGGAGCGAGCTGGCAACGCTCGGGCTAGTGCTGATACAGCGCTGACCGGAGGGTGCGGAGGAGGGCATTCAGATAGCCTGTGGCGCGGCGCGCACAGGGCTGCTTGCGGATGTGATGCCGTATGCACGGCCGACGTCAGTATGCCTGAGGGCAGGGCTACGCGGCAAGCTGCGCGTTTTCCGACGAGCCGCTCGAACCTCAAAGAGTTGCGAAACAAGCAGGAGAAGACGAACGCCCGCGGCACCCCTTTCGGGGATCGCAGCGGGCGGCTTGCAGGTTGATAGCGGCAGGCGGGATTGGCTATGCGAACGCAACGGCGTAAGCGTGCCGCGCTTCGGAAGGTGGGCTTTCCGACATTTTCAGTTGTTCCATTGGCTTCTCTAAAGTTGATTTGCGAGAAGCGCCCCCCAAACGGGGAGCACGTCCCCGCGAGGGTTTTTAAAAGTTACTTTCTACCCGCCGGTGCGCTCCACTGGAAGCACGCGGGGGGCAGATTTCAGGTCGCTTGGCTTGCGCTCACCTCGGCACGCGCTGCGTCGCGAGTTTCGCGGGCATGCTGCTTGACGAACGCGTAGGCTTCCTCGACTGTCCAGTCGTCACCAACCGACTGGGCCGCGATAAGCGTTATCGCCTTGAGAAGATCATCTCGCTGGTGCTCGACCGCTTCTTTGCGTTTTGCGATCCACTCGATCAGCGAAAGCTGATCGCGCTTCCAGTCGACGTCGTCGTGCGAGTAATCGAAGCGCCCGCAGAGTAGCCGGTGGAAGTTCTTGAACTCGTGGTCGGGCGAATTGTGAGCGCCACTTGCCGGCACTCTCCCAGATACATCGGCGCTCCCAGAACCGGGAACCTTCCCCAGGGCGTTCTTTGCGGCTTCCACTGCCTTGATCCCGCGAACTCCGAGCGGAGTGAACTCCACTGCCTGCAAGAGGTCGGCCAACGCGTCAGCGATCGCATTCCCTTGCGTGTCGGTCAGTTTTTCGTCAGTCTTTCGCGCGTTACGACCAATAATCGATTCGATGTTGGCAACGTCACTCGGGAGCATCCTCGCCACCGCGTGCTGTACCGCCTCTTGGGATTCCTTCCCAGCTTGCAATTGACCTGAGTTGCCATAGTTCACGGCAGCGAACCACGCGGCCTCCTGCGAGGATACGACGGCACGCAACTGCTCGTGCGACAAGCGAGCAAGGTAGGCGTAGAAAATACTTGCGTGCTGCTCGGCAGTCATCAGCGGCGTCTTTTCCGTAGCTCGGAACGACGGGCCATTCTTAGGCTCAGCCAGTTTCCCACCTGCATCGGTGTTTTTATTCATGATCCATCTCCAAAGTCATGCCGTTAGCGACGGCGTTGAAAAAGGAGGGAGCGGTTGACGCTCTGGAAAGCGGCGTGAAGCGCTGGCCAGAGGGTGTGCGGGTGAGTCCAGGTTGGCTGCGGGCTGGGCCGCTGCGGTCGATTTAAACGGTTCTGCTGCCGATCGGACGGCTGGGGCTATTGTAGCGGGACAGGAACCGTCCGGCAAGCCAGTCAGAACAGGCCCCACGGCGCTTTCGCGTATCTGTCGGTAGGGCTGACAAGCACGCCCTTTAAGCCGCGCTTGCGAGCGCCTCGCGCGCGGGACACCGGAAAATTCGGCAAGCGGAAGCCTCGTTCGGGGCCCGAAAGCCACTTGAGGCACGCAAAGAGAAAAAGCCCACCGACCTCCCAGCAGGGAGATACGGCGGGCCAGTGTGACAGGTTCATGCGGAGCAGCTGCTGCGATCTGACAAAAATTCCGGATACGTGAAAGTGACCGGTTTGATGGTTATGCCAGGGTGCTAAACAGATCAGGCTCCTTAGAATGCAGCATGACGGTGACCCCCTGCTGGATCCGACGCAGATAGGCGACCATGTCCGTGGTTTTTGCGCGTAGTTCTTCGCCAAGGACGCGGGCAAACTCGACCCAACAGTGCTTCGCCGTTCCGTTACCCAGCGCCGTATGAGCATGAGAGTTCGAGGTCAGCGAGTTGACAAGCTTAGGATCATGGCCTTTCAGCCTCGCGTGTTCTTCCGGCATCGGCAGGCGAGATTTCTGTGAGTTCGTGGGATGTCGGAATCGTGCATCCTCTACCCGCTGCTTCCAGCATCCGGCCGACAGGGACGACGTGCGGTTGTCGCTGTCATCAACAACGCGCATGTGCCATCCATTGGCAGTCTTTTGCTCGGATGCCAGATGGGCACCCTTCTCATACTCCGTGGAATCGATTAACTCTTCAGGCAGCCGGATATCGCCGACCGTTTTCGTGGACGGCCCCGATTTGCGCATTCCCTTAAAGCTGATGTCGATACCAGCCGGGTACGCCAGAAGCGCCGTCCGAACACGGCGCTCGATGTCACCGTAGTCGTTGGAATTCAATCCGGCATAGCTTCCCTGCTCGTCGGTATCGCCCACCAGAATTGTCTGATATCCCTGCTCATCCAATACACGACGCAGCATCGAGAACGACACGGTGTCAGTCCATGCCAGAACGTTCTCGAAAAGCACTAGCGGCGGGAACGCCAACTGCTGGATTGCCATGACCGCGTTCAGGACCTGATGGCCGGCGACGGGATGCATTTCGGGGAGGTCACGGGTCTGCACGTTCAGGCGGGATGCCCCCTTGCAAGGGATTCCAATGCTGACCATGGTCGATCCAGGCACGCGCATGCCCGACGCGATAAATTGCTCGATGCCGCCGGCGAAGGACTTTGTCCTTCGTGTGCTGGCCGGATTATTGGCGAGCAGACAATCGATAGCGCCCTCCCACGAGTCGTTCGCGAGGACCGTCGCGCTTTCTAATCCAGCCTTGGCAAAACCTTCGTGCAGCGCGGCTTCCAGCGTTCCAACGCCTGCATAGAGAGCGACAGTCTGGATCTGTCCGGATTCCACGGCGTCGAGCAGGCGCTGGATACGGTCGCAATTTCGCGCAACACTTGGCAAGTGCAAGAACACAACGCGTCCCGACAGATAAAGAGCGAGGACCCGCTCCTCACCGCCAAGGTTTTCATGGACCTGCAGAGAGCGAAGGTCGACACGACCGCCAATCTCTACACTTCCATCTCGCTTGACGAAACGCTTTGGCGAGACGACGTTGGATCCGGCTTCGTCCTTAACGACCTCGATGATGCCGGGGGCGTAATACGCGGTGAAGCGTGCGCCGGGCGTCAAGCCAGACGATTGCAGCTTGCGTGCATTTTCAACATTCAGACGGCTGCGAAGCACCTGCCCGCCAATGCTGTAATTCTGCAGAGATACCACAGCGGCGTGCTGCGCCGACAGGATGAGGTTGTTTAGACGGTCGGTGTAAGCGAGCACGTTTTTCTGCACTTCCGGCAGTTTCCCAGTTTCGGTATTGTTGTTCATGATTTTTCTCCTTTGTGCCTCGGGTAGAGACGTTTTGATAAAGGAGAGAGCGAGCTACGCTCAGGGCAGTCTTGATGCTGGCCAGAGTGTGCTGCAGAACCGAATTGATGTAGCCGTTGGTATGCGGCGCCGAGGTGAGTTTGCGGTGTGATCGTGCCGATCGAACGGCTCGTCCGAATGATACTAAGGACGTCCGGCGACGACGAGCGCACGTAGTTCAACGTTTTCCGATGTCGGGCACGAGCATCGGAAAGTTGTTGAAAACGTGCGGGAGAAAAAAGCCCGCAACATCCCCTCAGAAGAGGATTGCGCGGGCGCTTTGTCGATTGATCGTTTCGTCGAAGTCGGAGACCGTACGGCTAAGCGCGCCGTTGCCCGAATACTACGCCGAAGCAGTTCCGGAATATCTGGCCGCCAGAAACCGGGACTTGCAGTTCGCTGGCAACAGCATTCTGGAATTCTCTTGCGGTCGGGGTAAGAGCTTTGCCTTGTTCCCGAGCGACATCCTTCTCCGCCATTTTCCCCGCTTCGTTGACATTCTGATTCATGTTCGTACTCCTCGAGTTCCCATTCATAGATAACTCTCCGTTGGTTTGCCCTGGTAAAGGCGTTAAAAAACGGCAGAGCGAGCGACGCTCGGGTTAGCGCAGTTGGCGCTGACCGGAGGGTGCAGGGGAGGGGGGAGTTCAGGTAGCCGGCAGCGAGGGGATCTGAAGGCTTTTTGAGGGCATAGCTGCCGATCGAACGGCTGGCCACAGTATATCCGGGCTTGGCGGAACAAGACAAGACTACCTACCCGGATCTCAACGTTTTCCTACCTGCCACTCGATCATATTCTGCTGCCGATCGAACGGCTGCATCAAGGGTACCATCGCTCGGCGGAAGGTAGCAAGCCGACCGCGACCTCAACTATTTCCGAGGCGCATCTCGAACCTCGGAAAATTGTGGAAACAGCAGGCGAAAAAGATATCCGGCTTACGCAGGTGATGACAGGAAGCGACTTCGATGAATGGAATTAGATTTTGCGGTTGACGAAACATGAAACCCAGCACTATATTGCGCGGACCGGTTTTTCTCGATCGTGCCGCTGGTAATGGCAAAGGCAGTGCCGTGAGATGAGCAACACATACATCCCGTTAAACGCACACAACCCTACGTAGCGCATAACGGTGAACCAGCCACTGCAATCTGATCCGCGCTACGGAAGGAGTTGCTATGCGTGTTCCGCTGCTCCATGCCGACTTCGAGCATGGTTCATTCACAAAGATCGCCAAGGCCCTGCGAAAGATCTGGCCGCTCGGCGAACAATCCCTGATGCAGTCCCAGAATTCACTGGCCGTCGTGCTGGGCTACAACGGTCTGCATGACGCGCATCGTGAGGCGACGGCGTCGTTTTCGATACCGGACGGCTCGCTGAGCATGCAGAAAATCGCAAGTGCCGTGGCTTGGCGCATGTTTGTCCGATACGGCATTGATCTGTTGTCAGCCCGAACGCTCGTCTCTGGTCTCCATTTGCATGAACTGGCCGTTGCGGGCATCTCCCTCGAGGCGAAGATGCGGCGGACCGTCGAAGACGCCGCGAAGAAGGGCGTTTTCTACGACGAGTGGTGGGATCACGCGAACGCGCGCGAGCCCTGGCCGGAGCAAACGCCGACGCTGTTGAGCAAAGGTATCCCCCCGTACAAGTGGGCGATCTATCCGGATCGGCGCGTTTTCATCTGGCCGCTGCTCGTCAAGCAAATCGAAATGCTACCTGAGGAATTCGCAGACGATCTGCGACAAGCGGGCAAACTGCGAAACGCGCCGGACGCCGTTATTTCGTTCATGGTGGACTCGCTCACACCCTCGGCGTGCCGTCCCTTGACCGACGCGCTTGCATGCGGAGACCTGACCGCAGCAGTCGGAGCGCAGCCGCAATGGCAGTTGAAGTGGATCGTCACCCGTCAGGCGGAGCTGCTGGGTTGCTGCATCGTTGCAGAGAACCTCGGCGGCATGATCCCCCGAGTATTCGAGCCGGGTGGGGATGCGGCCTATGCAGCACTGGCAGGCCTGCTGTGCGGTGATACGGTGTCGTCGGCTTCTGATCCTGCGGCGAATGCCAGGGTATCGGAACCGGTTTGGCTGCTTGACCGCCGACGCTTGGAGCAGCTGAAAGACGACGGGCAAAGCGACCTGCTGGATAGTCGCTTGTATCACGAGCATTGGCCGCACACCGTCGATCTGTATCGCGGCCACGATGGTTGCCGGCTGGTTGCACGGGCGGAGTTTTCCGAGCGCGGTCAGGTTTATCTCGCTACGTCAATGTACGATGCATCCGACCAGTGGCGCATGCTGCGCGAGGAGCCTGTATTCGAGACATTCGACGTGACTGCGGACCTGCTCGCGCAGGTAGGATCGGAGAATGGTATTCCTGCGCTCGGCAATCACTGGCACGACGCAGTTGAGCGTATGTTTTCCGGGCGGAAATCGGATGTCGAAGCCGCAATGGAAACGCCGGCCGGCGTGGAAAGACTGAGGACATCTGTGACCGCCATGACCAGCCCGGCGGATCTCGATGCTTTTGTCGAGCGCGCCATCGATGTGGGCCTGCCACTGCGCTACGAGGGGGATACCGACGATAACGACGATCTGGTGAGTGAGCGGCGCAGTGCCGTGGACCTCGTCGAGCATCTCGGGAAGGCAGTGATTGCCAGTATGCCCAGCCTGCAAGCCTACTCGTCCTTGGCTCTCGGATACATGGTGCTCGTTGCCGGCGGCGAATATCCGGGAAGCCGCTATCAGGGAATGGTAAATGCGCCGGCGTCGACGGATTGGACTGGCCAGAGCCGATTGCTTGCGGCCATGCATCTCTACGAAAACCTATCCGACCGCGAAGTGGCCTGGAAGGCACTGTCATGTGCCATCGGACCCGTGCTTGGTTTGGGAAATGGAGAACCGTCTAAGAAAATGATCGGCACGTGGTATCAAAGCGCATACGCGGTCGAGCGCCGCCTGAAAGAAGCCGCGGACCAGATCAAGCAGGTCGGGGACTGGCGCGCGATCGAGGCGGAGGTGCAACGTCTCAGGGCTCACGGCGAGTTCTTGCGTGTGGGTGATCTTATTCCCGCGGCGAGGCCGAAGTCCCCGGCGGAGGCGCTGACCGAACTGTATGGAATGACACGGAGCGCCGGCTTTTCGGTTACTCACGCGAAGCAGGATTTGTCGAGCATGAAGGAAACGTTCGGCTAAGGCCAACGTTTTCCTACCTGCCGGTAGAAGATCGGAAAATTAATTTTTCAGAGAGCACGCTCACAAGACCAAAAGCGCCCGGCGCGCGAGCAAAGAAAAACGCCCACCGAGTTCCCAAATTCGGAAACGTGGTGGGCGTGAGTTGCGCGTTGATGGATTATTTGCTTTGCGATGAGCAGAGATGCGACAGCGTCATAGCCACGTCATTCATCAGATTGGCCGGCACCTCGATTTCTTTGCCAAGCTTGCTCTCGACGCAGCAGCGCATGGCGGCGACGAGCGAGGTTGGGCTGAGAAAATTCTCCGTGCTCCACGAGTCATTTGATCCCGTTCCGATCGGCATCTTCGCGAGCCACCAGCCTTCATATTTGTGTGGTGGATTGGGCCGTCGGACCATGTCGTGCTTATAGCCCTTCGGGCGAACGATTTCATCGCCCTTAGCCGCATCGTAGTGCCGCGTTGCGAAGACAGAGAATGGCGGAGTGACAATCTTCCGAATGCTGATTCCTTCGCGCTCGATGATCGGCCACGCCTGGGCGGGATCGGTCGAGTAGCGGGTTGCCGGGTATTCGTTGCCTATCCCGTCATAGGAGATGCTGGCTTCATACTTTTCGCCTTCACACTTCGCCACCGCCCAATCAAGCGCGGCGCCGGACAGATCGTGAACCTTGATGGTGACCATGCCTTCTCGTGCGTCCGGCAGTTTCCCAGCTTCAGTAGTTTTCTGATTCATGATGATTTGCCTCGAGTTTTTGCCGCGTTTGGCGGCGTTGGAAACACGAGAGCGAGCTACGCTCAGGGCAGGCTTGATGCTGGCCAGAAGGCAGGTAGAGTCGCAGGCGGCAAGGGCCGCTGCTTTTTGATATCGTTGCTGCCGATCGAACGGCTGGCACATGCTACTACGGACGCTCGACCATGGGCAATGTGACCCGGATATCGACGTTTTCCGATCCTCCGATCGGACGTAGGAAGATTGGGAAAACGTACAGGCAAAAAACCCCGCGGCACACCCTCGGGAAGAGGGTGGCGCGGGCGGGCCTGCGGTTGCTATCCGTCACGCATTCTGACGCGGTTACCGGGACTACGATAGGCCCGAGGAACTCTCGCTGCCACTGCCCGGCAGATTCGAACCAAGAACGCTTTCTTCCGCGATTTGCTGGGTTGGCGGGATGCAGATCGCGCCTCCCTGGCCGAGGCTGTTGCCCACACGCACGAATGCGTCGACCTCAAATTCATCCTTCCCGAGATCGACTATGTCGGTCATGCAGGTAAAGCTGATTCGACCTTCGAACGAGTCGTCCTCGCGAAGGGCGCGGGCGGTTCGCTCCAACAAATCGATCAGTTGCTCTTTACTCTGTTTCATCTTATTTCCTTCTATTGATTGAGATTGCTTTGACGGACAGAAACCTTCCGCTAACGCTATCGCACGATCGGTCACCGGGTACAAGGGCGACATCGGCGACACACGCGCGCTGCTTCACTGCGCCGTGCGGTTAAATTTTGCGCGTCGTTGCCGCACGCCCGCTTCGTCGGGTTTTGGCAGAAGGAACCCCTCGACATTGCTGCCGAATCTCTTCCAGCCGGTCCGGCGTCACGTACTCGATGTACACAGCGTTGCAGGCATTGCAGGGCCATGAAATGTAAGTAAAGCTATCGCTGAACCCACAACCCCAATCGAATCGCGTGCCTCCGCAGCCGCACGGGCGACTGGCTCGGCCGTCGACGGAGTCGGCTTCATTTTGCGCGACTGTGTATCGAATTGGACCGGCACTTGATCGGTACGCGAATACCAGCCGATTCAGTTGTGGATCGGGGTACTTGGCCTTCAACGCTGACTCAACAATAGCCAAGCAGCGATGCGGGTATCGACCGCAGTTATCCCAAATCCGGTAGGCCGCGCGTTTCGTGAATCCGTCACGTAGGAGGATGCTCTGCACGAACTCCCCCACGCTGTGCCACGCATAGCGCACACCGGTCGAGTTTCCTCCCCGGGCAACGCGGTAGGTTTCACCGCAAACGGTTATGGTCCTGCCGTCTACGCGCGGCACGAATTTCCCGAGGGAATGAGCCTCGCAGATTTCCTTGCCGCGCTGGTCTCGGACCTTGCTAATTCTTGACCAAGTTGGTCCAGAAAAGGGGTGTAAATGAGGCGCTTGGATCGCAGCTTCGAGTTCGTCAGCCGTTGTTGCAGCGAGCATGCCGCCAAGATACTGACGCAGACTCAGTTTCTCAGCTTCGTTGGTGTTCAGATTCATTGTGCTTCTCCGATTGTTATGCCGCACGCGGCGTTGAAAAGGAGTGAGCTAACGACGCTCAGGTTAGCGTTTCGGTACGCTGACCGGAGGGTTCAGGGGAGGGAATTCGGGTCGACGGCGCACGGCGCCGTGGCTTATTGCAGGGTAATACTGCCGATCAAACGGCGCAGGGTGATTCTACCGCGGACGCTCTGCCTGCGGCTAGCCGCTGCGTTTTCAACGAGTTTTGTCCAAGACTGCGGAAGGTGATCCGACGCACGGCGAAAAAAACCGCGCGTCCTCTCACATCGAGGATGGCGCGGGCGCGGTTGTAGTTGATCAGCTACGTACGTGGTATTCGAGAGTCGTCGGCCGAATTGGGCAAGGCCGCCCTGCGAACATGAGCACGAGGCCGCATGTGCCAGTTAATGTTGACTCGAGTGAGTTGCGGCAGCCTCGGCTAATGAATACTTCGCGAAGAATCTGACCAGGTCAGCGTCAAGCACCTTGTAGCCCTTCTCCATATGCCTTTCGAAGTCAGTGTCGCCGAAACCTCCGGTCAGCCGCTCCCGCACGCTCTTGTGGGTGGACATAAACTTTTCGGCGATATCGGGTTGATCACTAAGGTACAGGGTGATGCGGGCGTAACGGTCGTCCTGAAACTCCACTGTGACGTCGATTTTGTTGCAGAGCCTCGACGCTTGGTAGCCAGCGATTGCCGCGTTCGCCTCGCACACGGTACCGTGCTCGCTGTTGGCGTCGCCGGCACTAACCTTCACCGCGCGAACGCCAATCTTCGGCATTTTCACGATTAGCTCAGTGTCTTCATTGAGCGCGCGTACGGCATCTGACCACGCCTCTGACTCGGTCACGAACTCGTCGGGACTAGTTTCGACGCCGGACCAGCCGGGCTGAGTAAGCGTCCACCACCATAGTCCGTTCAATTCAGGTCCATCCTTCGGACCGCCTTGCTGCACCTGGAACCCGGCTTCTTTCGCAGCGGCAATACCGGCTTCCGCCAGGGCAGTAGGTGCTACCGTCATTTTCCCTTGTTCAATCGTGTTGTCGTTCATCGATTTTCTCCGAGTATTTGCCTCGAGCAGAGGCGTTTGATAAATCGGAGAGCGAGTGACGCTCAGGGCTGCGTGGCGCAGGCCGGAGGGCAGGGAGTTCAGGGGGCGGCCGCGCGGGGCGCTGCGGACTGTTTGAACGATGTTGCTGCCGATCGAACGGCTCGGACGTAATCCTATGTCTCCCATCCAGTCGGAGGCAAGCCGACGTGGTGTTCAGCTTTTTCCGTGAGGTGGCGCGTTACCTTGCGGAGATCGCGGATCGAAACCACCAGAACTCTGGGCGGCCGATGCGAGAGGAATTGCCCGCGCACCCCCGCAAGAGGGCGCGGGCGTTGCTGCAGGTCGATCAGTTCCTTGGGCCTCCCAAACTGCCAAGAGCCTTAAGCTGCTGCCATCACACTTTGACGGAACAATGAGTCGTTCATCGCCTCCAGTAGGGCGAGACGGCAGTCTCTCAGCGTTTCGTAATCGACAAGCGTCCACGTGGAAATCCCGTGCGAGGTCGCGTACGGGGGACTTGTCGGTAGCGCATTACCGTGAATGCAGACCTTTCGACGATCTTCGTCGTACCAAGCGGAAACATGGCCTTTAAATCGCGCGGACATCAGGACGCCGTAGGCATTCGCAATCGTTTCGGGGTCAGCCTGATCGAGGTATGCCGCAGCCGCCAGATCGACTACCGTGCCATCAGGTAGCGTAGCCTTTGTTGATAACGATGTTCCATTCACGCGCGCGAGTTGTTTGAGGATGGACTGTTTCATTTGATGCTCTCCTGTTATGCCTTATCGAAGGCTGAAAAAAGGAGAGAGCAGTGAAGCTCAGGTCTGCGTGCGAATCTGACCAGAGGGTACTGCGATGGGCATTCAGGACGCCGACGGCGTGGAACGTCGTGGGTCATTGGAAGGATAAACTGCCGATCTAACGGCTCAGATCGGATTCTATATCGGGCGCGTAACCGGGGGCAAGTCGACTCGAATCTCAACGATTTCGATGATCAGGCCGGAGCATCGGAAAATTGTGAATGCGCACAAGCAAAAGAAACCCGCGACACACCTCGAGGGTGGCGCGGGTGGGGTTGCTTGTTGATGGATTACAGGTTCGCGAAATGCGCGTGAGTGAGAGTGAGCCGATAATTCGGCCCGTTCACGGCAACCTCCGAGCATCCTGAGTCGATAGCGCGCCCGAGATCTGGGTCGCTGCGATCTGCGGCGCTTTGAGCGGGTACTCGTCTAGCCAGCGGTACCCCAGACCTTCCGGATGGTTCCGGATCGATCGCAAGATTCCGCCATTGCTCTCCTGGTCATCCGCGCCTCGATACCAGAGGAGGCGCAGCGCCTCTTTCCAATCCGAAACACCCAGCTTCTTGCAGCGCTGCTTATCGTACTTCTCGCGGAAAACATCAAAGGCTCCGGCAACCCACTGCGGAATAGCGTCGCGCTGCGCCTCCGGCATTTTCCGCTGCGCAACTGACTCCCCCGTTGATCGCCAATGCCGAATGTTGCCATTCTCGGCGATGCGCACCTCCGCAGGGACTACTCTCAACTCACGAGAGTCAGTTGATGCGTTCATCGCACTCTCAGCCTCCGCTTGAGTAGGATAAAAACTGCAAAGATGTAAGTCGCCGAGCGGACCAGCCGCCAAAGCAAACCCTTCGACGCGCTGAGATTTGCTCAGTTGCCCGGCATCTTTAATATTCTGCTTCATGTTCCATCTCCAAAGTCATGCCGCGGTGCGGCGTTTGAAAAGGAGAGAGCGGACGACGCTCTGATGAGCTGTAAAGCGCTGATCAGAGTGTGCTGCAGCGGTGGGAGTTCAAGTCGCCGGCGGCGCGGTGCGCCAAGGCTGAAGGCTTGTTGCCGATCGAACGGCGCGCGGCCAGTTTAGTGCAGCGACGCCGGGGGCGGCAAGTGTCTGCGTCTTCCGAGTTGCTGCGCCAGCGTGGGATAGTTTTGAAAACCTGTGGTCCCAAAAAAGCCCGCGCCAGCCTCTTGGGTTATGGCGCGGGCGGTTTGCGGGTTTATTGACTATCTACCTTTCTGCCCGGCTCGTTGGTGTAGCGGCGCAGGCGATCGGCAGTACCGTGGAAGCCTGCGGCTTCGAGTGCTTCGATACCTCCATGCTTTGCAAGCAGGTCGCGGTCGGCACTGGTAACTTCGACGCACGGTTGCGTTGACATGCCTATAGCCCGAGACAGACGGCCGCCTTGCTGCGCACGCTGGATGTCGCTCCAGTCATAGCCGAATATTTTGTCCGATTGATTCACGAGTACTCTCCGTTCTGCCTGATAACAGGCGTTGATAAAACGGGAGAGCGAGCGACGCTCTGGTAAGCGACCTACGCTGGCCAGAGGGCGTATGGGGGGTGTTCAGGTCACCGGTGGCTGGGGATCGCCGAAGGCTTTTTGAGGATGGCCTGCTGCCGATCGAACGGCTGGTCCGATTCTACCGCCCGCGCTCGCGAGGCGGCAAGAGAGCCTGGATTTAAGCGTTTTCCGAGGCGCCGGGCGAACATAGGGAAATTGTGAAAACGCACAGGCGGAAAAAAGCCCGCGGCAACCCGCGAGGGAAGCGCGGGCTAGGTGCGGTTCGGCGGCTCGTTACCGGGGCTTAGCCAGTCGCGAAGCGAACTGGCTCATAGCCTCGTACGCAACCCGGTTGTTCGTGCGAACGAAGTCGCGTGCTGCTACATGATGAGATTCGGCTCCCTCCATCACGAGCTTCCAGGCTTCTTCGTCATCACCCAGTGCCGGCGGAACGAATCCCAACATGTCCTCCCAAGCCTGGGGGTCGTCGATCCGCAATACGCGCCACCTACCGAAGTCGCTACCGGAACAGTCGAAAATATCCCAGCCTTCCGCTTTCGCGAGACGCGATTGGGCAGGTGTCCACTGCGGCCCGTTGTCAGCGGTGCTTTCCAGTTCACCTTTCATCGCTGATTCCGGGATTTTCCGTTCCGCGAAGCCATACAGAACTTTCAGATCTTCAGCTTGCGCGTTTGCTTGTTCGAGCAACAGCGCATCACTGCGGATACGATTGTTCAGCGCTACCGCTTCTTTCTCCATGGCAGCGCCCGTCATCGCGTGAATGTCAGAACCTTTGAGATGCTTCCGGGCTTCAGCTACTAGTGCGGGGCCAAGACCAATTCGATCGGCCACAAGAATCATGATCGCATTCCCATGTCCATACGTCATCGGCTTCACCGGCAACTTCCCTGCTTCGGTGGTTTTTTGATTCATGATGATTTGCCTCGAGTTTGATGCCGCGTTGGCGGCGTGGATAAACTCGAGATCGAGCTACACTCGGGGCAGGCTTGGCGCTGGCCGGAGGGGGCTGAAAATGAAAATTGATGCGTCGTTGGCGCGCTGCGCCAAGGCCAATTGAGGTGTCATGCTGCCGACCGAACGGCTGATCAAGATGGTACTACGGACCCGTGACAACCGGCAACCCGCCCCGCATCTCAATGTTTTCCGATGTGGCCGCGCGATCTTAGGAGAATTTCCAAGCCGCAGGCGGCAAAAAGATGCCCCTGCCACCCCGTGGAAAGCTGGGTGGCAGGGGCGAGATACAGATTTGCGGTATAGCGTCGCGGCGGATGTCGCATAACGTCTGAACGCTAGGATCACACGGCGCTGCCTCTCCCGTCAGTCGTTCGCTTCAACGAGTCGCGCAACAAGATCAGAAATCGGCTCGACGCTGGTTCCGATGTTGTGGTCCAGAGGCTCCTCGCGCGTCGTCCACACATCTGTCACGATGTTTTCATGGCTCAAGTTGACTTGCAGTTCCCCGCGGCCATCTTCTCCCGGAATATCCACGCGCTCATAGACGATTCGAATACCCTCCGGAGCTTCCAGATAGGTTTTGCCGCCGTCTGTGCTGTATTTGATTTTCATGAAATCACCCTCGAGTTCTGCCACGTAGTGGCGTTGATGAACGGGAGAGCTCGCTACGCTCGGGTTAGGTGTTGCAGCACTAACCGGAGGGTTTAGGGCGTGGAGTTCAGGTCGCCGTCGACGCGGCGCCGAGGCCAGTTTGAGGTTTGATACTGCCGACCGAACGGCTCGCCGCATCATATAGCGACCATGATGTAACAGGCAAGCCTACCCGCAGGTTAACGTTTTCCGAGGCATCTCATCGAACCTCGAAAAACTGTGAAAACGTGAGTGCGAAGAAAAGCCCGCGGCACACCTCGCGAGGGTGGCGCGGGCGGGGTTGCTGGTCCGCTACTTATTTCAGACTGGGCTTCCGAGCAGCCGCCGCTGGCGGGTTTCGTACGCCATTTCGGCGGCATTCAACAGCCCCCAATGTTCCAGAGTCGTTTCGGCCTGTTCGACCGTAATGGGCTCCGAAACCGAACTTTCGAGAATTGGCGCCCACTGATCGTCTTCCTTTCTCAGCATCCGCAATTCGACGGTAATGCCGCCATGTTCGGCGGTGAGCCAGTGATCGAGACACAGTGCGCCGCGCTCCGAGGACCACAAGATCTCGCTTCCCTCCACATGCAAATCCAGCTCCCTTGCAAGTTGAAGCAAACGATCCGGAATCACGCTCACCGGCAGTTCCCGGCCTGCGGGCTCGCCTACGGCAGTCGCGACCGGGGACAAGGTAGCGGGCGCTTCTTCGACGACGGATACGACATCCGACGGCTCAGTCTGCTGACCGTCAAGGTAGTAGCAGGTGCCAGAAATCCACAGCGAGCGAACACCGCTGAGTTGCGGATGCGGCTCCGCTAGCACGACTTCCCAGTATGGATCGCACCAGTCGTCGTTCCAGCGCTTGACGCTAGTTTCCCTCGTCTTCTCGACCCTGACCTTCGCTGGCGGATCGAGATTGATGTCCACCGAGTCATTGCCGACAAACCCGCAGATTGCGCTAACAAGTACCGTCTTACCAAGGACGTCTTCGTAGTCCACCATTGCTCTCGCCTCGATGACGTTGACTTGCGTGATATCGCGCAGATGTTGAACACCGAAGAACTCTTCTACGCTGGCGGTTACTCGCACTGTGAAGGGGCCATCGTGCCCGATCTTCGCCGCGTCAACCAGCGCATCAGTCGAGTCCCGGTAGTCCACGAGCGCGTGAATCCTATCCAAGTTCAGCCGGAGCACAGCGTCAGTCACGTCGACCGGTTGCCCGCCATCGATGTCGGTAGCGTAGTCGTTGATCCATGCTTGCGGTTGAAAGTACGCTTCGATCCGTACCTGCGGCAGTGTCCCAGCTTCGGTATTGCTGTTCATGATGTTTCTCCTTTGTGCCTCGTATGAGACGTTGGTCAAGGAGAGAGCGAACGACACTCGGGGCAGGCTTAGTTGGCTGCTGGCCGGAGGG
>Ga0185299_10000530_pt1 | contig 99537 bp, 77 predicted proteins | sample PaiPotPPA55metaG_FD_128002 | JGI IMG/M metagenome (GOLD analysis project Ga0185299, IMG submission 128002) | Iron sulfur acid spring bacterial and archeal communities from Banff, Canada, to study Microbial Dark Matter (Phase II) - Paint Pots PPA... ... | reverse complement strand
GCCAGCCCATAGTGCCGCCCCCGGATTTTAACGTTTCCATGAGATCCGGACGCGAAGCTTTTATCGCCGGAATCAGGCCAAAAATAAATCCGGTGAGAATTGCCACGACCAAAGTGAAAAGCAGCACATGCGAATCCAGGGCTAAATCAATACCGGTGTCCTCGATGAATGGCGGACGGAAGGCCCACAGAATGCTGCGGCCTCCGTACGCGAAAGCAAGACCAACGGCTCCGCCTGCGAGAGACAACAACAAGCTTTCCGTCAACATCTGGCGAACAATACGTGTGCGACCCGCGCCGAGAGCTGCGCGCAGGCTGATTTCTTTCTGGCGTCGTGCTCCTTGTGCCAGCAGAAGGTTAGCCAGATTGACGCACGCGATCAAAAGCACCAAACCCACCACGCTCATCATCATCGCGCCCGCCAAAGCGATTTGTTTATGGTCGTTCACGCCCACAGCGGCATCTGCTAGCGGGCTGAGCGCAACGCTGCGTCCGCTATTGTCTTTTGGGAACTCCGTCTCCAGATGCGTGGCCATCGTTTTCAGGGAAGCCTCCGCGGCGCTCATTTCCAGCCCCGGCTTCAACCTGCCAAAGGTGCCCCCCAGGGTTAGCGCACGCCGTTCATTGAAAAAGTCCTTTGCCTTGCCGCCTAGGACTTGATCTTTCATGCTGATAGGTATCCATACCTGCTCGGAACTAAAAAATGTGATCGTGCCTCGAAATCCGCGTGGAGCAACGCCAATGACGGTGTAAGGACGCGCATCAAGTATCAGCGGTTTTCCGATGATCCCCGGGTCTGAGCCGAATTTATTGGCCCACAGCGCATAGCTAAGAACCCCTACATCGTTGCCATTGGGCTTGGTGTCCTCATCGGGCATAAAAAAGCGCCCGTGAGCAGGCCGTAGTCCAAGGACGTCGAAATAATTTGCGCTAACGAGTTCGCCTTGTAGCTGCCGAGGTTCCGCGCCGCCACTCCAGGTAACAGCAATAGGCATAAACGCCGCGAGGTCGGTGAATACCTGGTTGTCGCGACGATAATCCTGAAAATTGGGGTAGGACATCCCCAGCTTTTCGGCGCGAGCTTGCGTTACCAGCGTCTTGCTGTCCACGGTGTCCATCTGCACCAGTCGCGGCAAGTCGCGCACCGGAAGCGCATTCAACAAAATCGCGTTCACAACCGTGAAGATGGTGGTGTTGGCGCCGATTCCCAACGCCAGAGACAGCACCGCAACCGCCGTGAATCCGGGATTTTTTCGCAGCATGCGCAAGCCATAGCGCAGGTCCTGCATAAAAACTTCCACGACTGGCAGTGTCTGGCGGTCATGGTAGAGCTCTTTCGTCTGCTCAACTCCGCCCAGTTTCATCAACGCATCCCTGCGCGCATCCGTGGGATTCATCCCTTTGCGTACATTATCTTCGGTGTGCATTTGTAGATGTCCTTCCAGTTCTTCTGCAAACCTATCCCGCGATTCACCGTGGACCGTGCCTGCCAACCGCAGCCAAAATGCTCGCAACGTTTTCATGCTAATTCCTTCATGACGACACCTTCACGCTGATTCCTTACCGGGAGCCAGAAATCGCGCGAGGATCGCGGTGGTCTGTTCCCAATCGCGTTCTTCACGGCCCAGGAATTTACGTCCGGCGCGCGTCAATTTGTAATATTTGGCTTTGCGATTATGGTCGGACTGCCCCCATTCCGACGCGATGTGTCCTTCCTGCTCAAGTTTCAGCAGCGCCGGGTATAGCGTGCCGTAGTTCACTGCCAGGAGATCGCCGCTGGTTTGTTCGATGCGCCGCGCAATCCCGTAACCATGCAATGGGCCTAGCGTTTCAAGCGTTTTCAGAATCATCAGCGCCAGCGTACCTTGCCACACATCCACTTTTTCAGCCATTTCCTCGTGTCCGTCTCTTTGACCCTATGGGATGCCCATAGTAAACCCGCCGCGCTCCTATGGGAAGCCAATAGTACAGACGTTCAAGATCACTGTTTGTTTTCGGCAGGGACTCGTTATTTTAAAATTTTCAGCTGGGTTCAAATCCGAACTTTTCTTGACTCTTCTGCAACTTACCGTTAGCCTCGTGCGTTCAATTAAGAGACGGCGACTGCTATCTTTCTTTATCGAAAAATCCTCCCTTACGGCAAGGAGCGTTTCATGCGCATCGGTGTGTTTGATGAATGCCGCAGCGTACTATTCGCGGCGCTGATCGTCGCGTTATGTATGAGCCCGCAAGCGCGCGGCCAGGGAGGGGAACCGCCGTATTTCGCCATTCGCGGAGCGAAAATCGTTACGGTGTCAGGACGAACCGCGGAAAATTCCACAGTCATTATTTCGCGCGGAATTATTACCTCCATTGCGGCTGATGCCAAAATTCCCGATGAAGCGTGGATCATCGATGGCAAGGGCCTGACCGTCTATCCCGGGCTGATCGATTCCTATACTGATGTGGGACTGATGGCGCCGCCTGCCCCTGGTGGACCCGGCGTTGGAACACCCGGCGCGACAGAATCGGCCCCGCGACCTCCACAAACACAAACGGCCGCGCGCGGTCCTGAGGATCGGCCCGGCACAACACCGTGGCGCAATGCCGCGGATGAAGTGAACCTCGGCGACAAGCGTATTGACACGTGGCGCAAGGGCGGCTTCACAACCGTCGTTACCGTGCCTAAAGGCGGTTTTTTCCCCGGTCAAGCTGCGGTCCTTGATCTCGCGGGCGATCGCCCCGGAGACTTCGTCGTGAAATCGCCGGTAGCGATCCCTCTAACTCTTAGCGTGACCGGCGGATTCGGCAGCGGATTTCCCAACTCGCTGATGGGCGTGCTGGCCTACGTGCGCCAGGTGTTTCTGGACACTGACTGGAGTACCCGCGCGCAAGCCGCTTACGAAAATAATGCGCATGTCGAGCGCCCGCCTTATGACCGCACCGATGCGTGCCTCGCTGCTGCGCTGCAAAAGCATATTGTGGTGTTGATCCCGGCCAACAATAGCGTTCAGATTCAACGGTCGTTGGAGCTCGTGGATCGTTGGAAAGTCAACGGAGTTATTTACGGGGCTCAAATGGCTTATGAAGGCGCCGCCGACATTGCCGCCAAGAAGGTTCCGGTGTTGGTAAGCGCAAAATGGCCGGAAGCGGAAAAAGATGCCGATCCCGAGGACAAGCCGACTTTGCGCGAATTGCGTTTTCGCGATCGCGCGCCATCCGCGCCTGCGGTGCTCCTCAAGGCTAACGTAAAGTTCGCATTTTATTCCGGCGGCTTAACAACCCCCAAGGATGTTTTGAAAGCGGTGAAAAAATCGATCGACGCCGGCCTGCCTGCGGATGCGGCGCTGCGTGCGTTGACTCTTTCCGCTGCGGAAATCTACGGTGTGTCGGATCGCATGGGTTCCATCGAAGTCGGCAAAATAGCCAATCTGATGGTGACGGATGGCGATCTCTTCGACGAAAAAACCAAAATCAAGATGGTCTTCGTGGACGGGCGCAGATTCGAAACGCACGAACCTGAAAAACCAAAAGATCCGCCCAAAGGTGATATCAGTGGCAAATGGAAACTGGCCTTCAACACTCCACACGGCCCGGAAGAGGCGACCGCCGATTTGAACATGGAAAAAGATGGCACCATTTCCGGCACGGTCACCAGCAGCCGCGGAACGGGAACAATTCTTAATGGCTACGCCAGCGCGGATAAATTCAGCTTCAGTATAAATATTCCCATTGAAGGCAATCCGCTGGACGTCACTTTTTCTGGAACATTTGACGTTACCTCCATGAAAGGTTTGGTGAGCGTCACCGGATTCTCCACGGATTTCTCCGGCACAAAACCGGGAGCACACTCCAGCGCGTCTGCAACGGGAGGTGCACTGTGAAGGCCGCTCCCACGGGTAACGCGCTCCTAAAAGCTTCTGCAGTTATCGTAGCGCTCGATTTTCTAATGGCGTGTGGTATGCCCGCGGCCAATCCTTCCGACGCAAAAGCTCCAGCGATTCTGCTGATCCAAAACGCTACGATCCTCACTGTCTCCCACGGAACGATTGAGCACGGCTCGATCCTGATTCGCGATGGCAAAATCGCGGAGGTCGGCCAATCCATCGCCAAGCCGCAAGGGGCCGAAGTAATCGACGCCAACGCCCAATTCGTGATGCCCGGCATTATCGATTGTCATTCCCACATCGCTGTTGACGGCTCCGTGAATGAAGGCAGCGTTTCCGTTTCCTCTATGGTGAATATTGCCGACGTGCTGAATCCCGATGATATCGATATTTATCGCGATCTAGCCGGCGGCGTGACTGTTGCCAATGTGCTGCACGGTTCCGCTAACTCCATCGGCGGACAAACCGTGGTGATCAAGTTGCGCTGGGGCGCGCCTGCCTCGCGGTTGCCGTTTGAGGGTGCTCTCCCCGGCATTAAATTTGCTCTCGGCGAAAATCCCAAGCGTTCCAACTTCAGTATCCGTGGCCAGGAAAAGCGCTATCCCGCAACGCGCATGGGCGTGGAAGAAACCATTCGCACTGCCTTTACCGAAGCGCGTGATTACAAAAGCAAATGGGATGACTACAACAAGAGAACTTCGGCGGGAGAAAAAAATCTCATTCCCCCGCGCCGGGACTTGCGCTTGGATCCGCTAGTCGAAGTATTGGAAGGGAAGCGCTACGTGCATGCCCACTGCTACCGCGAAGACGAGATTTTGATGTTGCTGCGGGTGGCCAAAGAATTCGGCTTCAAAGTGCGAACCCTCCAGCACGTTCTCGAAGGTTACAAAGTGGCTGATGAAATCGCCGCCGCTGGAGCGGGCGCTTCCACTTTTTCGGACTGGTGGGCGTACAAAGTGGAAGCCTACGACGCCATTCCTTATAACGCGGCGATCATGACGCGTCGCGGCGTGCTGGTTTCCATCAATTCCGACGACGCCGAAGAAGCCACGCATCTGAATCAGGAAGCTGCCAAGAGCATCCGCTACGGCGGACTCTCGCGTGAAGAAGCATTGAAGATGGTCACCATTAATCCGGCCACACAGCTGGGCATCGACAAGCGCGTAGGTTCGATTGACGTGGGTAAAGACGCCGATCTGGTTATCTATAATCACGACCCGTTGAGCGCCTATGCGGTAGTGCAGAAAACCTTGATCGATGGGCGAGTGTACTTCGATCGCACTCGCGATATTGCCGAGCGCGCCGATCGTGAAAAAGAAAAGAAAGCGCTGACCGACAAGGAAAAGAAAGCTGCCGCCGAGAAAAAGGCCGAAGACAAGAAGTCTGAAGATAAAAAACAAAACGAGAAGAATCCAGACGACAAACCTAAGCCGCCTCAATCAGGGCAGGGAAGCGCCGCCGGTGAAAATGACGGAGTTGCGAGCGCCGCAGACAGCGACAGAGGTGCACTGTGAACTGTTTGCTTGCGACAATCTTGCATGCCAGAGCAATGTTCCGCCATTCCCTGATTCTCACTGCGTTTTTCACATTTCCCGCGTTGCTCGCGGCGCAACAGTCAGCACCCAAAGTGGAGACCCCGACAGCTTATGCGTTACTGCACGCCAAGATTTTCACCCTTGCCGGAGCACCCATCGAAAATGGCACCTTGATTATTCGCGACGGAAAAATTGCCGCCGTTGGTGCGCAAGTTGACGTTCCGCAAGACGCCCGGGTTATCAACGCCGAAGGCCTGCAGATTTATCCAGGAATGTTCGATCCCATCACGCAAATGGGCCTGCGCGAAATCGGCGCCGTCAGTTCGACCGTGGACTCCACGGAAACTGGAAACTATAACCCCGACGTGGTGGCGTTAACGGCGATATCGCCGTCGAGCGAACACATCCCGGTAACCCGAGTCGCGGGCATCACCGAAGTTCTGGCCGTACCTGCGAGCGGAGGAATGGATTCTTTTGGGCCGAGCGGAGTTATTGGCGGTCAGGCCTCCGCGATTTATCTGGCTGGCTGGTCTGTCGACGACATGCAGCTCCAAAGAAGCGTGGCCATGGTCGTGAACTGGCCGGAAATCCAGACCAAGACATTCGACTTCGCGACCTTTCAAAGAAAAGAAAAGCCCTACACCGAAGCCAAGCAGGAATATGACCAGCAGGTGACAGAGTTAACCGATTGGATTGAGCGAGCGCGTCATTACGCCCAGGCCATGGGCCACGCCGGTCCTGCGGATTATGATCGCGATTTAAAACTTCAGGCGCTCGTGCCGGTGGTGCGCGGCCAGTTGCCGCTGCTGATCTTTGCTGACCGTTCGCGAGAAATTCGCAATGCCATCGAATTTTGCGAAAAACAAAATTTGAAAATGATTTTGGCGGGCGGCTCCGAAGCCTACAAACTGAAAGATCTGCTGCGATCGAGAAGCATCCCGGTGATTTTGCGCCCCATGCTCACTTTGCCTTTGTATGAAGACGATCCCTACGATCGCCCGCTATCGCAGCCCGCAGAACTGTCGGCAGCGGGCGTCAAATTTGCTTTTGGCAGCTTTGATAATTCCTTTGCGCGCAGGCTGGGCCAAAATGCCGCAAACGCGGTGGCCTATGGCCTGCCCTACGATGAAGCGCTGAAGGCGGTCACCTTATATCCAGCGCAAATCTTCGGCCTGGCTGACCAAGTGGGCACGCTCGAGAGCGGTAAAGTTGCCAACGTCATCGTAACCGATGGCGATCCTCTCGAAATCACTAGCGACGTCCGCTACCTTTTTATCCGCGGACAGCTCACTTCGCTGGACAACCGTCAAAAAAGGCTATTCGAAAAGTATTCCGCGCGCCCGAAGCCGTAGAATAAGCCGGAATCACCAGCACGGCTCTTCGGGCGGACAGTCGCAATTTACTTCCTACAGCCGAGCCGCATCCGTTTTACGTAGATTCCCCGAGCTTCCCTGACGAACGGGGATGGCATACTGCGGCGAGGCAAACTAAAGCAAGAATGACCGTCGCGACACAAGAACCTGTCCAGGCCACGCCGAGAACTACCCGCGCTAAACGCTGGTTGCTTCCTCTGGCCATTGTAATTTTATTGGTGCTGTGCATCGGCGGAATTATTTTGGCTTTCCACTGGCCGTTTTCTTCGCAAAAAGTTACGCAATCTGTCCAGGAAAGTTGGCCTGGCAAAATAGCCGTAGGCGGCTTCCACAGAATGTATTTCCCACATCCCGGTTGCGTGTTGGAAAATGTTACACTCACGCGCGGCTCTGGCAATTCGAACCCGCCGCTAGTCGCCATTCAAAGAGTCACGATCCAGGCGAATTACCACGATCTTCTATTGCGGCCCGGCTACGTATCCAGAATTATTCTCGAAGGCTTGAAAATTTCAGTTCCGGCCGAGCAAAACACATCGCCGCAAACTTCCAGCTCCAGCAAATCGTCCACGCGCGTCGGCGAAGTTTTTACAAGAGACGCCACGCTGGAGGTCGCGCGAAAAGACGACGGCCCCCTTAAATTCGAGATTCATCAACTCAGCTTAAAATCCATCAGCGATAGCTCGCCCATGTCTTACGACCTCGCGATGCGCAACGCCGAGCCGCCAGGAGAAATTCGTTCGCACGGAAGACTCGGTCCCTGGGACAGTCAACACCTCAACGACATCCCGCTCTCAGGCACATATACATTCGACGATGTCGATTTAGGGGTATTTGAAGGTATTGGCGGAACCTTGGCCGGCAAAGGAGATTTTAACGGCGTCCTGGGCCGCATAGAAACTCAAGGAACCACGGACACGCCGAAATTTGAAGTTACCCGGACTCATCACCCGGTCGCGCTCAAAGCAAAATTCAAGGCCACTGTTGATGGTATGAGCGGTGACACGATTCTGCACTCCGTCGATGGGGCGTTTCTGAAAACGCCGGTACACCTCGAAGGTTCGGTGGCCGGCAAACCGGGCCAGCCGGGCAAGACCACGTCACTCAATTTGAATGTGCGCAACGGCCGCATCGACGATGTTCTGTGGCTTTTCGTTAAGGAAAGCAAAGCCCCTATGGAGGGAGCGACCAATTTTCACGGGCACGTCGTTTGGCCTTCCGGGCACCAGCCGTTTTTAAAGCGTGTCGTTTTTCAGGCCGATTTTGAAATCGAGCACGCGCAATGGACGAACCCGGAGCGGCAGATGAGCGTGAACATGTTAAGTAAAAAGGCCAGCGGAAAGAAAAAAGATCCTGAGACTCCCAACGTGACCGCGGATTTAAAAGGCAGCGTGTTATTGAGCAACGAAATCGCCAAATTCCGTGACACTTCCTTCAAGGCGCCGGGTGCGGAAGCCACTCTGCAAGGTACTTACAATTTAGCAGATACCAAGATCGATTTTCACGGAGATTTGAAGACGGAAGCCTCGCTGTCGGACGACAGTAGTGGCGTAAAAGCTGTGCTGCTAAAACCGTTAGATCCGCTGTTCAAGAAAAAACACGCCGGAGCGGAAGTGCCTGTGGAGATGACCGGCTCCTATCACGACCCGCACTTTGGCGTTTCACTCCAGCCGAAAAAATAGCAGCAGGCTGCCCGCCGCAATAAATTTACTTGCCCTCGAATGGATAGCGGTCTTGTGACTGCACCGCCTTGGCCACCTTGCGGCGCAACGCGATGGTATCGACTGGCGGGCGCTTCGCGAAACGTTTCAGCACAGACAGCTGCGTGGTTAGCATGTCTCCTTCGTGAAGAGCGGCAATGGCGCGTTTGGCTTCGTGCTCGACGCGCTCAGCAGCGTCGGAAATAAAGACCCTCGCAGCGTCGATCATCGGCTGCGCAGCCCCTTGGCCTTTAGCGTTTGCGGCTTTTTGTGCGCGCAGCAGCGATGATTCCATGGCATAGATTTCCATGACGATATTGGAAAGCGCCGCAACCAGTTCCTGCTCATCAGCCAGCTTCTCGCGATATTTCTGAACGGCCCCGCCGGCTGATTGCAAGAATATCTTCTTGCAATTGGCTACCACGGTAGCTTCGGCTGCCAGAACGCCATCGTCCGTCTCCTCAAACGAAGGCCCGGCAAGAATTTCGTCCGCCAGTTTCATGGCCGCCGGTATCAGCGACAACTGCCCACCCATGGCGCGCTTCATCAGCATCTGGATGATCAGCATGCGGTTGATTTCGTTGGTGCCTTCAAAAATGCGATTGATGCGCGAATCGCGATAAGCGCGACAAACCGGATAGTCTTCGTGAAAACCGTAGCCGCCAAAAATCTGCACCGCTTCGTCGACCACGAAATCCAGCATCTCGCTGCCATAAACCTTGGCGATGGAGCTTTCGATGGCGTATTCCTCCAGAACTTTCATGGTGTTCTGGATTTTCTCGCTAGCATTTTCAGAGCCGTCATTCGACGCCGAGGCCATGGCCGTTTCCATGTTGCCCGCCGAACGATAAATCATCGACTCCACCGCAAAAAGCTGGATCGCCATTTCCGCGAGCTTTTCGCGCATCAGTCCGAAGTCGCCGATCGCTTTGCCAAACGCTTTCCGCTCCTTCGCATATTTCGCGGAGGTTGCCAGCACGTACTTCGAGCCGCCCACCGCGGAAGCGCCTAGAGTGAAGCGCCCGGCGTTGAGAATATTGAATGCCACGATGTGGCCGCGACCGACCTCGTGCAAAAGATTTTCTTTGGGCACCTTACAGTTTTCGAGGAACACCGGGGTCGTGGAACTCCCGTGGATGCCCATCTTGTGCTCTTCGTTTCCAGGTTTAATTCCGGGGAAGGTGCGCTCCACGATAAACGCGCTCAATTTCTCGCCGCCGATCTTGGCAAACACAATATAAATATCCGCGAAGCCACCGTTGGTAATCCACATTTTCTGGCCGTTCAAAATGTAGTGTTTGCCGTCAGGCGTTAATTCCGCGCGCGTCAAGGAATTCTGCGCATCGGACCCGGCTTGCGGTTCGGAAAGGCAATAGGCTCCGATCCATTCGCCGGTGGCCAACTTGGGAAGATATTTTTTCTTTTGCTCTTCGGTGCCGAAATACACGATGGGCAGCGTGCCTATGCCGGCATGCGCGCCATGCGTTACGGCGAAACCACCGTAGATGGAAAGCTTCTCCGTCAGAACCGTGGTGGCGACTTTGTCGAGTCCCGCCCCGCCATATTGCTCCGGTATTCCGCCGCTCAAGAGTCCCAGCTCACCGGCCTTTTTCACAAGCTCCGGCAGCAAACCAGGCTTCTTGGCCTCCAAATTTTTGACATGCGGCATTACTTCCTTGATCACAAATTCTTCCGCGGATTGCCCGATCAGTCTTTGATCATCGTTCAGGTCCGCCGGAGTAAACACATCCTCTGGCCGCGGCGATTCCAGCAGAAAACTGCCGCCTTTGGTTCCGTGGGGCGTGGTGGTTGCGGTGGCCATGGTCAGGGGGCTCCTCGTGGGGGGCTAACTGTGCTCAGCTCCGATTATCTCATTTTTGCATAATGCCGGGGGCCTGGCGAATGACGCCGTTAGACTACATGCAACAGCGGTTCAAATATTCGCACAACCACCTACAACCCTCCGCCGCCAAACAAGCTGTAACATAGCAGGGCCAACACAATCACGGTGACGGCCACGTAGGTCCAATCCCTTTCATACAGAAACGCAACAACGGAAAAAAGCACCCTAGCCACCGGTGTGGCGATTAATATCAGCAGGCCCAATTGAATTAAGCCCCGCCCGCGAAATTCAGCAGCCTCGTGGAGAATTCCACTGACGGTGCGCAACTCCTGCGGCTCTCCCTGAAACACGCGATAATTTATCGTGGGCAAATCGTGTCGCGAGAGATAAGCGATCCCGCCAATAAATACCAGGCTGGCCGCGAGCAGGACTCCACTACGCAATAGGACCGCCATGATCTGGTCCATGCGCTGGTCTTGTCGCAGGTCCGGAGTCGTCATCACAGTTTTCCCGCGAATCCGTTATAAATCATTTCCACCGCGAGAAATCCGATCACTACGGCAAACACGAGTCGCAGCGTTCGCACCGTCGCGCCCGCGAGGATTCGCGCACCCACAAGCGATCCGCCCAATACTCCAAGCATCACCGGCATCGCGATGCCCGGGTCAATATATCCGCGACTGAGATAGATTCCCGCGCTGGCCGCGGCCGTCACTCCAATCATGAAATTACTGGTGGTGGTCGACACTTTAAACGGCAGCTTCATGGCTTGGTCCATGGCCAAAACTTTTACCGCTCCCGATCCAATTCCTAGCAACCCAGACAAAACGCCCGCTCCAAACATTAACGCGAAACCCAGCGGCACCCCGCGGACGTGATATGGCGTTATGCCGTTGGGTGTTGGATAGCTGCTATCCATTCGCAGCCACGTGGCAATACGGTCGGGGGCCACATCGGTTTTATGTTCAGATTTTTCACGCAGACTGGAGAACGCCGAATAAATTAGGGCAAGTCCAAAAATAATGGCGATTACTGACACGTGAAGATGCAGCGCCGCAGCCGCACCAACTAGCGCCCCCACGGTGGTGGCGATTTCCAGAAACATTCCCACGCGCACGTTCGAATAGCCTTCTTTTACATACGCAGCGGCTGCTCCCGAAGAGGTAGCGATCACCGAAACGAGCGCGGCGCCAATCGCATAGCGAATGTCCACGTGAAATAGCAAAGTCAGCATTGGGACGACGACCACACCGCCGCCTAGCCCGGTCAGCGAACCCAGCAAGCCCGCAAGCAGTGAGCCCATGCTCACCAACAGCGTGAATTCCAAAGTGTTCAAGCGATGCTCCGCGTACGCTGAGCAGTTTAACCGCAGCGCACACAGCTCACAGGTGGCAGACGAATAAGACTTCTTACAACGGTTGAAATGCTAAAATATTTAGGACCGGCTCAAGAAATTTCACGAAAGCAACTCAAAAATTCCCGCTGCGCCCATTCCGCCCCCCACGCACATGGTGACCATACCGTAGCGGCCCTTGCGCCGTTGCAGATCGCGGATGATCGTCGCCGTAAGTTTCGCCCCGGTGCATCCCAACGGATGGCCCAGTGCGATCGCGCCGCCGTTCGGATTCAAACGTGCCGGATCCAACCCCGCCTGCTGAATGACAGCCAGCGACTGCGCCGCGAACGCTTCATTCAGTTCGATCACGTCAATGTCCGCAAGAGACAAACCAGCAAGCTTCAGCGCTTTTGGAATAGCGAACACTGGCCCGATGCCAAATTCCTCGGGTGGACAACCAGCAGTTGCGTACGCCACAAATCGAGCCAGCGGCTTCAGGCCCAGCTCTTTTGCGCGCGCGTCCGACATGATAATCGTCGCTGCCGCGCCGTCGCTCATCGGTGAGCTATTTCCCGCGGTGACCGTGCCTTTAGCGTGAAACGCGGGCTTCAGCTTGGCAAGCGCTTCCATCGAGGTATCCGCGCGTGGCAGTTCGTCGATAGCAAACTGAAAAGTGTGCGTGACCGCCTTTGCAGCCGTCTTGATAGACGTTCCGCCGCCACCGCCGGCTCCATTCGTGCTCGCTAATGCCGTAATCTTTACTTCGACAGGCACAGTTTCATCCTTGAAGTTTCCCGCGGCAATGGCCGCCAGCGCTTTTTTGTGGGAGTCCGCGGAAAATTTGTCCGCTTGTTCTCGCGTGATTCCAAATTTGCGCGCAATATTTTCGGTGCCCAGCCCCATATTGATATACGTATCGGGAAAATGATCGACCAGCCAGGGATTCGGCGAAATTTTATTTCCGCCCATGGGTACCAGGGACATGGATTCAGTGCCGCCGGCGACAATCACCTGCGCGCCTCCGGCACGAATCCGCTCCGCCCCCAACGCGATGGCCTGCAAGCCCGAGGAGCAAAATCGATTTATGGTCATCGCCGAGGTTTCTACAGGCAAGCCGGCCCGTAAAGCGGCAATACGCGCCACGTTCATCCCTTGCTCGCCTTCGGGCATGGCGCAACCGAGAATCACGTCGTCAATTTCTTTGGGGTCGAGCCCGGCAACGCGTGCCAACGCTTCTTTAATGACCACCGCCGCCAGGTCGTCGGGGCGCGTGGCCCGCAGCGATCCTTTATACGCGCGGCCCACCGCAGTGCGCACCGCCGACACGATTACTGCTTCGGGCATGTTGAGTCTCCGTTGACGCCGCGACTAAACCCCGGCGTCCCTTCGATTGTTTGCCCGCCCGCGGCAAAATGCAAATCCGCTACGAATTAGTACGCCGCGTTGAGCACGAGAAGCCCGAATCACTGTTTTGTTTTGGGCAACTTGGCCGAACCTTTGCGAGGAATAAAAATCTTAACCGGCGGCGTAACATTGAATTTCGTGGCGTAATTTCCCTGATTTACAGCGATGCCCACCCGCCCGCGCGAGTCGATATACAACAACGATTCACCGACGGGAACGCCCATGAAAGTTTTTACAAAAGGCACCACAACAGACTTTCCGGCAATTTGCACCGTGACTTTGTCCCCTAAGTTGTAGCCCAGCTTCTTAAAATCTTCGCCCGGCACATCGGTGACCAGCGAACCATATGGATCGTCCAGTCCGATTACCTCCCCATCGATTCCTTGCTCATCCATCACAGAAGTTTTCGCCTCCAACCGCACCAGTTCCTTCACTTCCGGCCCGGCTTGAGTGAGGTCCCAACCAGCGGCCAGGTGCGCGGCGGCAGGCGAAAAAATATCCCGACCGTGAAATGTAGACGAAATCGCATCACTGATCATCCAGCTTCGATTGGTGATTTCACGCGCACTTTGCAAGCCGTCACGCTCGATCACCGGAGTAATGATTCCGTTGTCAGGCAACACGAAGTATTGGCCCTTCTTCGATTTCACCACCACCGCCTTGCGCGCCGTGCCCACCCCCGGGTCCACCACCACCAGAAAAATCGTTCCGGCAGAGTAGTAAGGTGTAACGCCCGCAAGAAAACGCGCCGCTTCTTCGATCTGGAATGGCGTCACCTGATGCGTGATATCCGTGAGCCGCACGTCCGGCGCGATGCCAAAAATGACCGCCCGGCAAATAGCTACCGCGTCGTTCGCCGTACCGAAATCCGTCATAAATACGATGGTCGGCCGTCCAGAGCGCGGCTGGGACGAAACCGGATGTTTTTGCTGTGCGACGGTGTCGCAACACGCCACCCCAAAAATAACGGAAGCCAGTAACGCAAGTCGTAACGCTCTCCGCGAGCAAAAAGTCACCAATGGCCATCCTTTCGTTGTTGCCACGCCTAGGCGCGCACTGCGAGGCTGCCGCAGATTTGGCGGGCGTGAAACGCCAAAGTATATCTGAAGCCAGCCACAAAAAAGTAGCATCCGCACCGCACTTCCGTTGGAATTCGTAGGATTACCTCTTCTTGTCAGGTAAAATTGAACAGCGTTTTTCGACGCGCACGATTTGTCAGCCCAGCCAGGCCCATCGAGCTTCGTCCCACACAAGGAGAATTACTTTGCCTCGAAATGTGTTCTTGCTGCTGGTTTTGTCTGTCTGCGTGAGCTCCGCTCTCGCCGATCAGGTCACTCTGAGAAATGGAGATCGACTGAGCGGCACCATCGTAAAAACCGACGACGATAAATTGGAGTTGAAGTCCGAATTCGCCGGCGATGTAAAACTCCCGTGGAGCGCGGTAGTAGCCATCGTGTCGGCCGAACCGCTTCACATCGCGCTTAAAAATGGCCAAACCATCGTCGGAGTGGTCACCACCAAAGATGAAAAGTTCGAAATAGCCGCTCCCGGTGGCCCCATTGAGGCACCCAAGGCTGAAGTCGTGGCGGTGCGAAATAATGCGGAGCAAGACGTCTACATGCGCATGGAGCACCCGCGCATCATCGACTTGTGGGCTGGACTGCTGGATACCGGCCTCAGTTTCACCCGGGGGAATTCGGACTCCACCAGTTTTGCGCTTACGGGAAAAGCGGCACGCACATCGAAACGCACCAAAATATCTCTCTACTCTACCGAAATTTATGCGCGAAGCACCGTTGGGGGAGTCAGTAACACCACCGCCAGCGCCATTCGCGGCGGTGCGCGCGTGGATGTAAATCTACGAGGCCGCTCCTTTGCCTTTGGCTTGGCCGATTTCGAGCACGACCGTTTTCAGGATTTGAACTTGCGAAGTGTCCTGGGCGGCGGTCTGGGTTACCACCTGATCAAGGAAAAAGACCGCACCTTCGACGTATTTGGCGGTGTCACTTATAACCAGGAATATTATTCGCAGCCCTTCAGTCCCCCGAATCCGTCCACAACCCGCAAGACTGCCGAGGTCGTGCTCGGCCAAACGCTCGCTACCAAGCTGGGGAGCCGCACAACTATCGGCGAGCAATTCAGCTTTTTCCCCAACCTGTCCGACACCGGAGACTACCGGCTGCAATTGGACGCCACTGCGGCAACCAAGATCAAAAACTGGCTCAGTTGGCAGGTGACGCTCAGTGACCGCTATGTGAGCACCCCGCTTCTCGGGCTGAAAAATAACGACCTGCTCTTCACCACCGGCTTGAGGTTGACATATGGCAAGGGCGTGTTCTAGAGAATGGCCTGCCGGTTCAGCATCGCGCTGGCTAGCTACGTTTTCCCAAACTAATTTTGAGACTAAAGACATCCGGGCCGCAGCTACAACTTAAAGCCGTCGGCCCGGTTTTGGCAATGAGTGGGAAGAAAAATTCTAGCGCGTAATGCCGCCGTTTTGGCTCGCCAGGTACCATTCCACGGTCGGCGCACGTTGATACTTCAATTGATTCGCGGTCTCGCCTGCGGCCGCCTGATTGCCCAATTTTTGTTGGGCAACCGCCAGCTGTTGCACCGCCAGCGGAGAGAGCCGGTTGGCGCTTAACTCGTCCACCGCGTTTGCGAGATCGCCTTGCGATAGCAATAAGTATCCGCGTGCTGTCTCATAAGAATTTTCCACCAAAAGGTTAGCTGAGTGCGCGGCAAGTCGTTCTAATTTACTGATTACCTGCTCCGCCGTTTCCGGAAGACCGTGTTGAGAGGCGACCCGCGCCTCTTCGCACAGCACGTTTGCTAACGCCTCGCTACGGTCCGATGCGCTCATCCCTTCCACAGTATTTTGAAGTTTTTCCTCGAGCGCACGAAGTTGGTGGAGTTCGCTGGCAAAATCGGCGGCCAGCATTGCGGATCCAAATGCGATCTCGAATTGCCCGTTGGGCTCATTTTTTTGCGCCGCTTCCGCAGCAAGATTCGAAAGAGCGGCCCGTCCTTGCGCGGCGCGGCCCTCCCAGAAATAGACCAACGCCTTTTGATAAGAAGCGTGCAACAAATCGCGATTGTTTTCCGACATCAACACGGCCTTGTCATACTCCAACCGCGCATCATCGTACTTGCCCATCAACGTCAACGTATCTCCCAAACCAAGCTGCGAAGTAAAGAACGTCGGATCGATTTGCAGTGCCGCGCTGTAATGTTCGAGAGACCCCTGGTCATCGCCGGTATAACGCAACACTTCTCCCATGGAGTCCTCGGGATTTGGCGAACTGGGATCCGCGGCAACGTAACGCTTCTCGTACGTCACCGCTTTGACCGGATCAGGGTGGCCGGACTGGATGTACGAGTAACCAAGATTGTTCAGCACTGGCGCAAACTTGGGATCGATCTGCAACAATGATTCCATCATCTGCTGAGACCGCTCGAAGTCTTGCTGCGCGAACAACCAATCCGAAACGAGATACAAAACGTGCTTGTTCTTCGGATAACGCTTCAAAAGGTCGTTCATGCTGGCGATGGCCGGTACCAGATTGCCATCCTGTATACCGGTCATCCATCGCACCAGTAATTGTTCATCAGCTGGGGCCTGCGGCAACAGAGCTTTGGCGCGCTCCAGGGCTGCAGGGTTGGGGATGGCCGTGCGCGAAGCATGGGATAGCAAAGCATATCCAAGCGCGAAATTTGGATCCTTTTCCGTGGCATGCTGAGCTTGAATGACCGCATCATGCAGCAGCACGTTTTCGTATTTATCGAGCGACATTTCCGCGAACTTGCGTGCTTCGACGGAGCGCGTTGACACCGGGATCGCTCCAAACAAAAGCAAAGGTGCCGGCGCGATGCGTGGGGAGCTGGCTGCTCGCGATTTTGCTTCTTCCACACGTGGCGGATGTTCCTGGGCCCGGATCATCTGGGCTGCGAAAAGCACAGGGAAAATCAGCGCAAGACTGCTTCGATACATCCGGTTCATGGATCGCTCCCAAGAGTCAAAAATGCAGACCAGCAGCAAACTTAGCGTGGCGGCACAGAGCCCGATACTGACCCAAAGTACAGGTGTGCATACTGGGTAACGCTTGGGGGCCCATCAGGAAGGGGGTCGTCAAGTAAGCACAAGCTGCGCATCAGCTACTTGTCCGCAAAATCCCGGATGTCGATACTCAGGGGAGTTCCCTGAAAGGTTGGCGTGGGAAAAATGAAAGCGCAATCTTATATCTATCGCTTCGCGGCATGCGCACTCGTGCTTGGCTGTGTGGTGCTGTTCGTCTCCGTGTCTTACCCGGCGATTAAGAATATGGCGGTGGTGGTGGCAGCCGACAGCAACCTGCCGGATCTGACCATGGTGGAATTTACGAAGCTATGCAAAGGCACCCAGAAATTGTGGCCGGACGGGCGGACTTTTACCCTGGTGTTAAAGGATCCGACCTCTCCGGAAATGCATGTTGCGGTGCAAAAGCTCTTTGGGGCTTCTCCCTCCGATGCCAAGACGGCGATCGCCAAGATCAATGAAGTCCGCCCGCTGATAAAGATAGTCGCAAGCGATGAGGACGTCTTCCGAACGGTCACCACGACGCCCGGAGCGGTAGGCCTTGTAGACGTGTACAGCATCAACAGCGCGGTCAAGGTGCTGCATATTGACGGCAAGCTGCCGTTCGACGTTGGGTACGCCCTGAAATAGCTTGCGGCACACATCAGTCAATTGAGTTCCTGTGTCGTGGCCTAAATCCTCCAGAAACGTCTCGTCGATAAGTCCATAAGTCCTTTAGAACTATCATCCATGCATTTGCCTGCAAACATGAGGTCTGAGGCCTCCGAGACCCTACCCCCCATCGGCATAACTCCTTTAGAACCGCAGTTTCGTATCGTGGAGCACCCCTAAGTCCCTTAAAACGTTAAGGCGTCAGAGTCCCACCATCCAGGACCTTCTAAGCCTCCTCGCGAAAAAACCTGTCCGCCTGCCCGGACGTACAGTATCGCCGGAGAAGTACAGCGAAACTGTGCCGAACGATTTTGGATTCTTCCCCCTGTGCATGCCTCTTGTTTTCATCATGATAGCTCGCCCTTGTTGCCACGTTGGGTACTAGTAGAATAGTTTGAGAGCAAAAATGTGTCTTCTGTACCATCGATTTTGGCTTACGCAAGGTGTCTAATGGTTCAGGTGCGAGCCGCTTAGACCACAAGGACAGTAGCTGCAGCGCAAGGGAACGAACCGCAATCTAATCAGTGAAGCTACCCAAGGGGATCGAGATAAGCCAATGACTAAAACCGACGACAAGAGCCGTAAGTGGATGTGGTGGTTCCTGGCAGCCGTGGTCGCCGCCCAGTTGTACTTCGTACAAGAACTGTTGGCCGCCTTCGCGCTGTTCGCCGCCGGATTCGCGGTGATCGCCGTTTTGGTCTCCAGCATTTACATGCTGCAAAAGGTTTGGGAAGTCGGCGTGGCGCGCATGGCCGAACGCAGGAGTCCCGCCGCCAGCATGGCACGTCGCGCAGCCGCAGCCATGGAAGAACTGGGAAGCCGGCCCTATCGCCGTCCCGTATAGTTTTTAACCGTTGGATTTGATCGTTGGATTTAGTAGCGAAGTCTGGCTTCAGCTAGGGCACCACGGAATCATCAACGCGGTTCATTCCGTGAAAAGACCAACCGTCCTGAGAGAGCGGTTGGTCTTTTTAATTTAACCGCGTTCTATAAAGGGGAGAGTCAAGAGAAAAAAACTCCCCGGCGACTGGAAGGAGCAAAGATTTTTGCCCGGCTCTCCAGCCCATGTAATGTTGGGAGGCTCTTGGGGTTTTCTTTTTTTCGCAGAGTCATGTTGCTGTCGTGACGACGCCTTCGGTTTCTGATGCGACAAGCAGTGCGGTTGCAAAGTGCCAACCATAGTTCTATCTGAGGCTCGAAGCCTATAGCTTTTTCTGGTTGTCCGAGGGGGCATATAGTTAACCAAGAGATGGTTGGTGCTCGAAGCACAGTCTCCACCTAACGCGGTTATGGATACTCACCCTCGAACCAGAGCGCCAGAAGAACCGACAGATCGCCGCCAGACATGAATCCAGCGAGGACAAGAGTTCTCACCAGTCGCTCAAGCTGCTTGTTGCTTTAACTGTTCAGCGTCGAAACGAACTCCTTTCTTCCAAACGAGCAAAGTGATGGCCGCGATCTTGCGCGCCAAGGTCAGGCGCGCCATCGGTGGCTTCATGCCGTTAGCGATGCGAGCCTCGTAGAAATTCTGGAGAGGCCCAGCTGTGGCAGCCGCTCGGGTGGCAGCTCCCTTAAAGATATTTTTCAGATCATGATTGTGATTTTTGTTTAGTCCGCGGATGGTCACAGCTTTCTTAGAGCGTTTCAGTTGACTGCCAACGAAGCGATATTCCCCACTATCGTAGGTTCTCAGTGCCAGTCCGCAGTAGGCCCACAGCTGCCGCTTGGTACGGAAGCGATGGGGTGTCTGCATCAGAGCGATCAACAAAGCGGCACGGATCGGGCCGATCGAGGGAATCTGCCGCAGCAATCTCGTGGCCGGATGTTTCCGGGATTCCGCTAATAGCTCTCGGCGCACTTCCTGGCGCAAAGCCGCCAAGGCATCGAACTGCAGATAGTAGATCTCGGCGCGACGGCGCACGCCGGCTTCTGTGATCTTCGCGAGCCATTCGACACGGTAGCGAGGTGCGTACACCTGCTGGCCGGCGCAAGCAATCCCCCAACCTCGATAGATCGCCTTCAGGCGATTCATCACGCGCGTCAGATCACGGGTGATGGTCAGATAACTACGTGCCAGCTCCTTCAGCGTGCGGATTCCAGTTTCGCCGTGATAGACCGGATGGAGCTTGTTCAGGAACAACAGTTCGGACAGCTTGCGTGCATCTTCACGGTCGTTCTTGTTTCCAACTCTCAACAGGGCATTTTTACGCGAATCACAAACCAACACTTCGGTTACGTGGGGTTTCAGAAGATCGTACAACCAAGAGGCCCACGTTCCCTCTTCGAAGCTCACGTGCAAACTAACTACCGCGCAAACCATGAACAAACTCGAGGATTGTTTCGGCTTTTGTTTCGTTGCCGTATGCACATCCATCCCAATATACTTGGCGTCATTCATGAGGGTGCTCCTTGTTGTAGGTTGAGATGCGAACGATCAAAACCTACTCCAAATGGGCGCCCTTTTATAATGCGTTACACAGGACTTGGCCGTTTAATTTGTGACTTTCAGAATTGCTTCCGGTTTGCCGACCATCCGCTCGGAACCTCATTTCTCGCTTCCCGCAATGGAGTGCGCGGCCAACGGCGAGCACTTCTGTGGTAACGCAACCTATCCCACTTGACTGCAAGTCGGGATCACAAGTTCGGACTCAAACTCCGTTGACCTTCGATGAATGGTCTTTCACAAGCCGGAAGAAGCTCGTTCTAGCCTAAGGGAGTTCTAAGTCGAGCGCATAAATTTCATCCGTGCTTACGTCGCGGACGAAAAGTGGTGAGCCGTCAAGAGAGATCCCGCTCCAGGTACCCAGAGTGCCGGAGAATCTTTGCAGATCCTTCAAATCAACCAGCAACTCCGCCTGAGTTTCTCCTAACTTAATTCGGTAATATGCTGGCTTGTCGGTAATAAAGGTGTCGAAGTATAGATATTTTCCATCGCGCGACCAATTTGGATAGCTGCGGGCTCCAGGTCCACTGATCCAGTCTGACCATTTCCGGGTGTTGAAATTGAAGAGCACAATTTTGTGGGAATCGTTGGAAATCGCCACCATATACCGCCCATCAGGCGACAGTTTGGGCGCATAAAGGCCCTGCGAACCGGGAATTGTGGAAACCTGCTTGGAGACCATGTCCAGCAATTGAATAGTCGGTTTTGCTCCTTTTGAATCCCGACGCCCGAAGACTATCTGGTTGCCCTCGGGGAGCCACTCCGCATCGATCTGGTAGGCATCGTCCGCAAACATTTCCTGAGGCGCTCCACCTTGGGTGGATACCAGAAAAATCTTCCATGGTCTCCCCGCTTGCAGGTCTGCGAAGGCTATCATGGCGCCATCCGGCGACCAGTGCGGCATGCCAGCCACCATCGGTGGATAGGTAAGCTGCATGCGCTCGCTCCCGTCGGCACGACTGCGCCAGAGAATCCGATCAGGATATGACACGTACGCTACCCATTGAGCATCACGAGAGAAGCTCACATCGCCGGCAAAGATTCCCGACATATACTTCACGAATTGGCGGGATTTAAGGTCGTAGCGCACAAGCTCGCCGCGTGGCTGAAACCCGTCGACGAACAGCTTCTTACCATCGTGGCTCGCAACCATGGCTCCAAACAACATGGGGCCCGCCGTGAGCTGCAGCGGTTCACTACAACACTTGTCAAACAATCCCCTCGATTCACGTATCGCCCAGATGTTGCCCCCGACCGCCGTGTTGCTCAGGAAAAAAAAGTAGCGCCCATCCGGCGACCAAACACCACAACATTCCGAAGGCGGATTCCGCCAACCCGGCAGCAGCGCATGTAGACCCGTTCCATCAGCCCGTACCTCCCAAATTGAAGACGAATTATTGGTTGGGGTGGACGTGAATCGGATGCGAGTACCGTCAGGAGAAAAAGTCGGATCGGAGAACCCTACCGCATTAAACAATTTGCGTTCGCCGCTGCCATCAGCGTTGGCAAAATAGACCTCTGAGCCTTTGGCGAACATCAGTTTGCGGCCATCAAGCGACCATTTACCGGAGTACCCGATGATATTGCCAACGCGGTGAGGAGGCCCGCTGGGGAGAGGCAGGGCCCAAAATTCTGACGCGATTTCTGTACCCGTAGCGCTCGCTACCAGAAGTTGTGAATGGTCCAGAGAGATGTCCATGATACCGACAGTGGGGAATGGAGCCGGAATGCGCGTCGTCTCCCCTCCCGGGGCAAGGGACGCTTGCACCAGGAACTGGCTCGGACCCTTGGTCTCTGTGATGTAGAGCCGCGAGCCGTCTGTGAGCAACCCAGTCTTGGGCACGCCGTCGCTGGTGATCTGTGTAGTGGCCAGCACTCTCGGCGGAGTTCCTGGCCAGTAACGCCAAGCGAATGCTCCGGCAATGGCGATAACCGCCAGCAATGCGGCAGCGAGTCTAAGCCACAGAAACCTTCTGGGCTTGGCGGCAGCGACTGCGTTCGTGGGAGCTGTCTTAGCGGATGCGGTGTCTCGTTTCAAGCGTTGCAGGTCGGTCCTGATTTCTGCGGCGCTCTGGTACCGCAAGTTACGATCTTTCTCTAGCGCCTTGTTGATAATCCGTTCGAGATCGGGAGTAACTTCCGGGTTGAGCCGAGCGGGAGCAATCGCAGGCCGATTGAGGATCGCATCGAAAATCAACCCGGTGCTCTCACCGCGAAACGGCAAAGCGCCGGTGGCCATCTCGTAGAGCACCACTCCGAAAGAAAAGAGGTCCGATCGTGCGTCAAGAGGCTTGGCACTAACCTGTTCCGGGGACATGTACGCAACCGTGCCGAGAGTCGTGCCCGGACTGGTGAGATGGTCAGGATTCAGGCTCAACGTGGAGAGAGTTTTCGTGTTTCCTGCGGATTGGTGCGGAGTAGAGGCCTTTGCCAGGCCAAAATCGAGGACTTTCGCATGACCACGTTTTGTCACGAAAAGATTGGCTGGCTTGATGTCCCGGTGAATGATGTCCTGTGAATGAGCAGCATCCAGTGCGTCGGCGATTTCTTCCCCAATACTCAAGAGTTGTTCCAAATTAAGAAGCCGCCTGTGCGACAAGTGCTTGAGAGTTGCTCCTTCAAGGTATTCCATCGCGATGAACAAACGCCCTTCGTAATTGCCTATCTCATATATCGTGCATATGTTGGGATGATTCAAAGCAGAAGCAGCACGCGCTTCACGGCGAAAGCGTTCGAGGGCTTGCGCATCACCTGCGAGCTCATCGGAAAGAAACTTGAGTGCGATAAGCCTACCCAATTCCACATCTTCGGCCTCATAAACCACCCCCATACCGCCGCCACCGAGGCGCTCGATAATACGGTAGTGCGAAATGGTTTGCCCGATTAGTGGGGCCGGGTCCAGCATAAGGCGCACATGTTAGGTTGGGGCAGAAAACAAGTCAACGAATCAGCCCGCTTGCGAGGCGAGCCTAGCGTCAAATCCGGACATCAAGTGCCTTTAGCTTCTAAGAAGTCCGTTCGTGAGAGGTTCGAAGCTATATCTGGAGCTCACCTCTAATCGCGGACGGGCCACGAGCTAAGCGGAAGTTATTCCGAGTCAGAAGGCCAGTTGGGACATTCTGGCTTGCTAAGTCCTGGTTTGTCGGGTTACCGGACAGTGCTTCAGGACGCTAATCGAATCGTATTACCCATGTCGGTGATCGATGTCATGGCGCTCAGAGATCCTATGCGGGTTGACAGCTACTGCCGGCGATGCTTGTTGCAGCTCGGGTCTTTCTCGGCCTACCTGCCTTCAGTTATTATAAATATAATTGACACGTATGGTAGATTCACGTTCTTGAAGTTTCAGGAGAACGCATGATAGCGTTCCGTCGAGGGGTTCGGTTTCTCCCCGTTATTCTGCTCGCCTCCAGCACTGGCGTTTGCGCACAAGACATGCCGACCCGGGTAGAAGCGATTCGACTCCTGGAACGCGCCAATTTTGTAAGCCGCTCGGCGCGCATCATGCCGAACCACAAAGAAGAGGGCACGTTTCGGGCTTACGGCCTGGACGGAACGGTGCGAAACGGTACGTTCAATACGATCTATTCGGCGGATACAGTGCGTCATGAAACAGTTTTTGGCGAGTACCACGCCATTATTATTCATTTCCCAGATCACATCGCGCAGGGTGAATACCAGCCACCGCCGCCGGAAACTTTGGAACTGGGTGGCTTGATTCCGCTGAAGCTTGGGCGATTCGATGAATCCGACACCATTCATTCCATCACCGCGGCAACACTTTTTGGCCGCCCAGCCAGATGCATCCACTTCGAGACGGTGAATGGAAGGACTCGGCAATCCAATGAAATTTGCGTGGATGAGGAGCAGGGCAATGTGGCGCGTTGGAACGTTGGCGAGGATCTCGTGGATTTAACAGACTACTCGGCATTCGAGGGGGTTTTGCTGCCGGCGCATATTCGTCACTACATCAATGGCAAGCTGCGCATGGAGGTGGAGCAGAAGTTCAGCGTCATCGATGGACCGATGGACTGGGCGGCCCTGACCCCCGCAAATCCAACCATGCTGCACAAGTGCAAACAATACAGGCGTCCCATCATTCAGTCCGCGCCACAACCAAGTTCAGCTGGCGCGGGACCGTGGTACGACGTGGAGGTTGACGGAGTGATCCGAGAGGATGGGCAGGTGCACGAGGCGGCGGTGCTGGCGAACGGGAAGCCAGAACTCGAGGCGCAGGCTATTCAGATTGTCTCCGGATGGATTTTCTCCCCGAGTATGTGCGACGGAAAACCCAATCCCGAGTACGCTCACCTAGTTGTTCATTTTCCGCCGCAGTAGCCGCGGAGCGTATCCTTGAATTTCATGAGTGACCTGGACAAATAGCAGAGGGATCGCGCAACAGTGAATTCGCCCCCAATTCGCTTTTGAGGGTTCCATTTAATCGTTCTAACAGACCGGTATCCCGTATGTGCAGCGCGACAAGCGTACTGGCCTGATTGCACTTCTGTGGAGTCGAGGTGTGACGCGGTGGTTTAGGTTCAGCCTATCCGTTGCCGACTCTTTCGGGTGTCGGTGCCTCACGAGCTGGACCATGCGTCCGTCTTCACACCCCGCTCATCGAACCGGACAGGCCTATCTCAGGCATCCGGCTCTCGGAGAAAGTTTCACGAGGTCGCCCACGGGAGATTGCTCGTCCGCTTAGTAAGGCAGACAAGGCCTTCACTTCATGCATAGGCATATTGCTCCGGCTGCAGGTCGGCCTCGAATATCGGTTCGAGCACCAAAACTGCCGCCGTCTGTGCCACGCGATCTTTGATCGCGGGCACTCCTAACGGCCTCTGCTTTCCGTCCGGCTTGGGTATCCATACCCGCCGTACGGGCTGCGGTCGATACGTTCTACTTCTCAGCTCTTGCGTCAGTTCGTCCAACCACTTCTGCACTCCGTACTCTTCGATGTCCTCAAACGTTTGGCCGTCTAGGCCTGCTGCTCCGCGATTCGCTTTGCAACATTCATAGGCGAATGCCATCACGTCTTCTCGGTACACCTTGTCGTAAAGAGCATAGAAGCGAAACTTGGGCGATCCCTTCGCTTTGTCGTGCAACGCCGTCTGCAACTTCTGAACACTCAGTGGAGTTGTTAGGCTCATCGCCAATCCCTCGGTCCTTTGTTGCTTCTTGCGTTTCCTTTCAACTGAGGCCCCCTCCTTCCACCGGAATTACCCGGCTTCGTCAGTACTACGAGCCTCTCCGCCATCCCAAACGGTCCGGCCGGTCTCTCGCGAGTTGCCAGTTGATCCACACCGCGATCACCGCTGGGACTTCCCGTGTTGCGTATGGTCCACTTTGCTTACATGCCGTCGCCAATACCCCGGCAGGTCTGATGGAATTTGTTCGCTCGAACGATTCCATCAACTTCGGCCTTCCCACGAACCGGGACGGGTCGGCTCCTGCATTACGCTTTTCGAGGCCTGCTCAGCGTTCACTCACGTTACGGCCTGCACGCTCGCTGAACGAGCCGCTGGAACCGAGTTCGGCGTTGCGGCATTGGCACTGCATTTATTTGTTACTGGCTTTTGCACTCCGTAATCCGCGAGCCGGAGTCGCAAATTTAGTTGCATGCCAAGGGTTCTCCCCAGACTCCGCACTGTGCGCGTTGCTCGGCTGCTCACAACGACTTGACCCTTATTGTTTCACGCACTATCCTCCAGTCTCCCCCGGTAAACCATGCAATTACCCCGTCAAAGGAGAAAATCATGTCTACAGCTCCGAAACCCCAAAAGGCAGTTCAAGACCCCGTCAATGTGGACCCGAAACATTACAAGGTTGAAATCGAAAATGAGCAGGTGCGCGTGCTCCGAATCAACTACGGAGCACACGAGAAGTCGGTGATGCATTCGCATCCCGACGGCGTGGCGATTTTTCAAAACGATATACACTGCAGGTTTACGTTCCCGGATGGCAAAACTGAAGAGCACCGTTTCGGCGCAGGCGAGGCGCTCTTTATGCCCGCCGGGAGCCATTTGCCGGAGAACCTGGGCAATCAGGCCATCGACATGATACTCGTCGAACTGAAACGGTAGTTCGGGAAACTTAACGCATACAACGACAATGGTGCACCGGGGCACGGGTATTTGTGTGCCCACGCTGCGGACCGACGTCGTGAATCCAGTGCTGTGCGGAACTATTGCAAGGTAACAATCGCTGGATGGAGTTCCCATACAGTTGCCACCTGAGCTGAGCCTCGATTGTGCTCAAAATCTTCAAAGGCCATACCAAGAATTTGCGCGGGCAGGGCTTGTGGCAGTTCCCCACCGTGCTGTGAATCCAGTCGAAAATTATGCTGTTTTAATTGCGCCTGAATACTCTGACGGGCGCTGCAGTATTCGGAGTCCACAGGCGTTTCCACCACCACGCGGGCAGCGTTTTTGTCTGGCGTTGACGAGATTTCCATCGTTACATCGCAATCTACGCCATTGACACTTGCTGTTTGGAGATACGCGGTGGCCACGTGGAAGACTTCATTTTCACGGCCAGTTCGCGGCGCGTCTGGAGGCATTATGGGGTCTTGCGTCCAACTAAGAATAGTGGCCACGTCGATTTCTTGGGCGGAGATATTGGAAATCGGCACATGTTTCGCTATGTGGCGGTAGTCCGCGATATCCGGTTCGAGGGGCAGGCATTTACAGAGGTCTTCCGGCGTTGGCTGGAATATTCCGTAGCTGCTTCCATTACAAGCAACGACCAAAAATGCGACGAGCGCGATGCCGACGCAACAAATATTTCGTAAATGGTTCATACGAATTGGATGCTGGAGCCACACGAAACGCTTGGAATCTCGGTGTATGTAGTTGACCACTCCATGCCCCTATCGAGTACGCGCGTTACCTGCCTGCCAATTGTTACAGTTGCTTTAGATGCTTCGTTGACTCGCCCGGGGGTCACAACCTAAAATTTGCCCAACCTTACCTATGATTGGCCAAATAATCTCCCACTACCGCATTTTAGAGAAACTCGGTGGCGGCGGAATGGGTGTGGTCTATAAGGCCGAGGACACTCGGTTGCACCGCTTCGTCGCGCTGAAATTTTTAGCTGCTGAAATGCTTCACGACTTCACGGCGCTGGAGCGCTTTCGGCGCGAAGCGCAGGCGGCTTCTGCATTAAATCACCCAAACATTTGCACGATTTATGACATTGGTGAGCACGATGGCGAGCAATTCCTTGCGATGGAATTTCTTGAGGGCCAAACTTTGAAGCATCGGATTTCCGGCAAACCACTCCGGCTCGACGAAACGCTGGAACTGGCAATTCAAATTGCCGATGCGCTCACGGTAGCTCACGCTCAAGGCATCATTCATCGAGATATTAAGCCAGCAAACCTGTTTATCACCAGACAGAGCAACGCTAAAGTCCTCGATTTCGGTCTGGCCAAATTTGCTCCTGTCATGGAGGGTGGTTTCTGTGGAATAGCAACGGCTAACGAAGACACTTTGTTAACAAGCCCGGGTAGTGCAATGGGCACGGTCGCGTATATGTCGCCGGAACAGGCACGGGGCGAAGAACTGGATGCACGGACGGACTTGTTTTCCTTCGGTGCAGTTCTCTATGAAATGGCCTCTGGGCGCATGGCCTTCCCCGGCAATACGTCTGCAGTTATCCATGATGCGATTCTCAATCGAGCACCTGCTGCGCTAACTCAAGCGAACTCTAGTTCGCCGCCCGGGCTGGAGCTAATTGTCAACAAGGCGATGGAAAAAGACCGGACGCTGCGATATCAGCACGCCACCGATATTCGCACCGATTTGCATCGCCTAAAACGAGATTCAGATTCTGGTCACGCGAGCGCAGCCGCACTGCAGGCCCGGTCCAAGCTTGCCAAGAAAGCCACTTGGTCTCGATGGGTGGTAGCCACTGTCGCAATCGTAATTGTGGGATTGGCCGTCGGCGCTTGGTTGTTTTTTTTCCATAACCGTCACGCGCTGACTGAGAAAGACACAGTAGTGCTCGCGAATTTCACGAACACCACGGGTGACCCTGTTTTTGATGGCACACTCCGGCAGGGGCTGGCGGTCCAGCTTGAGCAGTCGCCCTTCCTTAGTCTCATCTCTGACCAGCGCATTCAGCAAAACCTACGCTTGATGGGGCAGCCTGCAGAGGTGCCACTCACGCCGGAAATTGCCAGACAACTGTGCCTGAGAACGAAGAGTACAGCCGTGCTCATAGGTTCGATTGCGAGCCTAGGCAGCCAATATGTTTTGGGACTTCAGGCCGTCGATTGCGTCACGGGAGATTCACTCGCACAGGAGCAGGCGACAGCAGACGGAAAAGAACGAGTGCTAAAAGCACTCAACGAGGCAGCAGTAAAGTTGCGACGAAAACTTGGGGAGCGGCTCAGCACAGTCCAGAAGTTTGATATACCAGTCGAGCAGGCTACCACCCCCTCACTGGAAGCCCTTCAGGCTTATAGTTTAGGACGCCAGGCCATGGTGGTAAAAAATGAGCCAGCAGCCGCTGTCCCTTTTTTCCAACGTGCGCTTGGCCTAGACCGCAATTTTGCGATGGCATATGCGGCGCTTGGGACCTGTTATGCCAGCCTTGCTGAGAGAAACCTCGCAACCGAAAATACGCGAAAAGCATACGACCTCCGCGAACACGTAAGCGAGCGGGAGAAGCTTTACATCGAGTCGCATTACTATGATTTTGTGACGGGTGACCTAGAAAAAGCACGCGAGACTTATGAAATCTGGGCGAAAACGTATCCACGAGATGAGGTACCCCCAAACAATCTCAGTGGCATCTACAAAGACCTTGGGGATTATGACAAATCTCTTGCTCAAGCCCGCGAGTACTTCCGGCTCGACCCAGCCAGCAGCCTGAGTTATTCGAATCTGATATTTGCCAATCTCAAACTGAATCGATTGGAAGATGCGAAGTCAATCGCAAGGGACGCGCAAGCGAAGGGACTCGATTCTCCGTATTTGCACGTGTATTTGTACGTGGTCGCCTTCATGGAAAAAGATACTGCGGTCATGAAGGAACAGATGGCATGGTCAGCGGGCAAGCCCGGAGTCGAAGACTTGATGGTCGAACTTGAAGCGGAAGCGTACGCCTATTCCGGGCAGCTTAAAAAGGCCCGCGAACTATCCCGCCGGGCCGTTGAGGCCGCCGAGCGGGCGCAAGAAAAGGAAACAGCAGGGAGTTATCAAGGCAGCGCCGCATTACGGGAAGCCCTGTTCGGGAATTCCGTGGAGGCCGAACAAAGGTCTGTGGATGCGTTGGCGCTTTCGACTGGCCGAGATGAACTAGCCAGCGCTGCGCTGGCGTTGTCCTTTTCCGGAAAAACCATCCAAGCACAAGCTGTGGCGTCCGAATTGGGAAAAAACTTCCCGGAAGACACGACGGTTCAATTCAATTATTTGCCGACGATTCGGGCGCAGCTTTCAATGCTCCGCCACGACCCTGTGGGTGCCGTCGAGGCTCTCCAGAAATCAGCGCCCTACGAACTCGGAATGACAAGCGCTCTATATCCTGTCTATGTGCGCGGTAAAGCTCTTCTGGCGCTACGTAACGGAACAGGAGCAGCGACGGAATTCCGAAAAATTCTTGACCACCCTGGCGCGGTGCTCAGCATGCCCATCGGTGCCTTGGTGCATCTCGGCCTTGCACGTGCGTATTCGTTGCAAGGCGACACCGCCAAAGCCCGGGCTGCGTATCAGGATTTCCTCACGCTCTGGAAAGACGCCGACCCTGACATCCCCATACTGAAAGCAGCCAAAGCTGAGTACGCAAAGTTGCAATAATTCTCTCCCTTTTCATTTCAGGAAAGCGAGGAGGACACGATGCACAACACCTCTAATCGTTTGGCTGGGACTGCATTCCGTCAGGCAGGCAAATATTTCGACCTAAGCGTATACTGCTCTTCGTAGGTCTTTTCAGACGTCCCCCGAAGCAGACCGCTCATTTTATTCATCTAAATAATCATTGGATTTATTCCTCGTGGAAGAGGTTGCGATGAAATTAAGAAATTTCTTTCCATGTTCACAATGTCAGACACCTGCGACTCATTGGAGGCCCTTATCGGGGACCGAACGTTTATATGAATGTCGGTGCACAGCACACAAATGCGCTTCAGATATTCCCATCCCCGAGATATGGAGGGTCGATGTGAGTGGCAACAACGTGCCACCAGTCACGTATCGTCACAACTAGCCACAGCGTGGAAGATAAGCGAGTCAGCGCGTCCGCTTTCCCGGACTTCTACTAGCGTGTCTCTGCGCAAACATGTAGTGCGAACTCTCTTGTACATGAATCCTTTCCAATAAACGGTCGCCGATTTTTGTCTCCGCTGAATTTCCGGGCCAGTACGAATCCGAAAGGTCAGTTCCTGTCTTATTCATACGCAGGATTTTGCCAAAACCATCGTGGCCGGGGTCCTGTGGAATCTTCCTCGGCCCCGCATTCGTCCCTTTTCGTCACACCAATTTGAATTTTGACTCCGGCGGATGCTTTAGATGTAAACGGACAGATACACCTCCGTTCACCACGGAAGTATATCTACCCGTTGCACTCTAGCAATAAAGCAGCAGCTACTTGTGGCCGGAGTGCGTTATGCGCGCCAGGAAATCGCGTCGGCTGTCGGGCACGGAGGCAGCTGCAAATTCTTCGCGTTCCGCGGAACTCCACTTGCTCATGGTGGTGTTGATGGCTGTCGCCCACTTGTCGATGCTTTCGGCATTGGGGTAGCCAATGATGAGGCAACGGGTGGACGGTGCTGAAGTGTTTACGTACTGTTCGTCGAGGCTGTAGTACGTAGTCACGCCTTTCTTGAGTTGTTCCTCAAACGTGGGAAAAAGCAACTTCTTGAGCATTGCGGTATAATTTTCCGGCTTATCGGGCTTGGCCAATGAGCAGACCCCGCGCAGATAGGTTGGTTCTCCGGTACCGTTGTGGTACATCCTCGATTGCAGCAACAAATCTTCGTGCTTTGTGGCTGCAATTTGCCCGGGCCGCGGAGCGCTCTTGCGAATTTCATCGAGCACCTTTAGTAGCCCCGCGATGGTGTTGGATGACCACGCCGCGCCGTGGGTATATCCGTCTGAAGTGTGTACGACGGTCTCAGAAGTGGACCAACTGACAATCGAACCGTCGGCTAATGACTTTTCCAAAACCGGAATGAGCGACTTCTCGCTGTCTTCCGAGTATGCCGCCCAATTCGCTCGGGGGACTTGGAACTGGCTTACATAGGTGTAAATAGTCGGCGTCGATTCCGTTTGGGGAAGAGTCGCTGGTACAAGCGTGACTACCAAAACAAACACGAGCAGGGCCGATATCCGCATCTTCATTATTGTGTCCTCCTGGGACTCGCTGGCAGGCCGTACGGCGCACAGTACGATTGGAAGGTCGTTCCTCGTCGTTCACTCGCAGGTTCGCGGATGGCGAGGCTACGGCCTTCTGTGTAGTGGGAAACCTCGAATATTGGGCTTGCGCCGCAGCACCGACCAGTTTGCGCCGACACTATTCCCTAACTCTATCCTTGTCAACGCAATTCTCTGCGCCATCAGCGGTGTTTCAGCTTCTGAGACTATCAGTTTGGGCTACAGGACTTGGTAAAAACGGCTCAAACGTTCGAGTTGTACGGCCAAACCTATCCCCGGGATGATACTCCCTTCGAAAACCTCGCAGATGTATATGTTTCGCTAGGCCAGTACGACCGGGCGCTTAAGAATGCACGAGACGCAGTCCGCATAGAGCCGTCTATTTTTAAATAGTGCAATGCTGTGGAGCGTGTACATAAATATGGACCAGTTGGACCAAGCTAAATCGCTTGTCCTTGATGCCGAAACGAGGTCACCAAATTCATACAACGTACATTTTAGTCGCTATGAAATCGCGTTCCTGCAAAACGACTTAAAAGAGATGGCCAGGCAAGTCGCATGGTTTGATGCGAAACCCGAATGGAGGACCGAAGTCCTGACGTTGCAGGCCTCCACGTCTGCATACTTTGGCCAAATCAAAAAGGCCCGAAGCTTGCTACAACAGGCAATGGATATCAAGGAGGCCGCAAAAGACGTTGCAGGGCCCGCTGGTATCAATCTTTTTCGGAATTACCTGGAAGCGATATCGGGAAACACGGCTCATAACGACGCGGCAGAAGTTCTCGAATTTTCAAAAAACCACAACCTGTGAGAACTCGGTGACGCAAACGGGGTTGTAACGCGAACCTTGTTGACGCGCCAGTTCGTCCCCCTGTGTTGGACTGCGTGTAACTTGGATTTTTAAATTGCAAGTCAGTGGCTAATGATGTATCGAACGTAATGCCGCTTATTGTTTGTTACACCGACTGGCTTTTGAATTTTACTCTTTCTTCGGTGAATCGGAAATTATTCACGATCTGGCTTTCCGCAGTCGTTAGTTGTCGCGGCTCGTCACGCTCGACCGCCAAGACATACCAACTGGAAGCTCGATACAGGCCGCAGGCGGCGGCGTCGGTAAGCATTTGATGTCGGTGCTGGCAGCGACGTTCACATTGTTCATCCGTCCAGACAGCCTCGTAATGAATATTATTAAGAGAAGAGTACCGATACCGCAGGCCTGTCATGATTTGTTTGACCAAAGGAGGGACTCGATTAAATCGCATTTTAATAATCCTTTGATACCTGATTTACTTTTCTAGGCCTGCAAATTCGCTGTGTGGCGCTGCAAGCTCGGGAGGAATGGAGGCGACGGAAGGTCCCACAGCAGTTTCCGGTAACTTTTGTGGGAAAGTCGTCACGGGTTAGGAAAATTAACACGAGGAAAGCGAGGAAGTGATCAAGACTTTTCGGTTCTCGATATAAGTCAATCTGAAGGAAAATTTTCAGAGGTCCACACTTTCGTGAGGACGCAACAGCAATTTAGCGTAGTGTCTTCAACGATGTCAACAGCAGTTCTGCCGATGTTGTTTATCGCTTGGGCTTCACGCTCAATCCTGAAAGGAGTGGCGTCCTTGATATCTGATACCCACACGGCCGGACTGGGCAGAGCCGGGTCAATCTTAAGGTAGTATCTCTTGCCAAATGCCATGTTGCTCAGCGCGCGACGGACACTCGAGCACGCCGCCGATAGAACGCCCAGCCTCTATTTTATTCGCCTTTAAATTCACCAAGACTTGCAGCCATCCGATCGTCGCACCGCCAGACGTTCCCAGCGAAATATCAGAAATATCGATACTCATTCTCTTCGCTCGTTGCCAATGCGGCTACGACTATTTTCTCAGCTTCACCGAATTTGACGAAGATGGGCAGCGCACTGCTCACAGGCTGGCGTGCTCATCGCACGCCGGCCGAATGCAGTGGTCCCGCAGCTTCCCCGGAGCATCCCAAAGGTTCGCTGATCGCGCAGAGTTTGCCGATATGCACTCAGGCTCTCCTATTTTCCTGCTTAAGGCCTGACAAGCCTCACCCATGCACGCGTGTCGTTCGGCAGGTGTAGAATTGGCCGCGTGGGTTGCGCAAATACAAGAGAGTTATTTAAGGGAAACGTTTCCGGAAGAAGTTTCGTCGATTTTGCCAACCCCGAATTCCGCGATGCGAACATTGATTACTTTCGCCGAGCACGTCAACGCGGTACTGAAACCGAAATTGAGGCAAGATGGCTGATAGAGGCTTTGGCCTAATAACACTCATTCCTTTGTATGGTTTTCGGGAGACCGTGAAGTAAGTGAGTTGGCTGATAACATTTTTGTCATCAAGTTCCACGATAGTGTGCTCGATTCTCCCTTTGGTGAATGGAAGGATTTAACCGACTTTTGTCGCCTGTTCCCTCCGTCTTATTTCTTAGTCAAGGCCTCGCGCAACGCTGAGGGATTCAAAGGCGCCGGAATATCAGTTAATTGATCTGGTCGTGTCTGGAGGCTCTTTTTCTGACCGATGAAGGCGAAATGAACCGTAACGGCTACGAAGCACAAGGTCGGGAGTTCGAAGCAGTGTCGACCGTTGCAGAATTATCCTATTTGCACAAGATGTCTGGGCCTATTCGAACGGAAACACAAATTGGCATTGCCGAATTAAGAAAACGCCTCGGTGTTGCGGGTGCGGGTCTCAGAATTGTTGAGCAACGGGAGTTGGATTGTTCTCTTTGGCAGGTCTGAGGGTGATCATGGGACAAGCACAATAGCCAGGGGCCAGCGGGCTGTCCCTAGATATCCATCTTCGGTATGATTTGAGATGTTGTGAATATCCTACTGAATGAAGTGGAAGCCAGGGTACTCGGGGCGCTGCTGGAAAAAGAAATCACCACTCCGGATTATTATCCGCTTTCCCTCAACTCCCTGGTCAACGCGTGCAATCAGAAATCCAATCGCGATCCGGTTATGAACGTGGACGAAGACTCGGTTCGGGATGCATTGCGTACATTGCAGGACAATTCTCTGGCTCGCTCGGTCAGCGCCGTGGACAGCCGGGTCACCAAGTATGAACACCGTCTACAGGAAGCCTTCAACTTCGATCGCCGGGAAGCGGCTTTGTTCTGCGAGTTGCTGCTTCGCGGCCCACAAACAGCGGGCGAACTGCGGACGCGTGCCGGGCGCATGCATCCATTCGACGATTTGAGCGAAGCGCAGTCGGCTCTGCAGCGACTGATGAACCGAGAGCCGCCGCTCGTGAAGGTACTCGCCAGGCAGCCCGGCACGAAGGAATCCCGCTACATTCATTTATTGTCAGGCGATGAGAAGCCAGTCGGCTCGACGGCCGGGCGGCGCGAAGTTCCTGCGGGGGTGGAAGGGGAAAAAATGGATGGGTTTTCTCGCTTGTCTTCCGAAATGGCCGAACTTCGAAGGGATGTATCGGATCTAAAGCAGCAATTCGCGGCTTTCCGAAAGCAGTTCGAGTAGGTATCCAGATAAATTAGAAAACGTCCCGTTTGTCCGTCGATGCCTAAAATGAAAACTGAGAAATAAAAACTCACCTTCGTGACGTAGTTTTAAGGTGCGTCGCGATTGGGCCGTTTGTTCGCGAGCCGCTTATTCGCAATGTAGCGTTGCGCGGCCAAAAGTAACAACCCTACCGCGATAACTATCCCGATTGTTGCAATCATGCCCACGACAGTACATCCTCACCCGATGCCGAAATAATTCCTCTGTGATTCCTGAGCACTCTAAGACAAAAGGCCGCTAATCGTCTAGCGGCCCTTCATTTGCGGTTTCTTTCTTCCGCGCCATAGCTCGCGTACCTTGCCGTACCGCAAAACGAGATTGTAGGCGCTGACGTTTTTCACAGTCAACCATGTTGTGGTATCCATATAAACTAGAAAACGGCCCGTCTGTCCCCGTCATCCATCAGTTAATGGGAGCTGGGTTCGCCTTTTGTAATGGCTACGACTTTAGCATTGACGGCACGAATATAGTCTTGAGGAGCCAGCAAGATTTGCAGGCCCCTAGTGCCTGCACTTATCGAGATTACATCGCAGATTTCGGCAAGCTCGTCGATGTATACCGGATAATCTTTTTTGCAGGCCAGAGCGGTAACTCCGCCGCGAATGTAACCGGTCGCGGATTGAACTTCCTTCAAGGGAACCATCTCGATCTTACGATCCCCGGTGTGATGTGCGAGGGACTTGAAGTCCAACTCTTCGGTTGCAGGAATTACCGCTAAACAGATTCCGTTGCGGTCGCCCTGCGCCGCAAGAGTCTTAAAGAGTTGCTCTGGTGGAATGCCGATCTTCGCCGCCACGGTTCCCGCGGACAAATCGTCGGGCTCCACTTCGTACTGGCGCAATTCGTAGCTGATACCAAGCCTATCCAGAACCCGAACTGCGTTGGTTTTGATCACTCAATGTGCTCCAACTTTAGGTTAGGCTTCGTCACGCAGTCAGTTGGATGTATGTTTTGTTCCCAGGAATACAAGGGCTCTTGTGCTCGCTGGGCGAAGGGCCACTTGGTGTGGTGAAGGTTGACGCGGGTTAGATGCCGGGAAAAGCGAAGTCAAAGACCCCACGTGCAAAAGCGGCGCGTGCGGCACCCAAATTCATTTCGATGATCAAATTCGGGCCACTAAGCGAGATGAAAGGAATCCTTCTGTTCATGATTGACAGGTAATCCCTGGTCGGTATAAGAGTGCGAGTAGTATGGGCCCTCGATCGCAGAAGGAGATAAAAAATGAAAAAAAGCATGGTTGCGTGCGTACTTGGTTTGGCGGTCGCTTCCTCGCTATTTGCCCAGAAAAAAGAAGAGACCCGAATTTCCAACTCTGCTGATGTGCTGCGGCAGCTGATTGCCGGGGACTTGCCCAAGAATATCCTTGACCAAGCTGATTGTGTGGTCGTCTTCCCCAGCGTCAAGAAAGTAGCCGTTGGCATCGGCGGCAGCTATGGACGTGGCGTCCTGGTGTGCCGCGCGGGTGCCGAGATGAATGGAGAATGGGGTGCTCCGGCGATGTATAGGCTCGATCAAGGCAGCATTGGAATCCAACTCGGATCTACCGCCACCGATTTTGTGCTTGTAGTGATGAATAAAAAGGGCGCGGAACAAATCTTGAATGGAAAGACAAAACTGGGAACGAATGCCGCCGCGGCTGCCGGACCATCAGCTGCGCAGGCATCGTCTTACAACGCCGCCGCTATGAATGTCGATGTTCTGACCTATTCACGTTCCAAGGGATTGTTTGCCGGCGTGTCCCTGGAAGGTGCGTCAATGGACAGCGATAACGATGCCAACAAATCTCTTTATGGCAAAGAGCTTAGTGCCAAGGACATCGTGGAAGGTGGGCAATCTCCGTCTGCGGCAGCCAAGCCGTTAGATGAAGTACTCACCAAGGCGTCACCAGCTCGGAAGTAGGATCTTGGCTGGTGCTAAGGGACAGCCGGACGTAACAATGTGTAGATGTCCGCTCCCTTAGTAGCGCTTCAGATTCTTCGGGATGACCGAGCCAACCCAAGAGCCCACGTGTAAACCCGACACGTGGGGCACCCAACTGGGGCCGTGAACTGGCGACGAGACGATCTAAAATCGTCCCGTCAGGTGCATTGTCGTACCCAGATAGATAAAAGGTTCCGCTGGTTCCTTCGATTCGGATGACATTCACTCACGTTGGCTTTGAGACATATCGCTCGCGTGAGTAAATGCCAGTCCACTTTGTTAATCGCCAGCTTGGGCAGTTTCGTTGGCTACGATCGTTTGCTGACGGGCCTGTGCTAGCTGTTGTTCTTCTTGCTTGGGATAGACGAGTTCATGGCCGCTGGTATTGCCGGGATAAAACCACTTCAGGAGTGTTTCTGGCCTTCCCGCCGGCTGGTCCGCCAAGACTACGACGGCGTCTCCGGTGGGCTTGGCGCGTTCGGCTGTGATGGTCTGAAGGGTCGCATACAAGCGAGTGCCTTGAGGATCGAAGATACGGACGACATCCAGATCGTTGGGGTCCGCCAGTTTGAACAGGTAGGTTCCGGCCGGCAAAATCTGCCCCGGAATCTCTATTGAGTGGCTGAACGTGATTTTGATGGACTGATCCGCTTCATCGGCACGAGCTGCAACTTCCAGGAACAATATCGATGCAATGGCAAAAGCAATTAGCAAAGCAAGTTTGTTGATTTTCATTTTCTTATCTCCTTTTATTTTTCGATTCGATTTTACTTTGAAGAACGCTAGATCATGTGCTTCAGGACCTTGCCGGTTCCCTTCACCGTGGCCTTCGTCACTTTGTAAGTGCCCTTGCCTGCGACTTTCGCGGAATGGGTGACAATGTGTTCGGCCCCGAACGACGCAACTCCAACGGCCAAACCAAATGCAAGTGTGGCAATGAGCTTTTTCATGACGTCTCCTTTAGAGGTGGTGCGGCTGAGTGGTGTGGAACGCATGTAGCTTGCGTTTCACAACCGAGCTTTCGTACTTCTCACCGTCATCGCGCCCTCGTTTTTTTTTCACACCATGGGTAAGGGCAGCCCTGATGCCAAACTCGGAATTACCTGTTGTTTGCGGATAAGAGATTTATTTTCGCGAGATTAGGAGCGATGAATAGCAGAATCGGAGATGTGTCTGGGTTTGGGAGGTGTCGATATGTTGGTGTCGGTGTCAGAACCGCTACGAAACAGACGGTCTAGTTCGCATTTCTCCGAAGCCATTTGTGGTTATTCAGTTAAAGAAACCGTCTCGTCTGTCCCCGCAATCCAATAACTGGGACAATCGCCAGGGAGCCCGGACAAACAAATTCTAAGAGGTAAGAAGCCGTTTCTCGCCGCAGGTCATGTATCCAACTATTTTGATTCCGGCATCAAACGGCTTTGACCGTAACGCTATAAGGAGGGATAGATCATGAATTCCACGCAAGTGGTGCTCATCACCGGCGCCAGCACCGGCTTCGGCAGACTGTTCACAGAAACGCTGGCTCGCAAGGGGCACACCGTTTTCGCAACGATGCGCGACCCGGGAGGGCGCAACGCCAAGAATGCCTCCGAAATCTGCACGTTGGCGCAAAATGAGTCGCTGCCAATACACGTCCTTGAAATGGATGTAACCGACGAAGCCTCGGTCGAGCGGGCTATAGATGCCGTGGTATCCAAAGCCGGGCGCATCGATGTGGCCATTAACAATGCAGGGTACTTTCTGACGGGGCTGGAAGAAGCTGTCACTACCGAGCAAGCACGGCGCCTGATGGACACCAATTTTCTTGGCCCGGTGCGGGTAAATCGCGCGGTGCTTCCGCACATGCGGCGGCAACGCGGCGGCGTGTTGATGCATATCAGCAGCCTCGCTGGCCGCGTAGTTCTTCCTTCCACAGGGTTCTATTGCGCGAGCAAATTCGCACTGGAGGCGCTGGCCGAGGCTTATAGCTATGAGCTTGCCGCGCAAGGAATTGAATCCGTGATTGTCCAACCTGGCGCGTATGAGACTCCTGTATTTGGCAATACGGTGACGGCTGCCGACGAAGGTCGCACCAGTTCTTATGGCGCGGTCAGAGAAATCCCGGCGAAGATCAACGCGGCACTTTCATCTGGCGCTGGCAACGCTCAGGAAGTTGCGGATGCGGTTCTGCAAATTATTGAGACTCCCGCGGGAGAGAAGCAGCTAAGGTATATCGTCAGCCCCCGGAAGATGGGTGCCGAGGAGATCAACGCGCTTTCAAAGCAAGTGCAAGACGGCATACTGGAAGCGTTTGGCATTACAGCCGACACGAAATTCGTCAAAGGCAAAGCAGCCGGGTCCGTTTAGCGACAAGCGATTTATTTTCGGGAGGTTAGGAGCGGTTTTTCTAGGCCCGTTCGGATGGTGTCTGGAGGGTGAGAAGTTTCAGTATTTTAGGTCAGTCTCGACTTCCCTGCAGTCCCTGACCCTCAGCCTTGAGCATCTACAATTATGCGCACGGGGAAAAGTCTCCATTCATGGAGTAGCGAATAATCTTGAGCTGAGGATCGTTCGCTAGCTTTCGTCGTTTCGAAGACTGACGGCACCCCGATGAACGAGGACGCCTCTCGCTTTTTTCCGGGCAAAACCGGCATGTGAGGCACCCAAATTCATTTCCATCACAATGCCTGGACTACCCCTCGCCTACCGCAGCAGGTCTCTGGCGTATTTGACGGGGACGGCGAGGTTGGAGCCGCCGAAGTCGCGGAGGACGGCAAAATTTATGCCGATGACTTTTCCGTCGCGGTTGAAGAGTGGGCCGCCGGAACCTCCGGACGTGGTGGCGGCGTCGTAGACGATCTTGTCGTCAAGCACGTCGCCTATGTGGCCCTGGGTGGTGGTGGGGCGGATGAGGTGCTGCGAAGCGAGCTGCGCCATGATGCGATTGACGTCCGGAGCGCCATTGCTGTCGATGATTTTCTGGGACACATCGCTACCGGCCCTGGCGAGAATGCCTTCTATTCCTGTGGGATAACCAATCAACACGACGGCATCCCCAGTCACCGTGGCTTGGGTGCGATCGTCCAGTTCGAGCACCGCGGACTTGGGCGGGAGCGGAGATTCGAGCTGAAGAGTGGCGAGGTCCGCTTTCGGAGAAATGCGATCGAGTTTGGCGCGCAGGCCCTCCGACTTTCCGGGGAAGTAAACTTCATAGGATAAAACGTAAGCGGTGGCGCCCTGATCGAGGAGTTGCTTCAGATCGTCGTCTTTCCACCAAGGTTCAACGACGTGGTGATTGGTAATGATTTTGCCTTCGCGTTTGACGACGAAGCCGGTACCGAAGACGTCAATTTGAAGATGAGGTCCCGGGCCGCCCTCATCGAGCGTAACCATCCCTTTGGCGTCAACCAGCGGCTTGCCGCCGGAATCGACGGCAACTTGAATCGGCTTGCCGGATTCCTTGTCGAGAAATTCGACGACAACGTGCAGCAAGCAAACGCTGGGGCCGTAATTCTGGACCACGTTTTCGGCGATCTTGCCCTCGCTTTCGAGAAGTTTCAGGCGAGTCTGGGTGTCTGCGAGCTGGTGCTTCAGGGACTCGGCGTCGGCACCACCGCGGGCGACGCGTTTGTGTAGATCTTCGGATTGCGCCTTCAGAGAATCGCGGGTGGCAGATTCGGAGTGTGCTTGCGCGTCGAGTACCCCGCGTGTGAACTCCGTACGGCGTTGGAAGTCTCCTTGTTGACCCACGCTGGTGTTCAGACGTGTGATTTCGGCGCGCAGTTGACGAGTCTCCTTGCGGGTGCCGCGGCTGGAAATGCCCAGATAGACGGCCGCAAGCACCGCAGCGGCGCTGAGCACGAGAATAGCGGGGATCATCCACAAGCGGCGTTTGGCCAGCGGACCGCTCAAAGATTCGACGGCGATATCCGCGTAATGTTCTCGTTGCACGGCGTACTTGAGCATGGTCTTGAGTTCTTCTTGCGGTTTACGCTCGCGGAATTGGGCTCGGACGGTGGCGACAAACTCCGCAGGTTCGAAAGGAAATGAAATGGCGGCATCGGCGCCGAGGTCCAGAGCGCGAGCACGCTCCAGCGCTCCTCCTTCGACGAGGATTACGACGTTGAGCGGTGACTCGGTGTCAGGGCGCGATTTGAGCTGCGTAACGAGAGCACAGCAACTGAGGTCGGAAGGGGTGACTTCGGTTACCAAAACTTCGGGGGACAGAGCCAACACTTGATCGACAGTCAGCCCACTTTCCGCGATGACTTCGTAGCCTTGTCCAGACAAGGCGCGCGTTGTGGCGTCAAGGGACTCCGGGCGGAGGTTGAGGATCATGATACGCATCAGGTATTCGATGCTCTGAGGCATTCCATGGGCACAGGCGAAATTAAGGAACTAGCCGGAGACAGATTGGTCAGTGTAACAAGATACTGCGCCATGCGGTTGCGCGCGCCGCTAACGGTGGCGACAGAGACGAGCTTCACGCAAGCTCTCAGCGAAATTGAAAGATTCTTGCGGCAACTATGGCAGTGCAAAGGATCGTGGCGTCCGCTGATCGCTTAAAGAAATTTTCGACACGGCGTTTTCCGCAGGCCACAAAAAATCTTCGCGAAAATAAGACGCAGCATTAATGCCCCCGTCACGTTGCTGGCTGAATCTACCTCCCGCATCGATTTCAACTGGGAGGAAAATATGGATTTCGTAGACAGAAGAAAATTGCCGGCAAAAATTACTGCTTGCGCGCTCACGTTCGCTCTAATGGCTTTCGGCCTTGGCGTACCAGCCAAAGCCGGAGACGATGATCGAGATAAGTCCGCCGATGAAATCAAGACCGCCACGCCGATCAAGCACGTCATTATCATCGTCGGCGAAAACCGCAGCTTCGATCACCTTTACGCCACGTATGTGCCAAAAAGTAAGAGCGAGAAGGTATTGAACCTTTTATCCGAGGGCATCATCAACGCGGATGGCACGCCAGGCCCGAATTTTGCCAGGGCGCATCAATTCAAGATCACCTCTGCGCCCAATGACGGGAAATTCTTCAGCAGCGCTGATTTGGCACAGAAGGAACTTTACTCCACGCTGCCGACGCCTGATGTGAACGGCGTGCAAAATCCACCCGCTGCTATCCTACTGACCCTGGGAGGCGATCCGGGCTTGCCGCCAGCGGGTCAATTCCTGATGGGAACCGGAGGCACCGGTCTGCCATACAACGAGGGTCCGGATACCCGTATATCGAACGTCAGCAAACTTCCGCCGGGTCCCTTCCAGCTGACCGGACCGGATTTGGCGTTCGACGCCTACGCCGGCGACACCGTGCATCAGTATTTCCAGATGGTGCAGCAGGTAGATTGCGCGATAGATGCGGAGCACGTATCAAAGGACAATCCGACGGGGTGTCTGCATGATCTGCAGTCGGCGATCGACACCACTTACAGCACGCCTGCAGGTAGCACGCCGCGTGACAGCGGGCAAACCATGGAGTTCTTCAATATGCAGAACGGCGACGCGCCGCTCTTCAAGGCACTCGCTGACAACTACACAATGAGCGACAACTATCATCAGCCGGTGCTCGGCGGCACCGGGCCGGACAGCCAGCCGCTCGGCTTTGCCGATCAGATTTTCTTCAGCGATGGGAAAGGCAATCCGGCAACGCCGGCGGCGAAGAACATCTATAATCCCGATCCCGTGGCTGGAACACTTAATCTGTACACGCAGCGGGCGCAGTGGTTCAATTGTTCCGACCCGAGCCAGCCGGGCATTGCCGCGATCACCAATTATCTGAGTGCGCTGCCTTACGCGGTGCAGACGAAGTGCGACGCCGGCGAATACTGGCAAGCTGTCAATGTAAACCCGGCCTTCACGCCGAAAGGAACGCCGCAATCCGGGCTGGTCGTTCCACAGACGATGCAGCAGAGCATCGGCGACGTACTGAGCGACCACAATATTTCCTGGAAATACTATGGCGGTGCTTTCAATGCCAGCGGAACGGGTGGCCCGTTGGACGGGCTATATTGCAATATCTGCAACCCGTTCGAATATGAGTCGGTCTATCCGAGCATGGTTGCGGATCACATGCGCGACGTCACCGATCTCTTCACTGATCTCAAGAATGGGACGCTGCCGGCGGTTTCCTACGTGAAGCCGGATGTCGTCATGGACGGCCACCCTGCATCTTCAAAGTGGGGACTGTTCGAGGCCTTTGCGCAAAACATCATCGAACTGGCGAAAAGCAATCCGAAGCTATGGGCGGAGACCGCGATCTTCGTCACCGTGGACGAAGGCGGCGGCTTCTACGACTCCGGTTTTATTCAGCCGGTTGATTTCTTCGGGACCGGCCCGCGCATTCCCATGATTGCGGTTTCGCCTTTCTCAACCGGTGGACATATCAGCCACAGTTACAGCGAGCATTCCTCTTTCGTGAAATTCGTAGAGAGGAACTGGATGCTCCACACCACGCTCAGTAATCGCAGCCGCGATAACCTGGCCAATCCTGATCAGAGCCCTCGTTCGTACGTGCCGCACAACATGCCTGCGATCGGCGATTTGTTCGACATGTTCGACTTTGATAATCATAAGTAGTTAATTCATAAGAGGTGTCTTTACTACGGGCGGCTGGCCGGATCGGCAGCGATCCGGCCAACGTCGCTCTTCATGGTGTGACCTTTCCTCACCTTCAGCATTTCCAAGCATTTTCAATCCGCTAGTGCACCTACTGCCAGCTATTACTGATTTCAACACAGCTCCCAGCGTTTGATATTGCCGCCTCAACATGCCCGAGGCAATCTACGGATACAGGTTTAGTACTCCTATGCCTAGGCCGGGGCCTTGGCACATAAAAACCGTGAAGGCTCGCACCACCGTGCCGACGTTTAGTGCGGTTTGTCGAGGAGATCAGTGGAAGTCGTAGGTTGAGGATTTGGCGGGGCCGTGCGATCGAACGGTTGATCGTACTTCCTGAGCAACGATTGGAAGAGGAGAACATGATTCCCAGCAAAAAATTTACTGTCGCTCTCTTCAGCTTGGGCGCTTTCCTGATTTCTGGCTGCAGCGGAGTGAAACTACCTCCCGGCGGAACGGGTGGCACTGGCGGTACAGGAGGCCAGGGAGCTTCCTCGACGGTCTCTGGCAACATCATCGGTCTAACGGGGTCCGGACTGGTCCTTGAGAATAACGGGACCGACGATATTACTGTTAAGGGCACTGGGAATATGCCGTTCACGTTTAAGACGCCTGTAAGCACTTACAAGGTCACGGTAAAGACACAACCGACGAATCCGGTTCAGAACTGTAGCGTTGCAAATGGAGCTGGAACGGCTACCGCGAACGTGACGAACGTGCAAATAACCTGCGGGCTGGTGTACAGCGTCGGCGGATCACTATCTGGACTAGCGACTGCCTCTTCCATAACGCTCCAAGACAATGCCGGCGACAACCTCAATTTGACGGCCAACGGAACATTCACGTTTGTGACGCCATTAAGTGCCGGTGGCAAGTACGCGGTTACGATTCTGACGCAACCTACGACGCCCCCGGTGGTTTGCACCGTTTTAAACGGGACGGGAACAGCGAATGTGAATATTACGAACGTCCAGATCATTTGCCCGCAGCCTGGTTACACGGTTGGCGGACAGCTCGTTGGTTTGGTGCCCGGACCCGGGGACACGGTTGAACTGCAAAACAACGCGGGTGACAACCTCTTCATTACGGGTGACAACCAAACGTTCACATTCCCGACGGATGTGACTTCCGGCGGTATTTACAATGTATCGGTCTTTTTGGAGCCGACCAGCCAGCCTCAGCCCTGCAATATTTTTAATCCGTCTGGCGTTGCCACGGCGAACATTACTAATATTCTCGTCGATTGCCAGCACAACGATTGGGCTTGGATTTTCGGCCCAACAACTGTGAATCAGTACGCAAAGGTTAACTCGACGACGCCTTTGCCTTTCCCGAATACTAACAATCCAGGAGGTAGAGATTTCGGTGTCACGTGGACGGATAACGCCGGCAGGAAATGGCTATTTGGTGGATCCGGCTTCCCCGAAGATGACACTTTACATCCTGCGCCCGCGTTTTTGAATGATTTGTGGGTCTATGACACCCAGGACCGCTTCAACGCCGGTTGGATACCAGCGAACCAGCAGGTGATTTCATGCCTGAGTGGGCCGTGTATAAACACAGTGCCGCTGGAAGAGGAGAACGTGCCGGGCACTTATGGCACGATGGGAACTGCTGCTGTAAGCAACACCCCTGGCTCCCGGTGGGGCGGCACCAGCTGGACGGATGCTTCTGGCAATCTATGGATGTTTGGGGGCCAGGGATTTGATTCCACCGGCATCGCACCCGGATTACTCAACGACCTCTGGGAATTCACTCCTACGGGCCTCGACCCTACCGGCCTCACGTATAACGGCGGGTGGATCTGGCAAGGCGGTCCGACCACCTTCAACAAACCGGGGGTCTACGGTACCTTAGGCACTCCTTCGGCGACTAACATACCTGGCGGACGCTGGGCTGCGGCGACGTTTTTCGATGCATCGTCAGGAACGCTGTGGTTATTCGGAGGGCAGGGTTACGACTCTGCTGGGAACATCAGTTTGCTGAGCGATCTCTGGAAGTACAGCGGTGGTCAATGGACCTGGGTGGGGGGCAGCAATGTCGGCAACCTCAATGGGGTTTACGGCACGCAGGGTACAGCGGCTCCAGCGAACATTCCGGGAGGGCGGCAGAACGCAGTTCTGTGGGTGGACCCGTCCGGTAACATCTGGCTTTTTGGCGGATTCGGTCTGGATTCAGTATCGACCGTGAGTAGCATAAATGGTAAGAATCCGACGTTGAACGATTTGTGGGAATTCAAAGGCGGCCAGTGGATCTGGGTATCCGGATCTACTACGGCGAATGACCTGGGAATATATGGAACGCAGCTGAGCAGTTCGGCGACGACCGTTCCGGGCTCGCGATGGGGACCTGTAGGATGGACGGATGCGAAGGGAAATCTGTGGTTATTTGGAGGCTGGGGTTACGGCTCCGACGCGACGCATGGCCAGGGCTTCCTGAATGACACATGGGAATACAATGTGACAGCGGGTCAGTGGACGTGGTGGAAAGGTTCCAGCGACGTTAACCAAGGCGGCTTATATCTACAGCATCTATCCTTCGTAGGAAACGTGCCGGGAGCGCGTCGAGGAACTTCGCTGTGGCAACCTGATTTCCTGGATTACATCTGGATCTTTGGCGGACAGGGTTACGATGCCAACCCGGCCACTGGAAACGGTTACCTGTCGGACTTGTGGACGTATCTGCCTTATCCATAAAGAATCGGGCAACGAGGCAGCCGAAATAAAAATCGTATCTAGCTGGTTGTAATTGTTAAGTAGTTTTGACTTCGATGAACGGGCGCGGCGATTCTCAAGAGTCGTCGCGTCTCGTTTTTAGGGCAGCAATTTCGCTTTAACGAAAATGTTGATTGACCTTGTTGCTGCGAAGCTATGGTAAGAATTTGTAGCCGGTCCCATGCACGGTTCGAAAGTGGACCGGGCGCGATGGGTCTTGCTCCAGTTTTTGACGCAGCCTCAGGATATGATTGTCCACGGTGCGGGTGCAGGGATAATTCTCGTATCCCCAGACGTGGTTCAGCAGTTCATCTCGTGAAATGGCTCTTCGCGCATTCTGAATGAAGTATTTCAGGGCCTTGAATTCCAGAGCGGTGAGGACGACCGGTTGTCCTTTGCGGCACACTTCAATTGACGAAAAATTCACGCTCACGTCTCCGAACACGAACGCGGTGTCGCTCTCAGTGGTGTTAAAGCGGTCCACGGCTTGGCCGAACAGTTCCAGGACGTTGGTCGATTCAGAATTTTCGGGGAGGGGGTTGTTATTGGGCATTTCGCAAACAGCAAGCATTTTCACGGCGGATTTATGGATAAGAACGATGATAGGAACGAAATGTAAAAAGTCACCGCTTTCTTTCGAATGGATGGTGGGGATTCGGGCCAGGGACTCGGCGGCTAAAAAAGCCGCTGTTGGCCCGGGCATAGGGACCTGCAACAATTGAGCAACTGGATTTTTCACAAGTGCGCCCATTTAAATCCTCCTTTAACGCATCGTCTATCAGGTTTTGAGCTCTCTGCTAAAGTAGCGATCGCGCGATCTCCGGGGCAAACCGCACAGAAAGAAACTCGTGGTTATCCGTTCGCGCATAATTCAGATACGAGCTGCGGCTAACTTGGAAACCGTACCTTGGTGTCCTAAGTTGGCCAAGGATTGGCGGAGCCCATCACGGGCTCGCGACAAGCGGGACATAACCGTTCCTGCTGGCATATCGATGATTTCGGAGATTTCTCTGTAAGACATACCTTCGAGTTCGCGGAGAATCAGTACTTCACGATGACTCGGTGGGAGATCTTGCAGGGCCCGCCGCACCAACCTGAGGTCGTCCTTGCGAGAGAGAGTTTCTTCTGGGGTCAGCGCGAGAGGATCGGGTCCAAAGAATTTCTCATCGAATTGCAGGTTAGGGTGCGGCGGACGGTTTTGATCCAGCCAGGTATAGCAGGTATTGCGGACAATTCTGAGCAGCCAGGAGCGGACATTCCCCCCTCGGAAGCTACCAAGAAATCGGAAGGCCCGCATGAAGGCTTCCTGGACTACGTCCTGCGCATCCTGGTCGTTGCGGGTCAGCCATCGAGCCAGGTTGTAAGCGGCATCCAGATGCGGCACGACATCTTCGACGAAATCCAGGGCAGCACTTGATTGCGGCATTGACACCTCCAAAACGGGTATGCTTTATCAAACACTAAGCGCCAAGGCGCACACTATGCAGTGGGCAAAGAAGGTCTGCAATGGACTGCCGATTCTTATCTGATGGAACATGCGTCCCCGGTAAACTACAAGTGAGGATAAGGCTTAGAGCGAGATGTCCCCCGGGCTGGGTACGCAATAGGCGGGACTCGGTGCTACACTCCCGTGCGTCAGAGGTTTAATTTTTCGATGCTAGAGGCAGAGCATCCCTACAGGCGACTCTGTTTTGGTGTTTTTGAGATGGATCTTCGGACGGGTGAACTGCGCAAGCACGGCATGCAGGTGCGCCTTCAGAAACAGCCATTTCAAGTCCTTGCGATGTTGCTGGAGCATGCCGGCGAGGTCGTTACCCGCGAAGAGCTTCAGAAAAGCTTGTGGCCAGCGGACACATTTGTTGACTTCGATCACGGCCTAAATAAAGCCATTAACAAAATTCGTGAGGCCTTGGGCGATTCCGCGGAGAGTCCGCGTTTTGTGGAGACGGTACCCCGGCGGGGATACCGTTTCCTCGCGGAGGTCAAGGATGTTGCCGGCGGTTCGGCGGCTGCCCCAACCCATGGAACTGAACATCTTTCTGGCCCACAGCACTCCGGCCTTACGAAGATCGCTTCCGACTCGGTAACCGAGAAGCGGATGGCACCGTCCCTTCCCTGGAGAAGACTTGGCGCGGTTCTAGCTGTGGGGTTTGTGATTTTGGCAGCATGGGCACTGTATTTGAGGCATCGACCGTCGTCCGCTTTGATCCGCTCTCTAGCCGTCTTGCCGCTGGAAAGTCTTTCCGGGGACGCTTCCCAAGATTACTTCGCGGACGGCATGACCGACGAGTTGATTACAGACCTCGGACAGATCAGTGCGCTGCGGGTGATCTCGCGTACATCGGTGATGTCGTACAAACGGGCGCGCAAGCCCATGCCACAGATCGCGCGTGAACTGAATGTAGATGGTGTCGTGGAAGGAACCGTGCTTCGTTCGGGTAACCAGGTCCGCATTACGGCCCAGTTAATCAACGCGTCCGATGACAAGCACTTATGGGCGCACAGCTACGAGGGAGATGTGCGCGATGCCTTGGCGCTCCAGAACCAGGTGGCGCGCTCCATCGCCGAGGAAATTCGAATCAATGTGAGTCCCAGGGAACAAACCGAGCTGAAAACCATCAAGGTGGTTAACCCGCAAGCCTATGAGTCGTACCTGAAGGGACGCTTTTTCTGGAACAAGCGAACCGCCGATGGACTCAAGGTGGCGGCGGCATATTTCAATCAGGCGGTCGAGGAGGACCCCAACTATCCGCAAGCATATTCTGGATTGGCCGACACGTACGCTTTGCTGGGAGATTGGCAATACGCAGTAATGACGCCGAAGGAGGCGCTGCCTAAAGCGAAGGCCGCAGCGATAAGAGCCCTGGAACTGGACAGCAATCTTGGCGAAGCTCACAACTCGCTGGGGTTCTGCCTGGACGGGTTTGACTGGGATTTCTCAGCTGCGGAGAAGGAATTCCGGCGCGCCATTGAACTTAATCCCAGCTATGCCACAGCTCACCACTGGTACGCATGGCACCTGAGTTTACTGGGACGGAATGTCGAAGCTATTTCCGAAATGAAAAAAGCGAAAGACCTGGATCCGTTGTCGCTCATCATTAACGCCGATTTGGCAGAACTTTATCTTATTTCTCATTCTTATGACGAGTCGATACAACAGAGCCGCAGGACGATTGAGATGGATGCTAATTTTGCGCTGGCGCACAATCAACTGGCACAGGCGTACCTTCAAAAACAGATGTTCGCTGAAGCAGTTGGCGAGTTACAAAAAGCTATCAAGATTTCCGGTGGCAGCCCGACGTTCACTGCCAATCTTGCGCGAACGTATGCTGCGATGGGTAGAAGGAACGAAGCGATCGAGTTGCTGGATGATCTGAGGAAGCGCTCCAGTCCTGGATATTCGCGCGCTTCAGAAATTGCCGCGGTGTATGTGGCCCTGGGTGATAGCGATCGAGCGATGACCTGGCTTGATAAAGGGTTTGAAGAGCGATTTAATCCAGGGGTTCTCCTACGACCGAGTTTCGATCCTATACGTTCTGATCCGCGCTTTCAGAACCTCTTGCGGCGTATTGGCCTTGGATGACCAAACCATAGAATAGGCTGCGAATGCAGGTAATCCACCGCAAAGAAGTTTGAGCGCTTAATGGTGACCCAGTCGCTCACCCATGGCGAGTACTGATCGGTCGATTTGCGGAGGAGCAGGCACCGCACTAAGTACAGCGCCTGCGTAATCCGGTTTGTTTGCAAGGAAGATATAGCCGCCAGCGGCAAAGAAATAATCTTCTTCTTGAATTATCGGTTGTCTTCGGAATCGTCTCGCCCGTGAACAGGGGTTAGGAAGTTATCCACGACAAAGTCCGCTACCTCGCTACCCATGCGATTGCCGCTAGTCAGGTCAGTGCGGAAATGGACGCCGGCGAAAATTCTGCTTAATGTGGCTTCTTTATTAGCGGCAGAGAAATTGGTGAAGGACCGAGTTACTCCCGGGAGAACTTCCGAGGTAACGATGAAGTCAAAGTCTTTTTTTTCGAAGAAGGAATTCAGCACCGTCGCGCCGGCTGCGCTGATAACCGCGTGAGCGCCCGGATAAGATGGATCGGGCGTGGTGTTGCCGACTTCCGGAAGCCAATTGGTGTCAGCTAGCGTTCCAGGGTTTCCGTCCAATGCAGCTGCCCGAATAGCCGTGACTGGTCGCCAGAAGTTATAGGTGTATTTGGTGTCGTAGAAGGCGATCACGCCATCGGCAAAACTCAGGTTTAGCAACGCAAATAAGCGAGCGGTTCGCGCAGTGTTCAAATCATGTCCGATTGCGGCGGTTTGCGTAATTTCGTTCCAGTAATTTTGGATGGCCCCGTTCCAAAAACTGCCAGTCAAGGCCTGGTCGGCAGTGGCAGTGGTGCTGTGGACGATGCCGAGTGACTTCACTTCATCGAAAGCATCGGTGTAGGCATCGCTAGCCAATGCGGGTGGAGGTCCAAGACGAAATTGACTGGCGCTCTCTAGAGCGAAGGGCGTGACATGGGACCAATTCGTGAATTGGGGTGAGGGGAAATTCGGTGGCGTCGGCTGGAAATCTCCCGGGGCGTTGCCGAAGACAAAGGGTACCGGTTGAGCATTGGATCCGTCGTTGCTCCGGGCCGCAAGAATTTGGTCAGCCACCGTCTTTCCAATCGTGATGCCTTCGGTCTTGTCGGGCCCCTCAGGAATCAACGCCAAAGATACTTTAAGTTGGTGATCCAGGGTGGCCTGGAAGCTGGGGTACAACGCTACAAGAACGTCGTGCGCGGCGGATGAGGCGGCGGCGTCTTGAGAAGCGGAACGGGAAACCTCTCTGAGACGAACCAAGTAAGGTTCATGCGTTCTGTCGATCGCGTTCACGGCATCGTAAATCGCGGCGTGCATGATTGCAAAGCTGCGGGTGGGGTGGACGGTTTTTGGCTGGGCGCCAGGGGTGCGGACGATAGTAAGAAGTGTTGCATTCCAGGTCACAACTGGGTTCACTGCGTTGGCGGTGGAGTCAGGTGAAGTCTGACCCGCGTCGTCCAGCGAAGTGCCGTAAGTACTGGCTCCGAATACACAGATACTCGCGCAAAACAGCAGCATGACACTCATCAAATGCTTGACCATAAAGGTTATTCCGCTCCAGTTCTTTCTTAAATTGGAGGGCCGATGGACGCCACAAACACCACGCCCGTAAGGCCCATCACCGTGTAGACCGCGACACAGGCGGGAATATTCCCGAAAGCCAATCAGAATGCTGGCCCTGCTGTTTTTAAATGTTGCCGCAGGTCCTACGCGTATGGCAGTTGATGCCTGAGTATTCGTTTCAAGTTTTTGTGCATCCTCGCTGTCACACAATTTTAACAATTCAATTGGGAATAGAACTCCACGCTGCAGGGTCTACACAGCGGTATGGCTGACTTTTCAATCGGGTGAGAGGAAAGGTAGTCGACGAATCGAAATTTGCAGGAGGCTAAGTTTAATGACTCACAGACTCATCTCGATTGGTGTGTTGTTGCTAGGCGTGGTGGTTATGGGACTCACTGGAATTGCTCAACAATCCGCGACGGAAGCTCCGGCAGGTTTCGACACTCCCACATTGGCGCAGAACGCCGGGTCCCAAAGTCATAATAATGGACTCATAGAGCCATCTGGCGACACCTATGCCCTAGACCAGCAGACTTATGAGCGTGTTCACGATGTGACCACTGGGCTGGGCCCGGTTTATAACGGAAGAGCGTGTGCGGAATGCCACCAGAATCCGGTAAGCGGAGGTGCGAGCCAATTCACAGAGCTGCGCGTCGGTCACACTGATGCCAACGGGAATTTTGTGAACCCTACCGTACTGATTGATGACGGCGCGGCCAGTATCACCGGACGGTCAATCATCAACGACCGTGCCGTAGTGCCCGAAGCCCAGGAGCATATACCCGCGACGGAAAATATCCGGGCGCTGAGGGCCGCGCTCAACACTCTGGGAGACGGGTTCGTCGAGGCGATCGACGATAATACTCTGAAAGCCATCGCTCAGAATCAGCTGGACCTGAGTGAAGGAAGAATTCACGGTGAGGCTATTGAAGTTCCTGTACTGGAATCGCCGGGCCAAAATCGTGTGGGGCGCTTTGGCTGGAAGGACCAGCACAGCAGCTTGCTTTCCTTCATTGGAGATGCCTATTTGAATGAAATGGGAGTAACCAACCGGTTGCGGCCCAAAGACACGACCACAATCGGCAAGACTACTCCGGACCCTGAAGACGTTCCCGATGAGCTCGGGCTGGCGGATATCGACCACTTTGCCCAATTCGTTCGTGGCACGAAAGTGCCGCCGCGTGATGCCAAGCTGGCGGCGACGGCGGATGCATCGGCAGGCCAAGCGATATTTGAGAAGATCCAGTGCAACACCTGCCATGTGGAGAGCATCACCACCGCTCCGGTCGGAACGGTGATCAATGGCGGAGCGTTCGCCGTGCCGGATGCTTTGGGGAACAAGATCATCCACCCCTTCAGCGACTTCTTACTGCACAACATCGAGACCGGAGATGGCATCGTGCAAGCCGGGCCGGCGGACACTGCCAACAAACTGCGTACCGCGCCACTTTGGGGGCTGCGTATGAGACCTCGATACATGCATGATCTGAAGTCTCTAACTCTGGACGATGCCATCGAGCGGCACCAGGGCGAAGCCGAGCAGGTGGAAAGGCGCTTCGATCAGTTGTCTCCGGCGCAGAAACAACAACTGCGTGCTTTCCTTAACTCGTTGTAATTGGTGAACTGCGACGCATCTGATCTCGATTGCTTTCGAGAGCGTCGAGCGTATGGGCGCCGCATCGGTGACAGCGGACGGATGAAAATGGAGCTACTCAGCGATCAACTGGTGGAGTTGTTCAAGGTCGGCGGGTTCGGCGTCGGAGACGGCGCAGAAATTCAGTTGGCCATTGCGCCAATCAATCCATTGGTAACCTTGGCGAGACCCCGCATGCGGTGAAGTGTCTGAGTCCGGAGTGGGCCAGATGAATACATTGATCAGGTTTCCTCGACGAGCATAGACCAGCGCCGCGACGGCGCGTCCTTCGATGGTATCGAGACGCCCGCCTTGCAAAGCAAAACCGTTGCTCGCGAAATCCCGTACGGGCAAAACAAATTTGACCTTATCCTCGAACCATTGTTTCACCACGTGCTCATCATTGGAGGCGATGCCGGTGATGTGTCCTGGCTGCAGCGAGTGCATGTGCGCGTCCACAATTTCTCTGGCAAATTCTGCTTGGTAATCGTCACTGCGAAGCGCAGGGCCGATTTTCCATGCCAAGAGTGCGACTAGTACAAGCGCAGCGGCGGCAGCAAGCCAAACCCAACGGACGGGCCTTGAGGCGGCTGCGGAGGGCGCGACGGACTGGAGTTGCCGCGCAATCTTCCAGCGAAGGGAAGCAGGCGCGTGCTCGTAGAGTTGCGCGAACTGCAATCTGCTCTTTAAGAAGTCCTGAGCCACAAGTTCAGAGCCGCAGTCAGCGCAATGCAGCATGTGCCGTTCAAATTCCACAGTGCGAAAAGCGCTCAACTCACCGTCGAGGTAGCTATGCAAGAAGGCGTCTGCGAAATTACATTTCATGGTCGGCGTTCTCGCGAGAGCAACTCTAGAAGCAATTTCCCCAAACTTCACCCTGGGCTCAATGAGTCACATAAAGAAGGACTGTCGCGAGCCTGTTTTTATTCTCGCAGGTGTCCGCGCCATCAGGCCAAATGAATGGAAAGGCTTGTTCTGGCGTCGCCCGAGAGAGTAAATTGCGGAATACCAGGGCCAGTAAATACGGTGGTTGAAGGCAAATTCTCGAGGAGGTAGAGATGCGAAAGATGGTTTTGCTTGGTGCAGTTGTTGGGTCGGCGACGATACTCCTGGCGGACAGCAGCGTACAACCGCTCAATATCAAGCCAGGCCTTTGGGAAGTAACGATGAATGTGGCGCTCAATGGTGCGGGAGCGCCTCCAGGAGCGCGTCCACGAACAAATACCTATCGATCCTGTTTGAAAAAAGAAGATTTGAACAAGTATCCATTTAGCGATCCGGAGAAGAAATGCACTTATACGGTTTTGAGTTCCAGTGGTTCAACGATGGAAGCGCGCGGGACGTGTGCGCCTGGAAGTGACGGTACGAAGGTTGATTTCAAGTTGCGGCTGGATGCAGTCGACAGCGAGAACGTGAAAGGCACCGGGCAAATGACCTTGAGCGCTCCTGCCGGCAGCCTGAGCGGAAACTACACAGGGTCAGCCAAGTGGATCAGCGCGACATGCCCTGCTAATGTCAGATAAAGCCGACAAAAGCTCCTTGAGGTAAAAAAAATCCGCACACGAGGCGCATTGAGATGGAGTATCGCGCGGCTGGAACTTCCTTGCGCGTTTTAGCGTATTGTCCTGTAGATCGAAGGTGACCCATGCGCGTTCGGATTTCCGCACTGACGGTGCTTCTTTTGTTGCCGTTTTCGAGCTATCCACAAAACAACGTGGAGATCGAAAACGATCTTGCGCATCACACGTTCTATGTTGACTTCGCGCAGCGAGGACAAATCCATCTGCGTATCCGCCCGGCAGAGATTCACATTATCGGCAGCGAGGAGAGCAGAATTGTTGTCCGGGTGGAAGGACGGCAAGGGCGCGATTCCAAGGATGTACAGGCTCGCTTTGAAAAACATGGCAATTCTGGAGTGCTCGATATTACCGGCGGCCCGCGCAACGAGGTGAACATAACACTGCAAGTTCCCAAAGAGTCGAATCTTGTGGTGCGAGTGTTCGCAGGGGATGTGCAAGTCAGCGACGTTGTCGGTGACAAGGATGTGGAGCTGAATTTCGGTTCGTTGAGAATTGGCGTGGGAGATGCGACCGGCTACTCGACGGTAAAGGCTTCGGTGTCCTCTGGTGAAATCGATGCTAAGCCATTTGGCGAGTCCCACGGCGGGCTGTTTCGTTCTTTGGAAAAGTCCGGAACCGGCAAATACAAATTGAGGGCCCGCGTGGGCGCCGGCCAGTTGACTCTCAATTAACGAAAAAAACATAACAGCACGCTCGCGGATCCTCGAGGAAGTGTTTCGATTTTCTGGTCAGGCTGGTTTTGCTGACGTGCGTCTTAGTTGCAGGGCGGCGGTTACTGATTCGAGCAGGGTTTTTGCCTTGGCGGTGATTTCGGCGACATTGCCTGCGCGTAAAGCTTTTAGGTCAGCGAGTTCACCGCCGATTCCGAGGGCGAAGCTGCCTGCGGCAAGATAGTCGGCGACATTGGAGAGAGTGACTCCACCGGTGGGGATGAGGTTGGCCTTGGGAAAAGGGCCTTTGAGGGCCTTGATGTATTTTGGGCCGCCGAGATTCTCACATGGAAAGATTTTGATCAACGTGGCGCCTTCGTTGGACGCGGCGAGCAGTTCGGTGGGAGTCATTGCGCCGGGAATTGCTAATTTGTTTTGCGCTTGGGCGCCTTTAAGGACTGGCAAGCAAAGGCCGGGGCTTACGAGAAATGTAGCGCCTGCGTCCAGACACTTAATGGCTTGTTCATAGTTTAGAACCGTGCCGGCACCGACCAGGATTTTTTCGCCGTATTCACGAACCACATCGCGAATTACATTCTCGCAGTCTGGGACGGTCATGGTGATTTCGACGATGGAGATGCCGCCTGCATAGATAGCCTGCACGGCCTGCCTTGCTTCGACGCTGTTGGCAGCGCGAATGACCGGGATGATTCCAATTTCAGCGATGCGGCGGGAGGATTGGTCGATATTCATTTGTGTGTAGGTGTGCGGGCAATATTCTCGATCATGGGTCTACGATCATCTCTGGATTCTGGCGGAATCGCCTTTCATAAGTTGGAGCACCTCAGCCAGGGTGGCCATGCTAGTGTCGCCCGGAGTACTCATCGCCAACGCTCCGTGGGCCGCGCCGCAATCGACGGCCCACTGAGGACCCTTGCCGGTAAGGAGAGCGTAGATGAATCCGGAGACGAAGGCGTCACCGCCGCCGACGCGGTCGAAAATTTCGAGATTCTCGCGATCAGGAGCGGAATAGAAACTGCCGTTGGAATACGCGATGGCGCCCCAATCATTGAGAGTAGCGGTCCGAGCGTACCGAAGAGTCGTGGCTACCATTTGAAGCTGCGGGAATGATTGAATTACGTTCTGGATCATAGCTCTGAAATTCGCTTGATCCAGTTTGGCGTGCTGGTTGTCAACTCCGGCGACGTTGAAGCCCAATGCCGCAATGAAGTCTTCTTCGTTACCGAACATAACGTCGACCGAACTTGCGAGCATCCGATTCACTTCCTGAGACTTCGCTTTTCCGCCGATGGAATTCCAAAGTGAGGGGCGGTAGTTCAGGTCATAGGAAATGATGGTGCCTGCATGGCGGGCAACTTGCATCGCCTCGCTTGCGACTTCTGGCGTGGTCTCTGAAAGCGCCGTGAAAATCCCGCCGGTGTGAAACCAGCGGGCGCCTTCGCGGAGAAAAATCCTTTCCCAGTCGATGTCGCCCTTTTTTAGCTGTGATGTAGCGGTGTGGCCGCGATCGGAACAGCCCAATGCAGCGCGCAAGCCAAAACCGCGCTCGGTGAAATTAAGGCCGTTGCGAACGCGACGGCCAACGCCGTCGTACTCCACCCAGCGTATGTAGTCTTGAGCGACGCCGCCCTGAAAGATTAAATCTTGAATCAGTTTGCCGATGGAATTGTCCGCCAGCGCGGTGACGACAGCCGTGTCCATGCCGAAGCAGCGTTTTAGGGCGCGGGAAACATTGTATTCACCGCCTCCTTCCCAGACCTGGAAGTGCCGGGTGGTCGCGATGCGGCCGTCGCAGGGATCGAGACGTAGCATTACCTCGCCGAGGCTGACCAGATCCCAGCGGCATTGGTCCTTAGATTTAATTTTCATGGTCATTGGAGATTGAGTCGCGGCGGTCATTGAGTCGCGGCCAAGCTTCGATCAGGATTCACAGCGAGCCATGCTAGCGCACCGAGGGCTGCTAAAACCGCTGCCACGTAAAAAGAGGCGGTCCATCCGTAATGGGCAGCAACCGCAGGGGTGAGTGAAGCGGTAACTGCACCGCCCAGTTGGGCTCCCATATTCATGAAACCAGAAACTGAGCCGGAAGAGGCGGCGCTGATATCCGCGGTGACGGACCAGAACGAGCTTTGCGAAAGATAAAGCGCGCCTGCGCCACCGGCGAGTACAACGCTCGCCAAGCGGGCGCTCGCGACACGAGAGCCGAGAACTAGAAACACCGCGGTCATAGTCATGGCGACTACAGCGATGCCACAACGTCCAACGCGTTTGCCGCGCCATTGTGTCATTCGGTCGGCGATGGCTCCGCCGAGCGGGCAGCAGATGGCCATAGCGAGGAAGGGAAGAGTGGCGTAGAAGACGCTGGCTTTCAGATTCAGGCCGCGAACTTTTGCGAGATAGATGTAGAACCAGCTGAAGAAAATCCAAGCGACGTAGCCGTAGCAGAAATAGCTGAAGGTGACGGCCCAGACATTTTCGCTTTGCAGGATTGTGGACCAAGGCAAGGATTTGACGACGTTGGCGCCCGGCGGCGAAATCGTTGCGGTTGATAATGGTTCGCTGGACGATAGCGTTCGTCCGGACTGGATGAAATGGAGTTCGGCAGAAGAAACAGAAGGATGGTCTTCGGGTCTGTCGCGAGCAATTAAAAGCCAAATGAAACCAGCTGCGAGGCCGATGATGGCGCTCATCCAGAATGAGGATCGCCAGCCGTAGTGAAACATTATGTAGCCGATGGCCGGAGGCGTGATGCCGGCGCCGACGCCGACTCCGGCGAAAATGATGCCGTTAGCGATTCCGCGTTCCTGCGTGGGGATCCACCAGGCGACAAATTGATTGGAAGCGGGATAGATCACAGCTTCACCGGCGCCCAACAAGAACCGAATCGCGACGAAAAAGAATAATGCTCCTCTTATTTGCGAAGGCACAATGGCGGTGAGGGCGGTGAAAATTCCCCACCACACAACGCCAACAGTGAGCACGCGACGGGGACCAAGCTTGTCGCTGAGCCAGCCTCCTGCCGTTTGAAAGAGGGCGTAGCCTAATAAAAATGAACTGAAGACATAGCCCAATTGGCTGTTGGCAAGGCCGTAATCCGCGGCGATCGAAGAACCGGCGATGGAAATGTTTACGCGATCGAGAAATGCGACCGCGCTCAACACAAATAACCAGAACACGAGAAACCATCGCGCGTGGCTGATGGGGCGCTGAATCATTCGGTTGGTCGCTTACTCACAAGGTTGGCAAGAAAGTTTGCATTCAGGCTCTGTGAGCTCTGAACACTTGTGTTAATTGGTCAGCGATGATGCGATCTTCACCAGGTTGCAACATGAAAGAATTCATCGACAAGCCTTGATCCGAAGCACTCAGGATGATAGCAGGATCGGATTTTTTCAGAATTACGCCAGCGTCCTTAGGTGTGATGGCGATTTGGTGTTGGTCCCACGTGATACGCAAATGCGGGACGTGGTTGGCGATAGTCGGGGCAGGGAAGTCGGTGGTCACGCCGGGGACAGATTTTACTTTAGCGGCGATTAGATCGAGACGGCGCTGCCATTCGGTGTGGAGTGCTTGGTGATCCTCGTTCAGATAGCACTCTAGCGCTTTCACCATGCCGACGATTTCTTCCTTGCCCACTTTTTGACTGCGGCCCAGGGTGTCTTCGTGCGGACTGTTGTTTAAAAGCGCGTTGGCTACGAGGTCTTTTTTTCCGATGAGCATGCCTGCGCATTGCGGACCGCGGATGGCTTTGCCACCACTGAAGCAAATCAGATCGTAGCCCATGTTGGCATAGTCCCAGAGATGGGAAACCGGAGGGGTGTCGGCGGCGGCGTCGATGAAAGCGGGAATTTGATGGTCGTGGGCCAACTTCAGCCATTCTTCGACTTTGATTTGCCCTTCATCGTTTGCAAAATTCGAGAAATGCATCATGGCGGTTTGCGGACCGATGGCGCGCTTCACGTCGTCTGGCGATTCCACAACGATCAATTTCACTCCGGTGGAACGCAATTGATGGTCGAAAGGGTTGCGATGGGATTTCTGGATGAGAACTTCCGATTTCATGCCAGTCAGGTCGGGCAATTGTTCGATGAATTTGGGATTATTGCCCGTTAGTATACCGGCGAGGCCCGACTGCATGGCTGCGGCTGCGCCGGAGGTGACGATCACACCGTAATCGGCGGGAAGTTTTAGCATCTCCGCGATGCGTTTTCCGGCAGCCACCTCCAAATCAGGAATGCTGACGAAGTGGCGGCCTGCCAGGGCCGTCACCGCTTCTACTTCTGGGCGCATCAGCGAACCGCCGAGGACGGTCATGGTGCCTTCGCCGTTTATGACAGTGGTGACGCCGAGTTCCTTATAGATGTCACCGGTGGAGCCGAAACCTTTGATGGAAGGTTTGGGATCCGTGGCCGGAGTGGCGGATGCGGTAGGGGCGAAGAGCGTTCCTTTTCCAACAATGGCGGAGGAAACCGCGGCCAATGCGCCTAGGAAGGTTCTGCGATTCCAGCGATCGCGAAAACTCATATTGTTCAGCCTTTCTTGGCGGTGTTTACGGCCGCGGCGGTGCAATTGATTTCTACCAGCGACTGGCCCGGAAGCGCGGCGACGGCAACACAGGTGCGAGCCGGGCCACCATTGGGAAAATAAGTCTTGAAGACTTTATTCAAGCCATCGTAGTCGTCGAGTTTGGTGAGAAAAACGGTGAGTTGCAGGATGCTATCCATAGTGCCGCCGCCGGCTTCAACGAGGGTCTTAACATTTTCCATCACCATGCGGGTATGCATTTCGATGTCGGGTGTTTTGCCGGCGTCAGAATTGTCGCCGCGTGAATGCGCGCCTTGACCGGCAATATAAATGACGCCGTTATAGACGATCAACGGAGTGATGAAGCCGGGGCTTTTGGGGGGCTTGCCTTCGTAATCGAGTTTCTTGACAGCGTCTTTACCTTCTACGGCACCGGCGTTGGGTGAGACCAGCCCAGCGATTCCTAGCCCTGGCAAGAGCGCTGCCAGACGTGCCGCGAAGCCTCTTCTGCTGCTTACATTCCAAAGCATAATCGTTCCTCCTCGAGTCATTTGAACTTGCAACCTATGGCAACGCAAAACTAAAAATGTCGCTTCCGGCCGCGATGGTTACAAATTGTTTGCCGAGCGCGGCGTAACTCATGGGGGAAGCATGAATGGATTGGCCGGTATTGAAATGCCACAAGGGTTTTCCGGAGCGAGGATCAACAGCCTCGAAGGATTGCGTGTTGTCACCAAAAAATAAAAGGTTGCCGGCGGTAGTCATGGTGCCTGCGGAAGAATAACCCTCGCCGGTTTGCACGTAGCGCCAAGCGGGCTGGTCGCTTTCCAAGTCATAGGCAAGCAGTATTTTTTGGCCATGATCCGTGGCGCTGTGGCGCACGCCAGTGGAGTAATAGGTTTGGCCTTCTTTGAAACTTTCAGGCTTGAGTGAATAAACGCTGCAGTCTTCATTGGCGATGAAGAAGAAAAGTTTTGAGGCGGGATGGTAAGAAGGGGAAAACCAGTTTGTAGCGCCGGCAAACCCGGGGCAGGTGCGCGTTCCGTTTGCGGACGGCTGTACTTCGGTTCGAATTGGCCGGCCCTGGGCGTCGATCCCGCTGGCCCAATTTAATTTTTCGACGAAGCGGACCGCAGACAAAAACTTTCCATCAGTGCGATCGAGCACATATAAAAATCCATTGCGATTGGCCTGCACGAGAAGTTTGCGCGACCTCCCGCGAAAAACGGTGTCGATCAGAACGGGCGTTTCGGTGGCGTCGTAGTCGAACAAATCATGCGGCGTGAATTGGAAATGCCACTTGAGCTTTCCGGTGTCGGGATCAAGCGCGAGGACGCAATCGGTGTAGAGATCGTCGCCGGGGCGGACAGCGCCGTCGAAATCCGGGGAGGGATTGCTGGAGCCCCAGTACAAAGTGTTGAGCTGCGGATCGTAGGTGCCGGGCATCCAGGTGGTGCCGCCGCCGTGTTTATATAATTCGCCGGGCCAGCTTTCCGATCCGGGTTCCCCGGGACCTGGGATAGTCCAGAAACGCCAAGCGAGCTTGCCGCTTGCGGCTTCGTATGCGGCCACAAAACCACGAACCCCGTCGTCACCCCCGGAAGTGCCGACGATAACTTTATCTTTGACAACCAAGGGGGCACTGGTGGCGCCGTAATTTTTATTTCCTTCGGCGTAGGCGACGTCCCAGAGCAAATTGCCGGAGCGGGAATCGAGACAAAAGAGATGGGCGTTGTCGGTCTCGGCGTAGATGTGAGATTTCCAAACACCGACGCCGCGGCTGTGATGTTGCGCGGCGTCGTCAATGAGGCCTTCAGTGACGGCGCGCGAGTAGTGCCACACTACCCGACCTGTTTGCGCATCGAGTGCAAAGACATCATTGGCGGCGGTGACGAGCATGAGTCCGTTGACTACTACAGGAGTTACTTCCATGTCACGAGAATGGGGTGAATGAAAAACCCACGCTGCGCGCAACTGCGCGACGTTGGCTTGGTTGATCTGATCGAGGCCGCTGAATCGCTGGCCAGTGTAGTCGCCGTTGTAGGAGGGCCAGTTGGCTGCGACTGGCTGGATATTTAGTTCTTCCGTTTTCACGTCGACGACAATCTCCGGGTGATTCGTTTCCTGGGCCGCGAGAGGCGCGAGGCAAAACATGAGCAAAGCCATGGCGGCGATTGCGTTGCGTCGCGGCATATTATTCTGCGAATCCGTTGTCGTGACCATATGAATCAGGCTGCTCATTCAGCAAATCATTCCTAATCGAAGGACCGCGAAATTACAACCGCCCAGATTTTTTAACCGCTTCCTGAATGGACTTAAGCTTTTCAATGTCGGCATACATGGAGTGCTCTTTGAAATCCAACTCCTGGGCTAACGACAAAACCTGGGGCGCCTGCGCGCGGGGAACCACGGTCACGCCATCGGCGTCGGCGACGATAATGTCACCGGCATTGACTGGGACTCCGTCACAGACCACCGGGATATTTGCGGCAGCAAAACGGTAATGGGTCACGGAAGTAGAGGGGACAATGCCGAGGGCGTAAACCGGGAAACCTATTTTTGTGAGATAGGCGACGTCTCGGACGCCACCGTCAATGACGGCGCCGGAAAAACCTCGGGCGGACATCGCGGTGCCCATCAAACCGCCCATGCCGGCGATATCGGTGCCGTCTTCAACGGCCATGACGTAAACGGAATTTGCGCCGCCCTGATCGATGGCGGCAAGCATTCCGTCTAAGGCCTGGGGATTGGTGTTGGAATCCTTTTTCAGCTGAACGGTCAACGCGAAGCCGGCGAATTTGCTTCCAAAGATTGGACGCATGCGGTGGGACATGTACATTTTGCGGCCGGAAATTTTCTCGAGCGCGTCGGAGACGGAAGCTACTTCGACATGGCGGTACGCGTCCAGAAGAGACAGGTCGTCATTGGAGGGATTGGCAGCGTGTGTGTTGAGGGGGCGGAGCGTGATTCGTCCGGATAGGGCGGCAATCGTGAGGAGAAACAGCAGAATCAAGAAAAAAAACCGTTTGAATTGTGAAAAAGCAGAGCGCTGCTTCACAGAACCCTCCCACATAATGATTGCCAGTGGCGTCCACACCAGAATCTAAATGATGGCAATTCCTGAATATTCCCGTATCTAAATCGATTCAAACGCAGAAAGCGATTGACGCAAACAAACGTCATGCAGTAATACCATACAGACTGGTTAGAGTGAATTTTTTTGTTGGAATTTTGTTGATCTTATGGAGCAGCAGATTCTCTCGTAATAGGGCTGAGGGATTTGAAACTGCTCGTGATTAAAATGATTCCCTTCAGATGGACTTCGTGGCGATGCGAACAAGTTGTGGGTCGGTCGCTGTTCCTAAGCGCGTTCTGGGCGGTTAGCTTTTGGTGGTCGAGCGACGGCCAGTCACGTATGTATGCGCAGAAAACCAGCCAGGCAGTAAATAGTGGGCCAAGCCATGGGTTGAATTCGGGGCAGGGGCGCATATTGTTTGAGTCTAGCTGCGCGGGATGTCACGGGTTGGACGGGCGGGGCGGCGAAAAAGGTCCAAATATCGCGACTCGGCCGGAGATATCAGGGCGTTCGGATGCCGAGATTCGGGCCATTGTTCAACGTGGCGTTCCCGGCGCGGGGATGCCGGCATTCAACAGGTTGGGGGCCGCTAAGCTCCAAGTTCTGGTGAGGTATTTGCGAACGTTGCAGGGACTGAATGGAAAAACCGAAATAGCGGGAAACGCGGACGAAGGGAGAAAATTGTTTTTTAAGGACGGAAGTTGCGCTACATGCCACATGATCAACGGCGCCGGAGGATTTCTAGGTTCCGATCTGAGTAGCTACGGCGCGGTTACGTCTGTGGCGGAAATGAGCGAGCAAATCACGAATCACGGCCAGTTGCCTCGCGCCAGGAAGATGGTGGTCTCGACACCCGACGGGAACAGGCTGGCCGGTTTTGCTCGCAACGAAGATAATTTTTCTCTTCAAGTACAGACTTTGGACGGCAAATTTCATTTTCTAGATAAGTCGACGGTGATCGGTGTGGAGTACTCGCCCGCTGCCACCGCAGTGGACGCGGAGAAAAAGTTAAGCAAGGGCGATCTCGACGCGCTGATAAGTTATCTGGTTCGCGTAGCTCAAAGTTCGCAAGACGGAGGAAAGCGGAAGGTGCCGCCGCACCATCATGAAGAAGATGACGATTAGGGATTGAAAGTTAATCAATTCCCAACCGGCGCTGCATCTGTTCCAGCGTGACGTTCTTGGTTTCAGGATAAAAGAACAGCACCACAAAAAATTGCACCACCATCATGGCCGCGAAAAACATGAAGGGATATGCGCCGGAGGATTTGGCCACCTGCGGAAAGGTGTAGGCAATGATGGCATTCATGATCCAGTGGGATGAGCTTCCAAGTGATTGGCCCTTGGAACGCACACGATTGGGAAACACCTCGCCGATATAGACCCAGATGACCGCTCCCTGGGATACGGCAAAAAACGCGATGTAGGTGACCAGCAGCCAGATCAGATAATTCTGGTGTGTATGCGTATAAAATACTTCAGCGACGCCAGCCAGGCACAGCGCTGTGCCTACCGATCCGATGATGAGCAAAGTCTTGCGGCCCAATTTGTCGATCAAGGTCATGCCGAAAAGGGTCGCGACAAGATTCATCGCGCCGATGGCCACGGCTTGCAGGTCACCAGAAATTTTGCTGTAACCCGCGGCCGCAAAAATGTCATTCAGGTAATAAAGAATGGCGTTGATGCCGGACAGCTGGTTGAACATTCCTATGGTGATAGCGAGGAAGATGGGCAGCCGGTATTTCCGGACGAAGAGTGGCTCCGAAGTTTGCTCCCGTTCGAGATGCACGGAGGCGACAATTTCGCGCAACTCATTTTCGGGATCTTCGGCGTCCATCGAAATAAGAACGGCGCGCGCCTCGTCAACGCGCTTTTGAGTTACCAGCCAGCGCGAACTGGGCGGAATCCCAAACAACATTACCAGGAAGAGTATTGCAGGCGCCGCGGCCACACCGAATTGCCAGCGCCATTCGCTAACACCCAAGCCGAACGTGCCAATCACATAATTAGAGAAATACGCGAGTAAAATTCCGAGGACGATATTGATCTGAAACAGGCCCACCAGTCGGCCGCGCCATCTTGCGGGCGCTAATTCGGCGATATAGACGGGGCCCAAGACGGAAGAACCACCAATTCCCAATCCGCCGATGAAGCGCGCGATGAGAAGCATTGGCCAAGTCGATGCGAATGCGCATCCGAGAGCGGACAGCACGTAAAAGATAGCCAGCACCCGCAATGTTTCTCGCGCGCCCCAGCGCTGGCCGGGGATTCCCGCGGACATAGCGCCGATGATGGTGCCGATCAGAGCCATGGCCACGGTCAGGCCCAGCTGCCGCGGGGTCAGGCCAAACTTGAGCGTCAGAGAATGCGTGGTACCAGCAATGACCGCGGTGTCAAATCCAAACAAGAGTCCGCCCAAGGCGCCAACGGCGGTCGCTTTTAACAGCGTCGAATTTAATTTCATCTACATGCCTGCTTGTGGGTTATTTGACGCGCGTTAAAGCTACCATCAAACGGAGGGATTTTTGTTGTGAAAACGCATCTAATCCGGCCCTAAGTGAAGTGTCGACTCTCGTCGGAGCAAGACGATGCGTGTTCTGGGGCCGGGATGGTTACCGGTGACGAAAGACACGGGTTGCGTAGGAAGTCTCTCTCGACGCAACCCGCGCTGAGGATGTCAGGATGCCGCAGCTGTTGCGGCGCCTTTGAAGAACGAAAGCAAATCGGCGTTGATTTGGTCCGCGTTAGTGGCGGGCATGCCGTTTGGGAAGCCGGGATAAACCTTAAGTGTCGATTTCCTTAGCAGCTTTGCGGACAAGGGGCCGGCAGCGACGATCGGAACAGTCTGATCATCATCACCGTGCATTACCAACATCGGGATGTCGATCTTTTTCAGGTCCTCGGTGAAATCGGTTTCAGAGAATGCCTTGATGCAGTCGTAATGAGCTTTTATGCCGCCCAACATTCCCTGCAACCACCAATGTTCCCGGATGCCTTCGGAAATTTTTGCGCCGGGGCGATTGTAGCCATAAAAGGGAAGAGTAATATCTCGGTAGAATTGTGGCCGGTTGGCCGCGAGTGCGGCGCGCAGCTCATCGAAGGCTGAGACCGGTTGTCCGGTCGGATTCTTGTCGGTCTTCAACATGAGCGGCGGCACCGCGCTGATCAGCACCGCCTTCGAAACGCGTCCGGTACCGTGCCGTCCCAGGTAGCGGGTCACTTCGCCGCCTCCCGTGGAAACGTAGCGCGAGGCTGTAACATTGCCGCCTTCCGGTGATGACTTCAGGCCGGACCCCACGGCCGTGTCCACCGGGTTGTTCTCTCCCAAGAAGGCAGTTGGAAAAAGTTCGCGCCGCTTTCGACCTCAAGGACGCCATCATGGTCGGACTGCCAACACCAGCGTGCAATGATTCTTTTAGTCAGGCGCTATCGAAATATTCATGCGACATTGACCTGCCAGACCCTCATCGTCTGCACGGACTTCGCGTACCTACCGAAACATTGCCGTCATCCAACAAATAGGCCTTCTCGGGATTTAGTTCATGGCGAATGCCGATATCGAGGTATCCATGGCGTCTGCACGTCTCACGACCACACCGCTTTCTATTCTGGACTTGGCGCATATACGGCAGGGCGGAACTGCTGGCGAGGCCTTCCGGAACTCGCGCTTGCTGGCGCAACGGGCGGAATCGCTCAATTACAAACGCTTCTGGCTGGCTGAACATCACAACATCCGCGGGGTCGCGTGTTCGGCGACTTCCGTGTTGATCGGTCACGTTGCCAATGCTACATCGAAGATTCGCGTCGGCGCCGGAGGGATCATGCTGCCGAATCACTCTCCGTTGGCTATAGCGGAGCAATTCGGCACACTAGAATCGTTGTTTCCCGGCCGCATTGACCTGGGTGTCGGCCGCGCGCCGGGCGGCGACTCGGCGGCAGCGCGCGCTTTGCGCGGTCCGCAGATAACGGCGGGTGAGGATTTTCCAGAGCTTCTGGACGAGTTGCGCCGCTATCTCGGAAGACCACAACCCTCGCAACGCGTTCGCGCTTATCCTGGTGAAGATTCCGACGTTCCCATTTATCTTCTTGGCTCTAGCGATTTCAGTGCGCGTTTGGCCGGAGAACTCGGTTTACCGTTTGCGTTCGCGGCTCATTTTCAGCCGGGACCGCTGCTGCCAGCGCTGCGAATCTACCGTGCATCATTCCGGCCGTCGGCGGTTCTCGAGCGACCCTACGCCATGGTTGGAATTCCGGTCATTGTGGCGGACACCGACGAACAAGCGCAGTTTCTCGCCACGACTCCAGTGCAAATGTTTTTGAATTTGATTCGGGGCGTGCCCGGACCGCTGCCGCCTCCAACAAAAACTCTCGAATGGACTAGCGCAGAACGAGACGCGATTGCCGCGAAACTCGGAGCCGCGGTTTTTGGAGGTCCTGAACGAGTCGCCGCACGCCTGAATTCGTTCCTGGAAGAGACCGAGGCAGACGAGCTAATCGTGGTCACGAACGCTTTCAACTTCGAAGATCGTCTTCACTCTTACGAACTACTGGCGAGCCTTGCGGGCAAAGTGCAAGAAAATTCGCAGACCGTTAGCGCCACGCATAGGTAATACAGACGCACCGCGGAGAAAAAAGCCGGCAGGGTGATGCAGTTTTTGCCGTGGCTACCTTGTCGAGCCTTGATGCTCGGAGGTGTCGACATTCTTTCGAAGGATGCGAACACTCGTCGCGCTCCCCAAATGTACTTCGGTAGCCATGCCCAGGAACATTCCATGCTCGACAACGCCGACGGTATCGTGCAATTGCATGGCTTTCGATTGGATAGAGAGGCCTTTTTCAAACGAGCAATCCAGAATGTAGTGACCGCCATCGGTCATAAATGGCGCCCCGCTGGCTTCCATACGCAGCACAGGTTTCCACCCCAACTTCTCAAGGCGGTGCGCCGTCGTCTGCCATCCGAACGAAACAATTTCCACCGGAACTTCCCCATGGGACCCCAACTTATTCACAATTTTGCTTTCATCGACCACGATGATCAGTTGCCGGCTGGAACTAGCAACAATTTTTTCACGCAACAGCGCGCCGCCACGTCCCTTGATCAGGTCGAGTGAGCCAAGTTCCACCTCGTCGGCTCCGTCAATGGTCAGATCCAGCGCGGGATAATCCTCAAGCGTCGCCAAGCGTATACCCAATGAGTGCGCGAGCACTTCGGACTTGTGAGAAGTCGGGACGCCGATCACCTGCAGGGCGTTTTTCACTTTTTCCCCAAGGAAGCGGATGGCAATCTCGGCCGTTGATCCCGAGCCCAAGCCGATAACCATCCCGTTTTTTACCAACTCAACCGCGGATGCCGCGGCGCGTTGCTTTTCGTCCATGGCTTATGCGATCTCGCCTTAAAGGAGCCAAATCAATATAGCAATTAGAACAATCAAAAATACTAATTTGTGCTTTGGCAATATCCGCCAGCGCTATCTTGTGGCCCCACGTTCCGCCGGGATGACAGATTTTGGCACCCAGGAGGCGCCGAGGCCGTCTTTATATCCGCAGGAGGAATGTATACAAAAACATCCGTCGTGAATCTAATTCGGAAGTTAATCTTCGTTTTGCAGATGACGGCATCGCAGGCCCCATACGGATGTAATTTCCATCGAGTTTCTGCGCAGCCACAGTCGACAAACGAGAAGCTGAGTATTTCAGATTGATTGCATTTGTATCCGAGTCGATTAATGCTTCGAAGCTCAGCAAAAAACTCGAGGTGTTGTTGGGAGGTTTATGAACGCGCGGCCACCAAGTGTTACAGCGGTACCAACTCGCAGGGCACTGAATTTCGTTTGTGCTGCCACAGTGCTACTTTTGGGCACCGCATTGCTTTCGGGATGCGGCAACAAGAACACTTCGGCTGCCGGCGCCCCTCCACCGATGCCCGTCACAGTTGTCAAAGTGCAGCCAGCGGAAGTGTCGTTGACCAGCGAATGGGTTGGAACGCTGGACGGGTACGTCAACGCGCAGATTCAGCCCCAGGCAAATGGATACCTGATCAAACAGGATTACAAGGAAGGCGCGCTGGTGTCCAAGGGGCAGGTGCTGTTCGAGATTGATCCGCGCCCATTTCAGGCCGCGCTCGACCAGGCCAAAGGGCAACTTGCACAGGCCAAGGGGCAGGTGCAGCAGGCCAAAGCTCAACTTGATCTTGCCCAGATCAACGTCAATCGCGACACCCCGCTCGCGGAAGCGCGCGCCATTGCGCAAAGTCAGCTCGATAACGACACTCAACAAAAAGCGCAGAGTGAAGCTGCCGTCGAATCGGCTAAAGCTTCTGTCGCTGCCGCACAGGCGGCGGTCGAGAATGCGGAGTTGAATCTCGGCTTTACCCACGTGCGGTCGCTGATCACCGGCATCGCGGGACAGGCGACCGTGCAGGTCGGGAACCTGGTCAACACACAATCGGTACTGACCTCTGTGTCGCAACTCGATCCGATCAAGGTTTATTTTTCGATTAGCGATAGTGAGTATCTGGTCCTGACGCAGCAAGCGAAACACAAAGGTGGCGACCTGCTAGAGAATTCTTCGGCCATTCCCCTGACGCTCACTCTTTCAAATGGCGAGAATTTTCCGCACAAGGGGCGCATTGCCTTCGTTGACCGCCAGATGAATAGTCAGACCGGCGCTATTCGAATCGCTGCCGCGTTTCCGAATCCCGGAAATCTCCTACGCCCGGGCCAATTCGGCCGTGTCAAGGCAGACACCGAAGTACGACACAACGCCTTACTCATCCCGCAAGTAGCCGTTTCGGAGTTCCAGGGTATGCAGCAAATTTATGTGGCCGGGCCGGATGGCAAGGCTCACGTTGAAACCGTAACGCTCGGGCCCCAGATCGGCACGAATTGGGTGGTGAATTCCGGTGTTTCTGCCGGGGCGCTGGTCATTATCGACAATCTACAGAAGCTTCGCGATGGAGCTTCCATCAATGCGCATGAGCAATCTACCTCTACCAATGCCGGCACTGGCGATTCAACAATCAATGGGTCAACTGCCAGCGCGGCGGGAAGGTAATTCATGTCAAAATTTTTCATTAACCGGCCGATTGTGGCGATTGTCATCGCCATCGTCACGGTCATCCTTGGCGTAGTGTCGCTGGCATCACTGCCCACTTCACAGTTTCCGAATATCGTTCCGCCGGAAATTCTCATCACCGCCACCTACCCCGGCGCTGACGCCAAGACTCTTACGCAAGCCGTTGCCACGCCCATCGAACAGCAGATGAACGGCGTCGACAACATGATTTACATGGACTCGGTGAGCGCTAACAACGGAGTAGTGCAACTCTTCGTGGATTTCGACATCAAGACCAATCCGGACATTGACCAGGTGCTCGGGCAGCTGCGCGTCGATCAGGCTCAGTCGCAACTTCCCTCGCAAGTTACCGTCGCGGGATTAACGGTGCAGAAGTCACTCACGTCGCCGCTGATGTTAATCGCCATCAACTCTCCCGGCGGCAAACTGGGGCAGGATTTTCTCACCAACTACGCGGTGATCAATCTGCAAGACCAAATCGCACGCGTGCGCGGAGTTTCGCGCGTGCAAGTTTTCGGCGGCACTTATGCGTTACGCGTGTGGGTTCAGCCGGACAAGATGGCCAAGCTGGGAGTCGCCGCCCCGGAAGTGATCGCCGCGATCCAGACCCAAAACAACGTGAATCCTGCCGGGCAGATCGGCGGCGAACCTATTCCCAAGGGACAGCAATTCACGTACACAGTGCGCACTCAGGGGCGGCTCGTAAAACCAGAAGAGTTCGGCAATATTATTATCCGCGCGAATGCCGACGGCTCGATTCTGCACCTCAGCGACATTGCTCGTATCGAACTGGGCGATCAGGCTTATGCCATCTCTGCCCGCTATAACCAGGCGCCCTCCGGAGTTATGGCTATTTATCAACTGCCCGGGTCCAATGCCGTCGAGACCGCTGTGGCGGTGAACGCGAAAATCAAGGAACTCGCCGCCACGTTCCCTCCGGGAATTACTTACGATGTACCGCTGGACACTACTAAGGCCGTTACGGCGGGCATTCGCGAAATCGTTTTCACGCTTGTGGAAGCTTTAGGTCTTGTTGTGCTGGTGGTGTTTCTATTCCTTCAGGGATGGCGGGCCACACTCATTCCGTTGTTGGCCGTTCCGGTTTCACTCATCGGAACATTCGTTATTTTCCCGGCGCTCGGATTTTCGATCAACACGCTGTCACTATTTGGCCTGGTGTTAGCCATTGGCTTGGTCGTCGATGACGCCATCATTGTTGTCGAAGCTGTCGAGCACCACATTGACGAAGGCATGGATCCCAAGGCTGCGACCATAAGAGCCATGGAAGAAGTGGGCGGCCCGGTAGTAGCGATCGCGCTGATTCTTGCCGCCGTGTTCATTCCGACTGCGTTCATTCCCGGTATTACTGGCCGGCTGTACCAGCAATTCGCCGTGACCATCGCGATCTCGGTGCTGATTTCCGCCTTCAACGCGCTTACACTTTCGCCCGCGCTCGCGTCGCTGCTGCTCAAACCCAGGGACACGGAAAAGAAAAAAGGCTTGCTTGGCAAAGGGTTCGGTCTGTTCAATAAATTTTTCGGGCGAACGACGGAAAGTTTTGTACACACCTCCAACGTGCTCATCCATAAGTCGGCAATCGCTATGGTGGGGCTCGCGATTGTCGCCGTGCTGGCGGTTTTCATTGGCGGCACCCTTCCCGGAGGTTTTATCCCGACAGAGGATCAGGGCTACATGTTTCTGGCGCTGCAGCTTCCCGACGGGGCCTCAGCACAACGCACCGACGCCGCCGAACAGAAAATCAGCACGGCCTTATTGAAGACGCCTGGGGTGCAAGGTGTGATCGCAGTCAATAACTTTTCGCTGTTGACACAGGTTCAGAGCACTAACGCCGGTTTCTTCTTCGTCGCTCTTAAGCCTTGGGAAACACGAAAGAGCAAGCAACAGCAGCTCGAATACATTCAAAGCCATTTACAAAAGCAGCTTTTTGCAGACCCTGACGGCATTGCCTTTGCCTTCCCGCCACCCTCGATTCCGGGAATCGGAACTTCCGGGGGCGTCACCATGGTTCTGGAAGATCGCTCGGGAACGGACGACCCCGCGACGTTAACGAAAAACGTGTTTGCATTTCTTGGCGCGCTGAAGGATAGAAAAGAGATCGGCGCGGCCATACCGTCATACCAGCCTGCGGTTCCGCAATTGTATGTTGATGTCGATCGCGAGAAGGTGCTGCAACAACAAGTGAGTCTGTCAGACGTTTACACCACCATGCAGACTTTCATGGGCGGTTATTTGGTGAATTACTTCAATCGTTTCGGACGGCAGTGGCAGACCTATGTTGAAGCCGAAGGCACCTCGCGCACCAACATTGCCAACATTGATCAGTTCTATGTTCGCAGCGCTAACGGCGGGCAGGTTCCGCTGGCCTCGCTGGTCAAGGTGAAGCAAATCACCGGCCCGGAATTTATTTACCGATTCAATGAATACAACGCCGCGCAGCTTAATATCACGGGCGCGCCCGGCTACAGTTCCGGCCAGATTCGCGCGGCGTTGGAAGATGTCTTCAAGAAGACCATGCCACCAGGCGCGGGATTCGATTATTCCGGCATGTCCTTTCAGGAGCAGCAGGCCGAAAAGGGCGTGCCGTCCTGGGCGGTGTTTGGATTGTCGCTGCTCTTCGTCTTTCTAATTCTTTCCGCGTTGTATGAGAGCTGGTCGCTGCCTTTCAGCGTTTTGCTGAGTACTCCGGTTGCGATTCTCGGTGGATATCTTGCGCTTCGCGCTCGGCTGCTCGAAAACGACATCTTCGCCACTGTGGGGCTGGTTATGTTGATTGGGCTATCCGCCAAGAATGCCATTCTCATCGTCGAGTTTGCTAAATCGAATTACGAAAATGGAATGAGTATCTCGGAGTCCGCTCTGGGCGCTGCGCGGTTGCGTTTCCGCCCGATCGTGATGACCGCTCTAGCCTTTATCTTCGGATGTCTTCCTTTGTGGATAGCGACTGGGGCCGGCGCCGCTTCTCGTCGCATTCTCGGAACTGTGGTGATTGGCGGGATGTTCCTGTCGACCGCCATCGGACTCATCTTCATTCCCGCGACGTTTGCGGTGGTCGAATATCTCTCCCATCGCTTTGTCAGAGGCGGCAAGAACACCACTATGGATTCCAAGGCAGACGTTGACGTACACGAGGGCGAAGCTCCCGGGCCGCAGACTCCCGCACTCGGAGACATGGCATGAAAACCGTTTCGGTTTGGTTCAAGCGCTCATCTGCAATCGTCGTCGCAGCTCTAGTCATCGCCGGTTGCAATGTCGGACCTAGATACAATCGCCCCACCGTTTCGACTCCCCCGGCGTTTCGTGGCGCGGACGATGCTTCCATTGTCAGCGATGCGCAGAACTCGGTTGCCGATCAACAATGGTCCGAAGTCTTTCGCGAACCGGAATTGCAAGATCTGATTCGCACCGCGCTCAAAAACAACTACGACATTCGCATCGCGGCGCGGCGAGTACTTGAGCAGCAGGCGCAAGTTCAGATCACTCGCTCGCAGGAATTCCCGCAAATCACGGGCGGCGGCACGGGTGTGGGCGCAACGCTGCCCTCCAACCTGGGAGTCAACATTGCCAGCCCTCTCGCGTTCGGCACCTTTAACCTTGGCGCTGCCTGGAACCCCGATTTCTGGGGTCTGTACCGCAAGCAGACCGAGGCCGCGCGCGCGCAGCTTCTGGTGCAAACTTGGGCGCAGCGAGCTGTGCGCCTGACGCTCATTCAGCAGGTTGTCAGTACCTACATCGACCTGCGCGCATCGGATCGGAAGTTGGAGATAACCAAGCAGACTCTGAAAGTTCGCCAGGATTCTCTGGATCTGACCGAAAAGTTGGAGCGCGGCGGGTCAGCGCCGCTCTCGGACGTACGTCAGGCCGAGCAACTTCTGTACACCGCCTCATCGCAAGTTCCGCAAATCGAACAACAAATTCAGCAGGACGAAAACGCGCTCAGACTTTTGCTCGGCGCGGATCCCGGCCCGGTTGCTCACACCGCTCCAGACGCGCTGGCACCGCCGCCTCAGGACTTGCCGACCGGTCTTCCTTCGCAGCTTCTGGAACGCCGCCCGGACATTCAGCAGGCTGAACAAACTTTAGTTGCGGCCAATGCTCAGATCGGGATTGCACGCGCGCAATTCTTCCCGCAGTTTTCCATCACCACATCCGCGGGCTTGGGCGGCAATGAATTCTCGAATCTTTTCGATGTGTCAGGAAAAACTATCTACGGTATCGGATCATTTACACAGCCGATTTTTGAAGGTGGCAAGCTTCGCGGTCAGCTGAAGCTTTCTCGCGAAACCAAGGAAGAGATGGTTCTCAATTATCAGAAGACCATTTCTACGGCGTTTCACGACGTTTCCAATGCGTTGATCGCGTTGAACAAACAACGGGTATATCGCGAGCAGCAGGAGAAACTTGTCGCAGCCGCGCAGGATGCCACGCGGCTCGCGCGTCTGCGATATCAGGGCGGGGCCACTGGATATCTCGAGGTTCTGACCACAGACTCAGGTCTTTATTCGGCGCAACTCAACCTTGTGAACGCGCAGCAAGGCGAAGCCGTCACCCTGGTGCAACTTTACAGCGCCCTGGGCGGCGGCTGGCAGTAGCTAGATACTTCCGGCCCATCCCGCACATTGCGAAATAAATTGGGCCGGCATTCGTTGTGATTCGGGCGTGGCTGCTCTTTCCTAGCCTGCGGCCGCTGCCATACGGTCAAGTTCCTGCATCTTCTTTGCGTCCACCTTCAGTTCTGCTGCGGCCACGTTCTCTTCGAGGTGCTTGACCTTAGAAGTTCCTGGGATCGGCAACATGATTGGAGATCGAGCCAGCAGCCAAACCAGAGCCACCTGTGATGGCGTTACCTCCCATTGCGCTGCGACACGACTGATACGGCTCTCAGAACCAGAAACGCGACCGGCCGCCAGTGGAAACCACGGAATAAAACCCATTTTTTCTTTTTCGCAATACTTCAGAACATCTTCCGACCCGCGATCGGTGATGCTATAACGATTTTGAACGCTCACAATCGGCACAATCGTTCGCGCATGCTGAATCTGTTGTGCGCTTACCTCCGATAAGCCAATGTGTTTGATTTTTCCTTGCAATTGTAAATCTTTCAAAGTTCCAAGTTGATCTTCAGCCGGCACCTTTGGGTCGATTCGATGCAATTGATAAAGATCGATGCGCTCCAGCCGCAACCGCCGCAGGCTGCCTTCGCAGGCGGATCTCAGGTGTTCTGGCTTTCCGTTTTCAACCCATTTATTGGGGCCCGGCCGTATAAAGCCGCCCTTAGTGGCGATCACCAGCCCTGCCGGGTACGGGTGTAGCGCCTCAGCGATGATTTCTTCACTCACGTTGGGACCATAGGAGTCCGCGGTGTCGATAAAATTGATTCCCAGTTCTACAGCGCGCCGCAAAACCTTGATAGCCTCAGCGCGATCTACGGGTTCGCCCCAAATTCCTTCTCCGGTGATTCGCATCGCTCCGAATCCCAGGCGTGTAACACGAAGATCGTTTCCAATCAGGAACTCGCCGGATTTTTTAGCGGGTGGTTCTTTTCGTTGCACTGAGAGTTTGTCATTCTGCATCCGATTTCCTCTTTCCAATAGATAAAATTGACTGTCGAACTGCTTCTCCTTTGGAGTAACAAGATAAAAACGGTGCCGCAAAAAATGCACGGCCCTTTCCGGCTTCTGCAATCCTCCGAGAATTATCGCGCTACCGCTCCAATTTTGCGAACGGCTTGCGCAAGTCGCAGCCATCACATTGCTGGACCAGCGCGCTCGAATTTAGATAGAATCAGAAGCGACGCAGCGGGCGTCGTACAATGGCAGTATAGAAGCTTCCCAAGCTTCGGACGTGGGTTCGATTCCCATCGCCCGCTCCAGTCACCTTGTTTCCCTCTAACAACTCAGCGATTGGTCGCGGCGGCAAAAGGCGGCATTAAAGAGCAAAACGAGCTTCGAGGGTGGCACCGCTAGCTCGCACGAAAAGCCCGAAACACAATTCCGTACTTCACAGAATTCTGGCTGCTGCTGTTACAGAGTGACAGTTGGTCGGAACTCAATGAAACCTAACGGTACTGACAGCCCGTCCTTGGTCGTCTAAGGAATTCTTCGCCGCGATTTGTTGGACCCTGATCGGACCCAGGTATCTAATTTCACTTTTCGGCGAGCGTGTTGCGTAACGGACCGACGCTGATCGATAGCATTCATTTCCCATACCCCGTTTGTGGACTATGAGGGCCACACGAAATCCGGGTTGCCACTTGTACCAGTTACCTGCAATTGCACCCGCGCTTCTTCAGTGCAGTTTCCAAACTCTGTACACCGCCAAGTATAGGACGGGGGCTCGAACTAGAGCTGATCCCGGTATTGCTCCAGTGCCACCCGGACCAACTGGCTTCGTGTTCTAACGCCAGTTTTCGCGAAGAGTTGCTGTAATGAACCTTTGACCGCGGTCTCTGATGTCTGCACTCGGTCCGCGATCTGCTTGTTGGACATTCCTTCAAAGACGAAAGAAAGCACCTGCCTTTCGCGCTCGGTGAGCTTCGAGCGACGTTCTTCCGCACTGGTACCGGGCACCTCCGCTGTTTTCAACGCCCTCCGAAGCAGATCCTGCCCAAACAGAGCCTTTCCCTCCATCGTTTCGCGGATTCCCTGAATCAACAGCGCAGGAGACCCGTGTTTCATGAATACCCCCGAGATTCCTTTTCGTATCAAGCTGGGAACTTCACTATCGTTCACGTCGGCGGTCACGAGCAGAACTTTTCCGTTGAAGCGCGCGTTTCGAAGACGGTCCAGAAAGTCCCCTCCCGTTTCCTGTCCGAGATCGAGGTCCAATAGAACAATGTCGATTTTGCTCCATGACTTTATGATCCGAAGCGCCTCGGCGCCGGAGGCGCAGTGAGCAATTACTTCAAATCCCGGTTCGGACTGCAGGAGTCGCGCGACACTCTCACGGAAGAGCGCGTGGTCATCAATCAGCAACAAACGGATGCTCTTCTGGTCGATCTTACCCATCGGGAGGCTCTTGCCTGTTACTCACTCTGGTTAAGCTGACCGCAAAGCAAGAGCCTTCGCTGCGTGGCTCAAACACGAGCTCGCCGCGAAAGCTGCGTAGAATGGCGCGAGAAACATATAGCCCTAATCCCGTAGCACCGGCGCCTTGCTGAAAAGGCTTGAACAGACCGTCAGGCGAAGAGATTCCTACCCCTGTGTCTTCGAAACGAATCAATACAGAATCGACTTCCACTGAACTGCTGATCGTCAATTGTTTCTTGTTCGTGGTCTCCATTGCCCGGCGGCTATTTAGCGATAGGTTTAAAAAGACCTGTGCCAATCCATAGCGGTCTCCGATAACTAATGGCAAATCGTCCTGCAATCGCCAGACAACCTCGATTCCACCCTCCCGGTAAGATGGTTCCAGTAGAACACGCAATTCGTCCAGTACGCTAGACAGCTCGATGGCATCCAAATTCTGGTCCGCTGCGGGTCTCAATTCCATCGCTGAAAGTTTTCCAAGACCTTCAACCAGCGTTCCCAGGGCACGAAAATCTTCATTACTCTGCAAGTCTGGCAGTCGCGAGAGATTCTTGTGCACCACGAGTACCGCACCGGATAAATTACGAATTTCGTGCGCGATCGCGCTCATAAGAATTGTCGTGTTCTTCAAAAGATGGTCCAGGCTCAAGTCTTCGCGGTCCCTCAGATCCTCGGAGAGGTCAACGATGATCGCGGCCATTCGGGGTCCCCGGACCGTTACGTACGTTGAAAACCAAACTGCGGCGAGGAATACCTCTCCATTATTGCGCTTCCCCCGGCATCGAAGCTCTGTGCGGAATTGTTGTGATCGCTGTGTCTGGACCGCAGCTTGCAAAGCCGGAATGAACTCGCTAATTGGCTGTCCTACAATCGGAGCACCGCCCGGCGCCAAGAGATTCTGGCTGGCCTCATTGGCGAGGAGAATGGCTCCAGTGGAGTCAATCGTTACAATTGCAACTGGGCTACTCTCGATCAAGATCCGCAACTGCTCTTCGATTTCCTTGCGGAGTCCGATTTGCGTTTCTACCTCTACGAGATGAGCCATCGTCATCTGGCGGCTCCGAATAATTTCGGAGACAAAGAGGCCGGTTCCGACAAATCCCGCTGAGCCCATCAACAGCCGAGTGATTGCTTCATTGGACGGGAGCTCGCTAAAGAGTTCCTGGAGAACAGCGCAGACCAAAGCAACTATGGTGATCTGCCATCGTGGAAGAAAGCCCGCAACCAACAGTATCGGAAACAAATACAGAAACCCAATAGAAATGAATGGCTTTGTACGCCAATCGACGACCGCGATCGCAACAATCAAAATCGCGCCGGCGAGCAAAAATCGCTTGCGATTGCCCTCCGAATAGATTGATGAAAATTCCATAACGAAAGTCCGCGAAGTACACAGAATCGCCGCGGGTTGGCCGTCTCCAGTGTAGGTGAAAGCACCGAAAGGTAATCTGTTGGGCCCCGAAAGATAGTCTCCAGTGACCGAAAGATAGGTCCGTTTGTCTTAAAGATGGCTCTCTTGTACGCCGCCGCCTCCTCTATAAATGCCATGTGCAGCCCAGGAGCCGTGTAATCGAACGTTTTCGTTCTGCGCAGAGGGCTGGTTTCGCTCGCAAGTGTCGGATGGGCTGATCTTTCTGGCTGTTCCTCCGGCGGAGAGGTTGTCCCATGAAATGCACGACCTTACAGGGATGGGCATTACCTATTGCTTTAAGCCTATTTCTCACAGGTTGCAGCGATACCAAGAGCGATCCAAGAGCGGAAGCACCTCTTCCAGTGAAGGTCGTGAACGAGGATTTCAATGTCATTCAGGTGGATCACCCGGAGCAGTTCCTGCTGGCCACCGCCATCGAGCACATTTCCACGTCGCAGTTGACCGTAACAGGGGCAGTCAATCCGGACATCTCGCGAACTGTGCCTGTCATTTCGATTGCTACCGGCCGGGTTGTGGAGATTCACGCGCGGCTCGGCGACACAGTGAAAACGGGTCAACTCTTGCTGCGAGTGCAAAGCGCGGATATGTCCGCTGCGTTTTCCGACTATCGAAAGGCCGTCGCTGACGAGCAGCTCGCGCGCACGCAGTTGGAACGGTCAAAGCTGCTGTACGACAAGGGCGCACTTTCCTTGAACGATCTGCAAGTCACGCAAGATACGGAAGACAAAGCCAGGGTCGACGTGGAGAACACGACAGAGCGACTTCGCGTCCTCGGCGGCAGCATAGATCATCCGGCCGCAATCGTGGACATTCGCGCTCCAGTTTCCGGCGTCATCACTGACCAGCAAGTAACGAATGCTGCAGGCGTGGCGGGCCTGGGCTCTCCCAATCCTTTCACAGTCTCGGACTTGACCCATGTTTGGATCGTTTGCGATGTGTATGAAAACGATCTCGCCGATGTGCATGTCAGCGAAACAGCCGACATTCGCCTGAACGCTTATCCGGACAAAGTATTTACCGGCCGCATCAGCAAAGTGGGTCCCGTACTGGACGCAACGATGCGCACCGCTAAGGTGCGCATCGAAGTGCGCAATCCCGGATTGATGCGCGTGGGTATGTTCGTGACGACAACATTTCGCGGGCAGAAAAAGGAAACGCATACCGCGGTTCCGGCAACCGCCATTTTGCACTTACACGATCGGAACTGGGTCTACGTTCCGGCCGGCGACAAGAGGTTCCGCCGAGTTGACGTCGTCGCGGGAAACATGCTTCCCGGAAACATGCAGGAAGTCGTTTCGGGCATCAAGCCCGGAACACAAGTCGTTAAGAATGCGCTTGTGCTGCAGAACGTGGTGGAGCAGTAAATGATTCGCAAACTTGTCGATTTCTCCTTGGAGAACCGCTTCCTTGTCCTCGCAGCCGCACTTCTGCTGCTTGCCTGGGGCGCGATTTCCTTCCACCAACTTCCTGTGGAAGCATATCCGGACGTTGCAAACAACTACGTCGAGATCATCACGCAGTGGCCGGGCATCTCAGCGGAGCAAATCGAGCAGCAGCTTAGCATCCCACTCGAGACCGTGATGAACGGCGTCCCTCATGTGGTTCATTTACGCTCGTTTTCTCTCTTCGGGCTCTCGGACCTAAAGCTGATTTTCGATGATGAAGAGGAGAACGCCTGGAACCGGGAAAGGGTTCTCGAGCGGCTCTCGCAAGTTACCTTGCCACCCGGCGTAGTGCCGCAGATGGGCACCGACTGGAGTCCCGTCGGCCAAATCTACTTCTTCACGTTGAAGAGCACGAATCCGAACTATGACGTGATGGAGCTAAAGTCCATCGAAGATTGGGTCGTCGAGAAGAACTTCAAAGCCGTCCCCAATATCGTCGATGTCGCTAGCTTCGGTGGCCCCACCCGCGAGTATCAGGTTCGTGTTGACCCCAACAAACTGGTCTCCTACGGACTCAGCCTTGCCCAGGTAGAGCAACAGCTCGCGAACAACAACGCCAACGCGGGCGGCAGCTTCATCGAAGCCGGATTGCAGCAGATCAATATTCGAGAAGTGGGGTTAGTCAGAAACGTGCACGACATCGAAAACACAGTCATTATGACCAAGAGCGGTACCCCGCTGCGTGTACGGGATATTGCCGTCGTCGCGGAGGGCCCCAAGGTGCGGCTCGGGCAGTTCGCTCGGGCGATTCATCGTGAAGACGGCCAGATCATCGATAACGACGATGTGGTTTCGGGCATTGTGCTTTTGCGTAAAGGGTCGAACGCGGACGAGGCACTGGCTGGAATCCACGCGAAGGTTAAAGAGCTGAATGATCACATTTTGCCTCCCGGCGTAAAGATAGTTCCGTTTATTGACCGCAGTGACTTGGTCCACTACACGACGCATACGGTGCTCCACAACCTCACAGAAGGCATCATTCTGGTCGTGGTGATTCTTTTTCTCTTTCTCGGGAATGTGCGCGGAGCAATTATCGTCGCCCTGACGGTCCCGTTTGCGTTGCTGTTTGCCGCGACGTGTCTCAAGCTGAAGGGCATTCCAGCAAACTTGCTGTCCCTTGGCGCCTTGGACTTTGGAATGGTTGTGGACGGCGCGGTCGTCATGGTGGAGAACATCGTCCGCCATATGAGCGCCAACAACTACGAGACGCCGATGGAGCGCATCCGCGAAGCGGCGCACGAAGTACAGCGCCCGGTCTTCTTCGCGATTGCCATCATCATCACCGCCTACCTGCCAATCTTCACCCTCCAACGTGTCGAGGGACGGTTGTTCCATCCGATGGCCTGGACGGTGACCTTTGCGCTCCTCGGTGCGCTCCTGTTTTCCATGCTCGTCGCGCCGGTTTTGTCCAGTGTTTTATTCAGCAAGGGCGTCAGCGAATGGCGCAACCCGGTAATGGAATTCTTGAAAACGCGCTATCGCGACGCTGTGAGATGGGCCATCGTGCATCGCTTCGTGACGGTCGGAGGCGCCATTTTTGGTTTGGCCGTCGCTATTTATCTCACGGTGGGCGGACTCATCGGTTCCGAGTTCCTTCCTCACTTGGACGAAGGTGCGCTCTGGGTTCGCGGCACTCTCGCGCCCAGCACGGGGCCTAGTGAAGGCATCCGGATCGCGAACCAAGCCCGCGTCCTGCTCTGTTCTTTTCCCGAGGTCACTCAATGCACTAGCCAGGTCGGACGTCCCGATGACGGAACGGATACGACGGGCTTTTTCAACACGGAGTACTTCGTTGATTTGAAGTCGAAAGAACGGTGGCGCCCTGTGTTCGACGAGGACAAGGAAAGGCTGATCGCCGCAATGCAGCGCGAACTGGACAAAATTCCCGGCGTTATTTGGAATTTTTCCCAGCCAATCGCAGACAACATGGAGGAAGCAGTCAGCGGAGTAAAAGGCGAACTTGCCGTGAAGATTTATGGCGATGACCTCAAACTTCTTGAGGCCATGGCCGATCAAATCATCAATTCCATGCGTCAGGTTAGGGGAATCGAAGACCTCGGAGTCTTTCGAGTGCTGGGCCAACCGAACATCGAGTTCCATGTGGACCGTTTGCAAGCCGCACGCCACCAAATCAATGTCGCCGATGTTCAGGATGCTATCCAGACTGCCGTCGGTGGAACCGCTTTCACTCAGGTGTTGCAAGGTGAGCAGCGCTACGACTTGGTGATGCGTTACCTTCCTCAATACCGGGACACCAAGGAAGCCATTGAGAACATTCGGATATCGTCTCCGTCCGGCGAACGAGTCTCCCTCGCACAACTCTGCAGAATTGAAGAACGGGACGGTGGTTCCGAAATCTACCGCGAAGGAAACCAGCGGTATGTGGCTATCAAATACAGCGTGCGCGGGCGGGACCTTGGCGGTGCCGTGGAGGAGGTGATTGCGAAAGTAAACGCAAGGGTCCAACTGCCGCGGGGCTACTACCTCGACTGGGCCGGGGAGTACGAGAGTGAACAACGTGCGGAAGCGCGGCTGCTCGTTATTGTACCGCTAACCGTCCTCGTGATTTTTGGCATTCTCTACACTATGTTTCGTTCGCTCAAATGGGCGCTTCTCATTCTCGGTGACGTCGCGATGGCGCCGATCGGGGGGCTGCTTGCACTCTTGCTCACAGGAATGCACTTTAGCGTTTCCTCGGGCGTCGGCTTCCTGGCACTTTTCGGTGTTTCGGTGCAAACCGGGGTCATCATGCTGGAGTACATCAATCAGCTACGCGCGCGGGGGCACACGATTGAAAATGCTGCTATCGATGGAGCTGTCCTTCGGCTTCGCCCCATCATCATGACCATGCTAGTAGCGACCCTAGGCTTGCTGCCTGCGGCGCTCTCGCACGGCATCGGGTCGGACTCGCAGCGCCCCTTCGCCATCGTCATCGTCGGAGGCCTCGTTGGGGCTTTGCTGCTGAGTATCTTCTTGCTGCCGACGCTCTATGTTTGGGCCGCTAGAGATGGTGACAAGCTCCCCGAACCGGAACCGGGATTCGAGGAAGGTGCATAACGATGCCCGGTTGGAGATTGTTGCCCGGATTACGGGCAACTCTTCCGTAACGGGATAAGGGAAGGTTTGCCGACAATCCACGCAGATCGTCGGTCTTATTGACGCGCCGCGGGCTCCAGCGTACGCTGTCGCACTTCTGGGTTGAAACACCCGAAGCCAATTCGCTGATGTTGAACAATGGGACGCGTTACGTCTAATGCCGGAGCACTCTCAACATTCCCAAGAAAGTAAAAAGGAGAAAATCACATGAGCACGATCACAACGAAGGATGGAACACAGATTTACTACAAGGATTGGGGCAAAGGTCAGCCCATCGTCTTTAGTCACGGCTGGCCGCTCTCTGCGGACGATTGGGACACGCAGATGCTGTTCTTTGGCCAACGTGGCTATCGCGTGATTGCTCACGACCGGCGGGGTCACGGGCGTTCCAGCCAGACCTGGGATGGCCATGACATGGATCACTATGCCGACGACCTGGCGGCGCTGACCGCACATCTCGATCTCAAAGATGCGATTCATGTCGGCCACTCGACCGGCGGAGGCGAAGTGGTGCACTACCTGGCTCGCCACGGCGAAAGCCGGGTGGCAAAAGCGGCCATCATCAGCGCGGTGCCGCCCCTGATGCTGAAGACGGCTGCAAATCCGACCGGACAGCCCAAGGAGGTGTTTGACGGATTGCAGGCGCAACTCGCCGCCAACCGAGCCCAGTTCTATTACGATGTGCCCGCTGGACCGTTCTATGGTTACAACCGGCCCGGTGCGAAACCCTCTGAGGGTGTGATCTGGAATTGGTGGCGCCAGGGCATGATGGGGGGTACCAAGGCTCACTATGACGGCATCGTCGCCTTCTCTCAGACGGACTTCACCGAAGACCTAAAGAAGATCACTGTGCCGGTCCTGGTGATGCATAGCGAAGACGATCAGATCGTGCCTTATGTCGCGGCTGGACCGCTGTCGGCAAAGTTGCTGAGGAATAGCACGTTCAAAATCTACAAGGGCTTTCCGCACGGCATGCCCACAACCGAGGCCGACACGATCAACGCCGACCTGTTCGCATTCGTGAAAGGTGCGGCGACGGCGGCAGCGTAGCGCCTGGTTTGCCCGGTCTTTCGGAATTCCCGCAAAGGCCGGGCAATTCCATGCCAACCAAGCGGCGGAACATTAACGCAGGAGAAGAGAGGACAACTATGAGCACAAAATCAGATTCCGGTATTTCCCGCCGTCGCTTTCTCATATCCACCAGCATGGCTGCTACCGTTGGGCTGCTCGCTCCTCGCGATCTATTCGCCCAAGATGATGGACTCGTGCAGACAGCTCGGAAAACAGCCGCAGCCGCTACGATCACCGTCCAGAAACTCCGCGGCAACGTGAGTGTTTTGATGGGCGCTGGAGGAAATATCGCCGTCCTTCCTGGTCGCGACGGTAAGCTCCTCATCGATGCTGGCTTTGCGGGCGCCCGTCCCAAGATCACCGACGCGCTTGCATCAATCAGCTCCGACCCGATCAAGCACCTTATTAACACGCATTGGCACTTTGACCACACCGATGGCAACGAATGGCTGCACTCTGCGGGTGCAGTGATTCTCGCGCACGGGAACACGCGAAAGCACCTCTCTACTACGACGCGAGTTGAGGGCTGGAACTTCACCTTCCCGCCCTCGCCCCCCGCAGCAATTCCTGCGGAAGTCTTTGAAGATGAGCGAACTGTGCAACTCAACGGGACGACTATTGCGCTCAAGCACTACGCCCCCGCCCACACCGACAGCGACATCTCCGTTCATTTTACAGAGGCCGATATTTTCCACGTCGCTGACACCTTCTGGAACAGCTACTATCCCTTCATCGACTATTCAACGGGCGGCAGCATCGACGGGATGATCCGCGCTACCGAAGCCAACTTGGCGAAAGTCACGGACAATATGATTGTCATCCCAGGGCACGGTGCGATTGGCGACAAATCCCAACTTGCCTTTTACCGCGACCTGCTGGTTGGCACGCGCGACAGAGTGGCCACCCTCAAGAAACAAGGCAAATCGCTCGACGAAATTGTGGCCGCAAAGCCTACCGCCGCCACAGACGCAAAGTGGGGCAACGGCTTTAGGAGCCCTAAAGACTTCATAGGAGATGTTTTCCGGGGCGTTTGACGTGATTGCGAGCGAGTCACGAGCTATCCGGAAACAATCCCCTTGCCTGATTGACGCGCCCTCGAAAGTGAAAGAGTCGGGACGGGTCTGAAAGAGCCACGCTACAGTTAAGTTGCATCACAAATTTGCCTAAATTTTATTAGCGGCAGGTGGTTGTTTTTGGCCGCTGCTCGCTGATGTGTGCGGTTTTGTCGTAGAGTTTCCCATTAACGCCCGGTTGGGATGGTGGGATGGTTGAGCGATCTGCTAAGCCGTTGAGATTGAGGCGCGTTGAGGAGGTCAGCGATTTTTTGAGGCGGTGATTGGCGTGCGAGGTTGACTGCGGAGTATTGCGGGAGGCGGAGATGGGGAACCTTGTCCGAAATTTGCGTTATGCGGCGCGCTCGTTGCAAGTGAATCCAGGGTTTGCGGTAATAGCGGTGCTGACGCTGGCGCTGGGGATTGGGGCGAACACTGCAATCTTTTCGGTGGTGTATACGGCGCTGCTGCGGCCTCTTCCCTACCACGAGCCGGAGCGCTTGATGTCGTTGGGGGAGTCGCGTGAACAACTGCCGAATCTCCAGTTCTCGCAGGTTTCGTATCCGGATTATCTAGACTGGCGGAAGCAGGCGAAGAGCTTTTCGTCGATCGCGGTGTATAGCGGGGATGGGTTTACCTTGCGGATCGCGGAAGAGCCGAAAAACGTGTTCGCGACGCAGGTGTCGGCGAACTTTCTCTCCACGCTGGGTGTAAAGCCACTACTTGGGCGCGATTTTATCGACGAGGACGTGCAGACGGACGGATTGCACGTGGCGATGCTGAGTTATCGGTTCTGGCAAAGCGATTTTGGCGGCGACAAGGGCGTAGTGGGGCGCGTGGTGCAGGTGGACAACATGCCGGCGACGATCGTGGGAGTGTTGCCGCGAAATTTTGAGTTTTTCAACTCAACACCGATGTGGGTGCCGATTCACCAGAGCGGCGACATGATTACCCGGCGGAGTTTGCGGTGGCTGAGCGTGGTGGGGCGACTGGCGCCGGGAGTGACGGCGGAGCAGGCGCGCGCCGAGATGAACAGTGTGACGGCGCGATTGGTGGCGGCGTATCCGAAGGAAAACGGATCGACGATTTTTGTGATGAACACGCTGCGGGAGAATTTTGTTGGGCAGGTACGGCCGCTGCTGCTGATCTTGCTGGGGGCAGTGGGATTTGTGCTGCTGATTGCGTGCGTAAACGTGGCGAATCTGTTGATGACGCGGTCGATTGGGAGGCGCAAGGAGTTTGCGGTGCGGGTGGCGTTGGGAGCGAGCCGTGGAAATATATTGTCGCAATTGCTGACGGAGAGCCTGCTGCTGTCGGCGCTGGGCGCGGCACTGGGCTTGGCGTGGGCGCAGTGGGGTGTGTCGCTGTTGGTGGCGGCGATGCCCGAGATGCAATTGCAAGCGATGCCGTATTTACGGGATGCCGGGATCAACTTGCCGGTGCTGGGATTTTTGTGTGGGGTGACGATTTTGACGGCGACTTTTTTTGGACTGGCACCGGGGCTGGCGGTGGCGCGGGGCTCAGTGAACGAAGCGCTGAAGGATGAAACTCGCGGAGGAACGAGTACGGTACAAGCGCGGCTGCGCAGGGTGCTGGTGGTGGCGGAGATTTCGGTGGCGCTGGTTTTGCTGGTGGGCGCGGGATTGCTGTTGAAGAGCGTGCGGGCGTTGCTGGCGCGTGATCCGGGATTCGATGCGCGCAACGTGCTGACCTTTTCCGTGAACTTGCCAACTGGAAGTTATCCGACGGATAAAGATGATCCTAGTTTTGATACGGCGGCGCTACATTTTGACAAGGCCTTGACGGAGCGGTTGCGCGCGATTCCCGGGGTTCTGGATGCGGGGCAGGGATCGTCGATTCCGGCGAGCGGGGGCGGCGGTACGGTGAGGTTCTTAGTGCAGGGGCACGAGGCGCAGCTGGGGCAGGAGGATGAGGCGCAGACCGTGACGGTGGCGGAGAGATATTTTTCGGCGTTAAAGATTCCGGTGTTGTCGGGGCGCGGGTTTAACGTGAACGACAGCAAAAAAGCGCCCGGAGTTTTGCTGGTGAACAAGGCGTTCGCGAACGCGTATCTGGGTGGGGCGAATGCGGTCGGCAAACGGATACGGTTCACATACAGCGACAAGAATCCGTACCTGGAGATTGTGGGGGTAGTGGCGGATACCACTGCGGTGGATCTAGCGTCGCCGTTACCTCCGGTGATTTACAGCTTTAACGATCAGGGGCCGTCGACTTTCTTGAGCTACATGGTGAGGACGACGGGTGATCCGGCGGCGTTTGTGGGCGCGGCGCGGATGGCACTGCGGGACATTGATGCGCAGTTGCCGATGATTCAGCCGCAGAGTTTGGAAGCGGTTGCGTATCAGTCGCCTTCAGTGTTTTTCCGGCGCTATCCTTCGTATTTGATCGGGAGTTTTGCAGTGCTGGCGTTGGCGCTGGCGATGATTGGATTGTATGGATTGATTTCGTATACGGTGCAGCAGCGGACCCGCGAGATTGGGATTCGCGTGGCGCTGGGGGCGGTGAGCGCGGATATTTTTCAGATGGTGTTGGGGGAGGGGTTGCGAGCGACGTTATTGGGGATTGCCTTCGGGGTGGTTGCGGGGTTGGGGCTGACGCGGTTGATGGCGAGCGTTTTGTATGGGGTCAAGCCCAGCGATTGGGTGACGTTCAGTGGCGTGGGGATGGTGTTGTTGGTAGTGGCGGTAGTGGCTTGTGCGGTACCGGCACGGAGGGCGATGCGGGTGGATCCGGTTGTGGCGCTGAGGTATGAGTGAGGGTTCGTTGAGCTTTTGAGTGTGGATTCGGAACCAAAGGAGCTAGCCATCAGTGCCGCATCGGAAATACCAAGTTGCAGGTGCGGCGTGGCCATGAGTCCAACCCATTCACCCACATGACGGTCGCACAGTGCTAAATCGCCCGCCGCGTAATCGAACTTTTTCAGCGTGGCACGCTTTGTGCCCCACTCGATTGAGCCGCGCCCCAACATCATTGCGAAAACCTGATCTTGCCGCACCCAATGCCGCGCCTCTGTGACAGATTCAGGGGGAAACAGCTCGGGAACATTAAATCTTCAGCCTCGACCCCGAAGACTCGGAGAACTCCCCTTGTAACGAAATCCAGGGCTGCGCTGCACCAGGCTCAAATCCGCGCGAGACCACGACCGCGATTGTCACTGGAGGAATAGAACGAGTGCTCGATCATGATCATAGAAGCTTGGAGGAGGAACCTCCTACGCCCAAGGCAAACGTTCGAGAGGAGCGGCTTACATTATCCAAGAACATGAAAGGATTGGCGCCGTTTTGGACCAAAGCGAAATACGGCAAAATGAGCATCGAGGGATGCGACCTGGTTGATACCCAGACGTCGCATCACAGCGAAACTCGTGCGATCCACGATGGAAAAATCCTGGTCGCGCCAGGAAGCGCCAAGGTCCCACGCAACCTCAAGGTCCGCCAAAGTAACCGTCTCCATCACTGCTATCCCGCTCCGCAAGCCTTCCCAAAATCGCTCCGCAGCTTTGCGGTTAAGCTTGTGGTGAAGCAACGTCCATGTTTCGACCAAAACGTGATCCGAGGTCACCAGTGTTTCACCGGATTTGAGAATTGCTTTTGATCGAGCGTTGTTGCGGTCGGAAGAGTCTGCCGCGGCATACCAAATGGAAGTGTCGACAAATAAGCTCATATGGCGAGAGCGCTAGCGGCGGCGCGGTCTCGTGCGCGTAGATCGGAAAGCCTCGGCGATCATGGAATCCTTGTGGCTCGCAATGTCTGAGCCGCCCGAAGCCCCGAGATCAAAGATACGATCCACGTGAGACGCCGTCTCGGGACGAGCAAGATCACGTGCAAGTAGACGGCGAAAATACTCTGCCAGAGACACCCCGAGATCATTGGCACGTTGACGCGCGCGGCGCTGCATCTCAGTTTCAAGTGTGATCTGAGTCTTTGCCATCATGATGGCTCCATCATACCACACCATACAGACGCAACGACTACAGATTCTATTCCCCGTATATACGAAGCCCCGAGCTTCGGAATCTTGCCCCTCACCGGCGCTCGAACCGGCCAGGAATATTTCTAATTTGCTGAACGAAAAAGACTTACGAAGCTAACCACGACGCGCATAAATCGAAGATCTCCGGGAAAGAGTGGTTTTTGCCAATTTTGGAAAATGATGCCGCGAGTGTCTTAGCTCTCTTCAGAATTTTCTTATTTTCTTAGGTGACGTCCGATGTAGCCCGGAGCTTGCTTAGGCGGATCCAATTCTGCAGGTTGTATGTGAGGCAGGCCCATAGCATTTCCATCTGCGTCTTTACCAGGCCCCGGACATGGAATTGCTGTAGGCCTAGCTTGGTCTTGATCCATGCGTGACAAAATTCCGCGATTCTTGCTCGGCGCCGGTATCTCTGCTGGACTTCCTCAATAGCCATTTTCTTGCGGAATGCCACCACCAACGCGCTTTCTTCGAGCTCCACAGCTGAGCAGTTGCGGATCGAACGCTGGCCGCCCGCCTTCTTCCACGCTGCTCTCGATCGCTCCATAAAACGGACTCAAGTCCAAGCGTCCAACCAATGTCCAAATGGCTCTCGCCGGATGGTCTTCACTGACATCCACGGACCGCCAACTCATCTGCTGTCGGTTCACGTAGCGAATCAAGGGCTGCTTGTTGGTGATATTTTCTTTGCTCATGCCGCGAGCTTACGGCAGAGTTTTTATTTTACAAGACGGGAATTCAATGAGGTTTCTTCACAGCTTCGTAACAGAACGTACCGGCTACATAGGGAACACCTTTGGGCCAAACGGGTTGTCGAGAGGTTGCAGAGTTCTTTCCTCCAGATCGACGTAGCCAAGATCGTAATTCATAAGCCGACCAGCCAAAAACCTTCCTCTACTTCTTTGATACCGACAGCTTGACCGGACGTGACTAGTCCAAGCGTTCGTCGGGGCAATCCAAATCTGTCCAAGCCATAGGATTTAGGTTCGCGGTACTCACTGGTCTTCCCAGCCCCCGCCGAGATTTCGGTAAATGCTGACCAGACCTAAGAGCTCGTTCAACTGAGCCTGGGCGAGCCCCAACTCCGCATCAAAATAATTAGTTTCGTTCGTCAACACCTCCAAATAGCTGGTGGCGCCGCCTCGATAGCGCATCTCAGAGAGATGTGCGGCCTCTTGAGCGGAGATTGCCAGCTGTTGTTGCTGCTCGCGGAATTCGCGGTCCTTGCGATACTCGACAAGCGAGTCCGAAACACCACGAAAAGCTTGCTGAATGGTTTGCTCGTAGATGAGCAGGGTTTCCTGCTGCCGAGCTTCGGAGAATCTCACACCAGACCGAATTCTTCCGCCGGCGAAGACGGGCTGCACAAGTGATCCTCCGAAACTCCACAAACCAGCCGGACCCGTAAACAGACTGGTAAGCGCTGAACTCTGAAATCCGCCGCTCGCAGTCAAGGTGATTTGTGGAAAGTATGCTGCTTTCGCTACTCCAATTTGCGCGTTGGCGGCGATCAATTGCGCTTCGGCCGCTCGAATGTCGGGCCGCCGCTCCAGCAACGCAGAAGGGAGCCCTGCGGGAACGTCCGGCGAATGCGGTTGATCGGTCAAATTTAGTCCACGCGCGATTGGACCGGGATTGTTTCCGAGTAGTGTGCTTATGAAGTTTTCTTGTTTTTCAATGCGACGCTCTAGGTCGGGAATTGTTTCGGCGGCAGTGAATACCAACTGCTCCGCCTGCCGGACGTCGAGCATGGACGTACCGCCGCCTTTTGCGAGCACTTCTGTTAGTTGTAGTGAGTTCTGGCGTGAAGCCAGCGTGCGACGAGAGATTTCGAGTTGCAGGTCGAGTTCACGAAGCTGGAAGTAAGCGGCGGCAACATCGCTGACCAGGGTGTTGATGACCGCTTCACGCGCCCACTGAGAGGCTAGCAGGCTTGCCCGCGCGGACTCGTTGGCGCGGCGATACTTTCCCCAGAAATCGAGATCCCACGCCAGTGAGAGATCCACCTGGTGAGCGCTCGTATCGTACTCATGGAATAATTTGGAGCGTGGAGAGCGTTGATCGAAAGACTGAGCTCCGGCGTTAATTGTCGGCAAGCCATCGGCGCGTGTGATGCCGACTTGCGCCTGGGCTTGCAGGATTCGCGCTGCTGCAATCCAGACGTCGTAGTTTTGTCGTAGAGCCGTATGGATCAAGTCTTGAAGCTGCTGGTCTTGAAAAAGCTCCCACCATTTTTGGTCACCGAGCGATTCCGTTGCGGACTGATTTGCTTCTTCTGGCGTGGCGCCGCGATATGTGTCAGGAACGCTTACGCTCGGTCTTTTATAGTTCGGCCCGACAGCGCAGCCAGCACTAAGAAGCATAGCCAGGGAAAAAGCGACAAGCCTTCTCACGTCAGTCGGCCTCCGATGGGCTGGGCTCGGGAACAGCGGGGAGGTGCGCGCCGCCACGGGTTTTTGCCAAACGCTCGACCAAAACGAACAACGCCGGAATGATGAATATGGCGATGCCAGTGGCGGCCAACATCCCACCGATTACGGTAGTACCCATAATCTGACGGGCCACCGATCCCGCGCCGGTTGCTATCCAGAGCGGTACGCAGCCAAGAATGAACGCAAAGGACGTCATCAAAATCGGACGGAGACGAAGCTTTGCCCCTTCGAGCGCAGCATCGACCAGAGGTTTTCCCTTTTCGTATTCCTCCTTGGCGAACTCCACGATCAGAATCGCGTTCTTTGCGGCCAAACCAATGAGCATTACCAATCCGATTTGCGAGTAGACATCGGTTTCGATTTGCACCATGTAAGCCGGATAGAAGGCACTGAGCACGGTCCGGCGCAGCCACAACACCCCAAAGGCCCCGAATACCGCGACAGGCGTGCTCAGGAGAACACTAAACGGCAGCGACCAACTTTCGTACAGTGCTGCCAGAATCAGGAAGACGAACAATAATGAGAAACCGAAGATGACGGAAGCCGGGACCCCTTGCCGTGCCTGCTGCTCCTGATAGGACATGCCCATATAGTCGTAGCCCATTTCACGGGGCATGGTCTGTCTGAAGACTTCTTCGAGTGCCGCTGTCGCCTGATCCGAGCTATAACCGGGCGCGGCGCTGCCATTGATCTGCGCTGAGCGGTACTCGTTATAACGCATCGTGAATTCGGGTCCGGAATGCGACTCAAACTTCATCAGGGCGGACAGTGGAACGCTGTCATTCCCACTGTTGCGTACATAGAACTGCCCGAGGTTCTCCATATTCGACCGATAAGGCGCCTCGGCCTCCACGTACACCTGCCAAGTGCGGCCGAAATCGTTGAAGTAGTTGATGAACAGCCCGCCCATAAAAGCCTGAATGGTCCTGTAAACGTCGGAGAGGGCCACACCTTGCTTCAGTACTTTCTGCCGATCTACCTCCAGGAACTTTTGCGGAACCCTCGGTAGAAAGGAAGTGGATATCGAGCCAATTTCGGGGCGTTTGCGGGCAGCGGCCATGAACTTGTCAAGGTTGCCTGCCAGAAACGAGACATCTCGTCCGGCACGGTCTTCCAGCACGAACTGAAAGCCGCCAGAAGTGCCGACGCCAGGGATCGCCGGCGGTGAGAAACTGAAAGCGGTTCCTTGCGGAAGCTTGCTAAGCTGCTGGTTCAAGCGCTGCTTGATTTCCTGAAATTGTTCCGCGCGTGTTTCGCGGCTGCTCCACGGCTTCAGCGTGACGAAAAAGAAGCCGTTGTAAGTGGTCCGGACAAAGCTGAGTAAGCTGAAGCCAACGACGCTCGTGGTGTACTCCACGCCAGGCGTGTTGGCGAGGATCTGCTCAACTTGTCTCGCCGCCGCGCTAGTGCGCTCCAGCGAAGCGGCGTTCGGAAGGTCCATGTTGACGTAAACGTAGCCTTGATCTTCATCCGGCAGAAAGCTGGATGGCACCCGGCTACCAAAGAAAGCTCCGGCAAGACCGCTAGCCAAAAGCAACACCAGCGCCAAAACGCTTTTTCGGATCATTCCGCCAGACAGCCGCAGATACATTTCGGTACCGCTACCGAAAACACGATTGAACCAGGCGAAGAATTTCGCGAGCAGCCCGCGGCTGTCCTTCTTTGGCCGCAAGAGTAGCGCGGCAAGCGCCGGGCTCAACGTGAGTGCGTTAAAAGCCGAGAGGATTACCGAGATTGCGATGGTCAAAGCAAATTGCTGGTAGAGCCGTCCGGTGATGCCCGGAATAAAAACTGTCGGCACGAAGACCGCCGAAAGAACCAGGGCGATACCGATGACCGGCCCGGAGAGTTCCTCCATTGCTTTTCGCGCGGCATCCTTGGGAGCAAGACCCTCCTCGATGTGGCGTTGTACGCCTTCGACGACAACAATGGCATCGTCCACCACCAAGCCAATGGCCAGCACCAGTCCGAACATCGAAAGGGTATTGATGGAGAAGCCGAACAGAGGGAAGAGAATAAACGTGCCCACCAGTGAGACGGGTACGGCAAGCATCGGGATCAGCGTAGCGCGCCAGTCTTGCAGGAAGAGGTAGACCACCAGGATCACCAGCACGATGGCGATCAAAAGAGTTTGAATGATCTCCTTCATGCCTTCTGTAACTGCTGTGGTCTGGTCAAGTGATATGGCGTAATCCATGTCTTGCGGAAAACGCTGCTTCATCTCGGCCATCAGCTTTCGAACGCCCGCCGCGGTTTGGACGGCATTGGAACCGGGCAACTGATAGACCGGAATGACGATGGCAGGCTTGCCATTCAAGCGGCTGACAATACTGTAGTCCTGCGCACCCAGTTCGACCCGGGCGACGTCTTTCACGCGAACGGTCCCGCCATCTGGGGCCTCGCGCACGATCACGTTTTCGAATTGCTCCGGCGAACTCAGGCGGCCTTGCGCAAGCACGGAATAAGTGAATTGCTGGTTCGCGAGAGCTGGCTCACCGCCGACCTGACCGGCAGGATTGACGGTGTTCTGCTGTTGGACTGCAGAGACGATGTCCGTGACCGTAATGCCCAGCTTCGCCAGCTTGTCGGGTTGGACCCAGAGTCTCATCGCATACTGCCCCGCGCCGAAAACCTGCGTCTGGCCAACGCCGTACAAGCGAGCAATGGGGTCGTTGAGATTGATGTAGGCGTAGTTGCCAAGGAACGTGGTATCGAAAGTGCCTTTCGGGGAAAATATGCCGACTAGCATGAGCGGCGCGGTCACGGACTTTTTGATGGTGACCCCGTAGGTGTTAACGTCCGGCGGAAGTTGACCAGCAGCCAATTGCTCGCGCGACTGTGTGAGGATGAGATCGGTGTTCGGGTCCGTCTTCAGATCGAAGTGCACGACCATGGTGGTTTGTGAGTTGCCGGTAGCGTTCAGCGAGTACATGTAGTTCATGTTGTCCACGCCGTTGATTTGCTGTTCGATGGGCGTGGCGACGGATTGCTCCAGGGTCTGCGCGTCGGCGCCGACATAGCTGGCCTGCAGCTGAATTTCGGGCGGAACGATATTTGGAAACTGCGCCACGGGCAGGCTTGTGATAGTGACCGCGCCCACAATCACCATAAGAATGGCGATCACCATCGCCACGATCGGGCGGTCGATGAAGAACTTCGACATAACTCAGTTTCCTTCCTCGGAAGGATGTACGGGCTTGGGGGTGACTAGAGTTCCTTGCTTGAGATTTTGTAGTCCTTCCAGTACAACTTGCTCACCCCGCTTGAGGCCGTCGTCAATCACCCACATCGTCCCGACCGTCTCGCCGGGCTTTACGGTGCGCATACTGACTCTATGATCGCTTCCGACAACCACCACCTGATAGGTCCCCTGCGATTCCGTAACAGCGCTCTGAGGTAGCAATAGAGCGGCTTTTTTGATGTCGGTTTCGACACGCACACGTCCATACTGACCGGGACGGAGAACGTTGCCGGGATTGGGAAAGGCCGCTACGATCCGGATCGTGCCGGTGCTTGAATCCACTTGTCGATCCGCGAGCAGGATCTTGCCTTTTTGAGGATAGGGACTTCCATCTGTCAGGATCAGCTCGAGTGAGTTTCCGAAGAAACGAATAGGGTGCTTGCTGGAAGGGGCATCGCTGTGCTTTTGTACCAGGACGTATTCCCGTTCGCTGATTGGGAAATACGCTTTGATCGGTTCCACTTGCGAAACGGAAGTCAGGATGGAACTGGCACTCACAAGGTTACCGATCTGGACTTGCGCAATACCCGCAATTCCGTCCACCAATGAGGTCACTTTTGTCCACTCGAGGTTTAGTGCAGCTTGCTCCACGGCTGCCCGGGCCGATTCGACGGCGGCTTGAGCACCAAGCTTGGCCTGAACCTCGTTATCTAATTGGCTCTTGGCGATGGCCATGGCTTCGGCAAGAGGTTTGTCACGCTCCACATCAAGTGTGCTTTTGCCAAGTTGCGCTTGCGCCTGCGCTAGATCGCCATTTGCGCGGTCGAGTGCCGCGGTGAAGGGCCGCGAATCTATTTCGAACAGCACTTGGCCTTTGCGAACGACCGAACCTTCCGTGTAGTTTTGCTTGATTATGTAGCCCGAGACCTGGGGGCGGATCTGAGCGTTCACATAGCCGTCCAACGTCGCTACCCACTCGCTGTACACCGGCACATCGCGTTGTTCTACCGTGGTCACTTCGACCTCCGGCGTGGGCGCCGCTGTCGCTGCTCGGCCCCGGTTGCACCCCGAGACAAAAATCCCGACGGTGGCGAGGACCGCGAAGACGGCGCCAGAGAGTCGTCCCGATAGATAGACGAAAAGAAAATGGACGGTGTCAGTCACTGCCTTCTCCATGTGTTCCCAGGCTCCTAAAGACGGAATTTCCTGCCCTCGCCAAGTTCGATCGACTGTCTTTTCTTGCGCGCCGCGTGTGTGTATGTGACTGCAGCCACTGCAAGAGCTCCCCCGAACACCATTACTAAAATCAACAGCATCGTCATGGGATTCTCCTTTCCATTTTCGTTCTGCGCCGAAGGTCAATTTCGGTCCCCCGAGTTCGAGCCATATCGTTGCTGAAGGCCATCCCGGTCTCGTATGAAACGAGCGGCGTTTTGGAGCTCGTATTCGGCCTGGAGCCAATCCTCAAGCTCACATCCCGGCAGGCCACCACGTTCCAGATAAATTTCGTAAGCGCGCCGCCTGACCTCGCTGTGATTTACCGCTTGGTTCGTCGAGGTATCTTCTGCGCGAGGTTGAATAGGGCTGGAGTGTTCCAAAGCCTCACTTTTCTTGGTTTTCGATGTCATGGCTGAGTCCTTTCTTTTCTTAGCCGATTGTTCTCGATCTCTGCACCGTGGCATCTCCGCGCCACGGGCCCCGACCGGGGGCAGTCGGAACTCGTGGCTACAAAGACGGCATCGCTGGCAGCAAGACGAAAGGCGATGCCGGCGGAGAGTTGGGAAGTGTGGCGGTCGCACTTTAGTCTAGTGCAGCCAGGTCAACGCCCGAGTCGCTTTGGCCATCGCTTCCAAGGTGATCACCAGGACCGCAAGAATCATCGCAATTATTCTTTTTCGGATCATGCTTTCTTGCTCCCCGTGCTGGATTTTTCTTCACAACTGACGAAACCATTTCGATAAAACGACCTTATTCGACAACCTGATCCCCCGACGGAATTCGCCGTCACGCATTCAACTCAGTGACGATGTCTGCGCCCAGTAACGCCATCCGGTCCGGTGAAACACAGAAAAATCACGATGGCCAATACGGCGACAAACAGAAATGTCACCATATGGACCTCCCTTCGTTCCTGGTTTAATCACACGCGTTGCAGGTCATCTGATCTAGCGAAATATGTGTCGTATCACCGATCCTTCGTGAAGTTTTGCTTGCGGAGTGCCAAGCTGGTTCGGCAATTTGTGTCAATTTCTCACGCAATTTCCGTCGCCCGTGAAAGACTCGAGCCTTTACCGCGCTAACGGAAATTCCCAAGATTTGCGCAGTCTCTTCGCCTGATCGCTCGTCAATTTCACACAGCTCGACCGCTTTTCGGGTTCCTGGCGTTAACTCATTCATGGCCTCGGCGAGAATTTGTTGCCGCTCCATTTGTGCGTAGAGTTGTTCGGGATTCAAGCGTTGGTCTTCGACGTCAAGGAGGTGAGACGATTGTTCGTCTTCGTTTGAATCACCCAGCGACATATCCCACAGGTGTTGCTTCTTGCGAAGTTTCATCAGCGCAGCATTGATGGCAATGCGGGACAACCACGTCGAGAACCGGGAACCTCCGTTGAAGCTATTGAGGTGAATAAACGCCTGTTGAAACGATTCCTGCAACACATCTTCCGCATCCTCGTTGTTCCGCATCATGCGTCGTGCCACGCGAAAGACCATCTTTGCGGACTGTTTGCATAGGAACTCGAACGCAGCCGAATCTCCACGTTTTGCCGCGTCAAGAAACGCGTATTCCTCGCTTGCATCGGTGCGCCGCTTGGCCGGCGCGGCGCCCGTTCCACTCCTGTTGTAAGTTTCCGAATATTGCGCGGTCATGCGGCTGCTCCTATGTGAATAGCCATCGGCAACTCTGACGACGCGTAGTGGTTCGAGTCAGAAGTAAGCACATTAAAGAACCGTTTCGCGGCGCGCTTGATCCAGCCCTGTTCCCGGACGACAGCAGCCATCCTCTGAAAGGAGATTCTCCCGCGCTCGTACCGAGCCAACACGCAACGCTTCGACGTCTCGGCATCCTTGATCGTTTGCAATAACCAATTTAGTTCTTCTCTATTCACGACGTACTCTCCTTTCCTCACAATTGACGGTTCGACTTTTTCTTCTCGATGTTGTGCACGACGTACTCCGTATAAGTACCAGTCGCGATGAGTTCCGCGCCTTGTTTGAATAGGGTTGCGAGCGCTTTCTCTCCGCTCTTGTCAATGCAAGTCACTCCTGTAAGATCCACCACACATTTGCGATCTCGGCGCGCGGTTCCGGTTCTCGCCCAGTTTGACTTCAACTCCGAAACCCACGGCTGAACGAGGCGACCTTCCAACGTCCACTTTTGTTCGTTGACTGTCTCAGCGATCGTAATTCGTAGCATTCCCATAACTCGCGTTTCGTCCTGCAGCAGTTTTTTGTCGTCAACCTATCGGTTTGTCGCATTTATGTCGAAAGCCACCCCTAAAGCATCACGTTCATGAAGAAGACCCAGCTCGCAAACGCTTACGCATATGAACTTTCGTCCCGCCTCGTTCGAAGCGCACGTCATCCATGTACGCTCGCATCAGCTGAATGCCGTGCCCATGCGAATCCGCGGGATCTGATGTGAGACCGTTGCCGAGTATCTTCAAGAAGTCGAATCCTTCGCCCTGATCCGTCACGACGATTGATATTTCGTTACCGGATTCGCAACGGCACCGGATGTGTACTTTTTTATCTGGACTTTCCTGATTACCGTGCACAACGGCATTTCCCAGTGCTTCGCGAATCGCCAACTCGACATCGAACTCCGCTCCCGGAACACATTTCGCTCTCTCGATCAGGCGCATCAATCGATCAACTATTGGTGAGATAGCGTGAATATTGCTGGGCATCCAGTAATCGATTTCCAAGATGGAAGAGCCTGAGCGCTTTATGTTTCTTTGTGCTTGTGAATTCGCCGGCCTATTAAAGTTTCCCATTCCATTCATGGCAAACGCCTCACAACTGGGAGAAATGCACCACGGGGGCCAAAGTGTTTGGCGCCGCGAAGTTTACGGAACGTATTGATTTGTATCGGGATGGCGAGCGGGAAGAGCGTGCGTTAAATCACGCTGCCAGCGTGGCACTGCCGTGTTTGCGGTTATGTGCCCGTTTTGCGGCACGCAAAAATACCGTTGTGCGGAGGAGACCGGACCCCGCGAAGTTTACGGCTTCACCTGCACGCTGGCTTCGCTGGTCATTAATTGGATGGGCCGCTGTTGCGAGTCTCTGGCGTTGACCTGCACAATCGACAGCGTGCTTGTACCCGGCGCAAGCGCCTTGATCACGATGCCCGTGACGGTGCCTGTGCCGCTCACTCCTGGCGTGTTTGGTTGACGCGTGGCCGAAATGATCGCTTGACCGTGCTCTTTGTCCACTTGCAGCACGATAGCAATAGCCTGTTCCCCGGCCTGAAGAAAGCCGCCATGTCGCACCTCTTCCACGCTGATCACCGCCGGGTTGTACTGCAGCAGAAACGGAATCGAGAATAAGTCGTTGACGTTGTCCACCACCACGCCGACCGTCGAGGTTTGTCCCGGTGTCAAAGAGTTCCGGCCTGTGCAGATTGTTCCGCATTTGGCGGAGCTGGCCCATTCCCCACCGGGACTGCTGGCGGTTGCGCATTCGTGGGCTCGGGAGAGATTGCTGTTGGCGGCTGCT
>Ga0185299_10000528_pt1 | contig 99840 bp, 79 predicted proteins | sample PaiPotPPA55metaG_FD_128002 | JGI IMG/M metagenome (GOLD analysis project Ga0185299, IMG submission 128002) | Iron sulfur acid spring bacterial and archeal communities from Banff, Canada, to study Microbial Dark Matter (Phase II) - Paint Pots PPA... ... | reverse complement strand
CTTCGATCAAGCCGCACACCGACTTCAAGGGCGAGGTCTACGTGCTCTCGAAGGAAGAGGGCGGCCGCCACACGCCGTTCTTCAACGGCTACCGTCCCCAGTTCTACTTCCGCACGACCGACGTAACCGGTTCGGCGAAGCTTCCTGCGGGCACGGAGATGTGCATGCCCGGTGACAACATCCAGCTGGAGATCACGCTGCACACCCCGGTGGCCATGGAAAAGGGCCTGCGCTTTGCTATCCGCGAGGGCGGCAGAACCGTCGGCGCCGGAACCATCTCCGAGATCATCAAGTAAAGAAAATGCTCCACAAAGAAGTCTTTTAGGTTTAGCTGTTCAAGATCAAGCAAAGCCGGGCGCAGGATAGCCTGCCCCCGGCAACTTGCTATCAAAATAAAGGGTTTCGCGGTGATAGCCTATAAATCTGCGAAATCGGTTAGGATAGAAATATGCGCGAAATTATTACATTGCAGTGCCCGGAGTGCAAGAACAGGAACTACTCAACGACGAAGAACAAGAAGACGACCACCGGCCGCCTCGAGTTCTCGAAGTTCTGCAATACCTGCCGCAAGCACACGGATCACAAGGAAACGAAGTAGTCTCCAGCCGGATTTGGGAGTGAGGCGCTTCAAGCCTCATTCCGCATCACTGGGGGAGTAAGCTCAACGGTTAAACTGTCGGTCTCCAAAACCGAACTTCTCGGTTCGAATCCGAGCTCCCCCGCCAGTTTGCCCGGTCCCTCAAGTCCGGGGATAGACATCAACACGAAGATTTGAGGCAGCACTATGGCCAAGACAATAGCACCACCCGAACCACCCAGCACCGGATTGCAGCAGTTGAAATCGCAGCCAGCTCGCCTCGCTGAGTTCCTCAAGGACGTGCGCGCCGAGATGCGCAAGGTGATCTCCCCATCGCGCGCCGAGGTGCAGTCGACCACGATCGTCGTTCTTGTCACCGTCTTCATCTTCGCCGCGTACTTCTGGCTCGTGGACAACATCATCGGCCGGGCGATTGAGGCCCTGTTACACCGTTTGACCCAGCACCACTAGACAGCAGATTCCAGTAAGACCGGTAGAGAGAAGCAGACGATGCGCGAAAAAGGCACAAGCATGGCGGCAACAGAGCAGAATCCGGAAGAGCAGAACACCGAGGCGTCGAACGCCGCGGGAGAGCCCACGGAGCAGCTTGCCCCGCCGGTCAACGAAAACTTCAAGTGGTACATCATCCACGCGTACTCCGGCTTCGAGCGCAAGGTGCGTGAGTCCCTCGAGAGCCGCATCACGGCCTTTGGCCTGCAGAACCGCATCGGCCGCATCATGATCCCGACTGAGCCGGTCACCGAGCTGCGCAACGGCAAGAAGTACACCATCGACCGTGTCTTCCTGCCCGGCTACGTCCTCGTTGAGATGGACCTCGACAACGACCTCTGGCACGTGATCAAGAACACGCCGCGCGTCACCGGCTTCCTTGGCACCGGCGACAATCCCGTAGCCCTCTCCGAGCAGGAGGTCAGCTCCATCCTCTTCCGCTCCGACGCAGCCAAGGACAAGCCTTCGATGAAGGTCAAGTTCGAGAAGGGTGAGCAGGTCCGCATCAACGAGGGCCCATTCGCCAACTTCACCGGCGCCGTCGACGACATCAACGAAGACAAGCAGACCCTGAAGGTGATGGTCAGCATCTTCGGCCGCTCTACTCCGGTCGAGATCGAGTTCTCCAAGGTGGACAAGGTCACCGAATAACGCTCCGGCGCAACACCAACGGCCGGGAGCAGGATTTTAGCAACAAACATTAAGCAGCAGGCACATCAAGTCAAGCCCGCCGCTGGAAGAATAAAGAGGATTTACCCGCAATGGCACCGAAGAAGATCACTGGATACGTCAAGCTTCAGATCATGGCCGGCAAGGCCACCCCTGCACCTCTCCGGTCGGCCCCGCTCGGCCAGGCTCAGGTCAACATCATGGAGTTCTGCAAACAGTTTAACGAGCGCACCAAAGCTCCCGACCTGGCCGGCCTCACCATCCCCGTCGTCATCAGCGTCTACGCCGACCGCACCTTCAGCTTCATCACCAAGACCCCTCCGGCTCCGGTGCTGCTCCTGAAGGCCGCCGGCATCGAGAAGGGCTCCGGCACTCCGAACAAGGAGAAGAAGGGCAAGGTCACCGAGAAACAGATCATCGCCATTGCCACCCAGAAGATGCCGGACATGAACGCGACCACTGTGGAAGCGGCAGCGAAAACCATCCGCGGCACCGCTCGCTCCATGGGCATCGAAGTCGTCGGCTAGCCCCGTTTTTACAGCTTGAAGGACAAACACCTGGACCTCGCTGACGCAGTTCGCGTCTGAGTCCAGGTGTTTGTGTCTTCGATCTAGCCGGAGTTCTCAGACGATCAGTGCGCCGCCGTCGACCACGACGATCTGCCCGGTCGTAAACCCGGACTTCATCAGATAGAGGAAGGTCTCGGCGATGTCGCTCCCCTCGCCGACTCGCCCAACCGGCAGGTTCTTTGCCCGTTCGGCGTACATGGCTTCGCGATCTGCTTCGGTCATCCCGCTCCACAGCGCAGTTTTAATGACGCCGGCGCAGACGGTGTTGACGCGGATGGGCGCCATATCGAGCGCCAGCCCACGGGTCAGCGACTCCACCGCTCCTGCAAGGGCTGAGACGGCGCTCCATCCCTTCCATGGCCGCTGCGCGACAATTCCGTTGGTCAGCGTGATCGATCCGCCCTTCCGGATGTGGGGAAATGCGGCTCGCGCGGCAGTGTACATCCCCCAGAATCGTACTTCGAAGAAGCTCCGCGCCTCTTCCGTGGTTGTCACAGTTGAGGGCAGCGCGTCTCCGGCGCAATAGACCAGGTGATCGAGGCCTCCCATTGCGTCAAAAAACCTCTGCACGGCCGCTTCGTCGGTTACGTCGAGACTCGCACCTTTAGCGCCCTGTGGTAACTCTTTTAGCGCCTTGTCCACGTTGCTCTGACTGCGCGAGACGACGACCACACTCGCGCCTTCTGCTGCTGCGGCCTTCGCTGTTGCCAGGCCAAATCCCGACGTACCCCCGAGAACAACGACCTTCTTTCCCTTCAGCTTCTGGTCTTTTTGATTTTCCATTGCTAGCTCCTATCCTGCCGGCGAATCGCCTGGCACACATAGGATTGCGAGGCCAATTCATGCGATTCATGCATAATAAGCATATAGCTCATGCGTTGGAAACAACTGCGCCAAGTCGATCTGAATCTGCTGGTCGCCTTCTCGGTCTTTGCCGAAGAACTAAACATCACTGCGGCCGCCAAGCGCCTCTATTTGAGCCAGTCCGCGGCAAGCCGCACATTGCAGCGGTTGCAGGCGCTCTTCAACGATGACCTGCTCGTTCGCGGCGCCAGCGGATATCAGTTGACGCCGGCAGGCGCGCGGCTTCAAGGCGAACTCAACCGCCTTCTGCCAGAACTGGACAGCCTGATTGGCCGCGCTGTCTTCGACTCCACCACCGAGGGGGCTACCTTTCGCCTGACCGGGCCGGATAACGCCTGCTCCTCACTTTGCCCACTCCTTTGCCGGCGGGTATTACGGTCGGCGCCGAAGATTAAGTTTTACTTTGTTCCATGGAGCAGCAGCGCTCTCTCCGACCTGGACCGTGGACGCCTCGATCTGGTCCTCTCCAACGACGATGTGCTCGTGCCGGCGCACCTTAGGTCGCAGACTCTCTTCCGAGTGAGGTGGTACTGCATCGTCGCGCGCGGTCCGAAGTGGCCATCGCGGTTCACACTCAAGCGTTATCTGGCAGCCGACCATATCACCGTCGGCGTGCTCGATGACCTGCAGACGATTCCGGACAAACGCCTGGCCGCGCTTGGCCTGACACGCAACTCCACTATTCGTCTGCCGTACTTTGGGGCAGCTTTGGAGTGCCTCCCTGAGACGAATCTAGTACTGACGGCCACCTCCGGCATCGCGCAGATCGCGAAGAGATATCCAGACCTGCGTGTTCTCGAAGCTCCTGAAGAGCTATCGGGTTTTGCCTTTCAAGCAATCTGGCATCCCAGGCTCGATAGCGATCCGGCCCACACCTGGCTGCGCGAAACACTCTTCCAACTCTCCCGAGAGATCACGCTCTGAAAGAGGAGTATCGTTCGAGTGCGAGGTACTCGGAGGAAAGAATGCAGACCAACTCCAGCGCTGCCATCGTTATCGTCGCCTATAGGCCAAAGCCAGGCAAGGAAGCAGACCTGTTGCAGCTTACCCGCGAGCACGTTCCCCTGCTGCGCGCCGAAGGCCTGGTCACTGACCACCCCGTCACCGCCTGCCAATCCACAGACGGCACGATTGTGGAGGTCTTCGAGTGGGCAGCTGGAGGCATGGAGCGCGCCCACTCCAACCCCGCTGTGCTCGCCCTCTGGGCCCGTTACGGCGAGGCCTGCGACTACGTCCCGCTGACCACGCTACCCGAAGCGTCCAATATGTTCGCATCCTTCACCCCTCTCGACCTCTAAGGCCATCTAAGCAAAAAGTCTCTGTTGTGGCAGAACGTCCACCCTCTGTGGTGGTGTCCGCCTGCCGCCGTCGTCGTTCTTTGTCAGCAGCGCATCACTGCTCCAGCGTTGCCGTAGACCGTGCTGCCTGCAAGCAACATCGACCATCTCTGCCAGTTTCGCGCTATACGTTTTGCTGGCAAAGTCCGCGTTGGCGAAGCGCTTTGCGTAGTCGGCCTGCAGAGAAGGGAAGTGCTCACGAACGAAGCTCAGATAAGTAGGACGTGAGCACGGCTTAAGAAACAATGGATGCGCCGAAAAAAAACTCGCCCCCACTGCCGAGGCACGCCGAGCCAAACCGTCCAGCGCCTCCTGGGTATCGGTGATTCCGGGCAGCAGCGGTGAGCCAAAGACGCCTGCGATGATCCCCGCCTCCCGCAGCCGCTTCACCGCCTGAAAACGCAGATCCGGTCGCGGGGCGCGCGGCTCCAGCAGCCGAGCCAACTTCGCATCGGGCGTTGTAATCGTCACATGTACGACCAGCGTGTTGCGCCGCGAGATCTCCACCAGCAGATCAATGTCGCGCTCAATCAACCGCGACTTGGTAACGATGCCTAGCCGGTACCCAGCCTTCCGTGCAAATACCTCCAACAGACTTCGGGTGATTCGTGCTCGTCGCTCGATCGGCTGGTACGGATCGGTCGCCGTTCCCAGCGCAATCTCCAGCCTCGGATCGATCTTCTTCAACTCCTGTTCCAGCAGCCACGCTGCATTCTGCTTCAAAAAGATCAGCCGTTCAAATGACACCGGGTCGCGAAAGTCCAGCGCGGTTGAAGCAGAACCTTCTGGCAGCTCTCCCTCCGTCACAGTCGGAGCCTTCGGCGCCATGAACTCGTGGGTGTACCGCGCATAACAATACTTGCAGCCAAACTCACACCCTCGATACGGATTGATGCTGTAGACCAGCGAAAGCCGCCGCTTCGACACCGACTTATTCAGGATGCTGCGCACCTCCAGCGCCTTGAACTCGATCAGGTGGCCATCATCGGCATGCTGGGCTTCAGCAGCCATTCGGGCAATCCCGGTCGGCTGCTGGTTGAGAATCGGGAAGAGTTCCGGGCTGTTGATTTTCGCCATTTGTTCGCCTATTGTGAGATGAGCATAGGCTGGTCTAGGGGCTTCGTCAAGTGTGAATTTAGTACAGTGCGTTAATGAACTTCGCCCTTGCCGAGATGCCGCTTCCGCTGCGTTTCCGCCCCGAGACGCCCATGAGCGACGAGCAGTTGATGCGCATCTGCGCAGCGAACGATTTTCTGCGTGTCGAACGCGATGCCAATGGAGAGATTCTCGTGATGATACCGGCAGGGAGCAAGACCAGCAGCATGAACAGCAGGATCACTCGGCTGCTCGATGAATGGGCCGAGGCGGACGGACGCGGCATCGCCTTCGACTCGAATGGAGGATTCAGCCTGCCCGACGGCTCCATGCGCGCTGGCGAGGCCGCCTGGGTCGCGCGCAACCGATGGGATGCGCTCACGGAGGCAGAGCAATCCCGCTACGCTCCCCTCTGTCCGGACTTCATCATCGAACTGCGTTCACCAAACGACAGTCTCGCCAAACTCAAACAGAAGATGGAATAGTGGATTGCGAACGGAGTTCAACTCGGGTTGCTTATCGATCCCGAGAACAAGACTGTCTCCAACTACCGCCCAGGTGACCAGCCAGAAGTGCATCACCACCCCACTTCAATTCAGGGTCCGATTGCCGGTTTCGAATTGGTGATGCAAAGGATCTGGGACTAATGGTCCGATGTTCTGGTTCGGATCGAAAGTCGTTACTGCCAGACGATCTGTTCCCATAACTTGCGAAGCCGTCTGGCCTTGTCCGGGTTGACCATCTCGACAAACCCAATCCGGCCCTCCAGGTGTTCCCTGAAATTGGGACGGGCCTCGCGGTTCTGGCTCTCCGGCCCCAGGCGGACGCAGTTCGTGAGTGTTGCCTTGAGACGATCAAAATCGACCCGTTTGACGTTTATATGCTGATTCACTACGAGGCCTGTCAACTGTTGCCGCACCCCACGGCGCATGATGCGTGTTTTATGATGATTCGCGGCAAACCCTTCCTCATGCAAAATGGCGGCAACATGCGTTGAGAACCGGTCAACGCGCCGCTCAAACTCCTCGTCGCCTGAAAATGCGAGATCGTCTGCATACCGCGTGTACTCGGCGCCGACGGATATCGCTAAACCAGCCAGGCGGCAGTCCATCCGATAGCAGCAGAGGTTTGCGAGGGCCGGAGAAGTTGGCGCACCCTGGGGCAAATGTGGCTGGACGTACAAATCACGGGTCTCCCGCAGTCGAAGGGGATCAACGTAAAATGCAAGTCTGTCCCAGGCATCTCGTGGAGCGGCGTTCGTACAGATTCCACCCAGCAGGTCGGCTACCAGTTCGGGGTAACCGGCCGTGCGAAGGAGGGCCTGAACTCTTGCACGAGTGATTGAGGGAAAGAAGTCGCGCAGGTCCATCCGAAGGACAACACGCTGACCTACATGAGGGGCCGCAAATGTCCTGATGGACCGTCCTTTGCAGAAGCCATGCACTGCGGGATGAACCGGAATCTCATCAAGAAGCAGAGCCAGAATCTGCCGCTGTAACTCCTTCAGCCGCGGTTTAGGCGATTCAATTAGGCGAACGTTGCCAGACCGTTTTGCAAAGACTCTGTAATGGTAGTGCCGCAACTGTTGGCGGTTTTTCCTGTCGCGTCCCAGGCTCTTGAGATCGGCAAACCACTCCAGTTCTTCCGGACCGAGTCGAAGCCATCCGGCCAGCGCCGTTGCGGATTCCATTGCTGGAATATTCCAAGTTGTGGCCACAGCAACCGGTTGCATCTGTTGCGGCTCTGTCAACCATTGAGCGATCGAAAGTTGGTGGGCGTACTTTGACCAGGCGCGTTTGAATCCCCGGTCTTGAAGAAGAAACCGGATCACCTCCCGATGCCGTGGCCGTGTCTGGCCGTTATAGGCCTTGATATACCGCCCAGCCAGCGGACGCACCCAGCGCCACCTTCTCCCAAACATCTGGTCGACACGAACTACCACTTGGGCGGCTGTTGGTGTACCGGCAAGAAAGGCGCTGGCCAGTGCGGCAACGAGCAACGGATTTGACACAGTAGACGGCAGCAGAGTGCTCCAACCAGTCCTGCAATGCGTGAGCTTATCTGCGTGCTCGCGCAGTGGCGCTCACGCGGCGAAATCACAGTTCCCACTATTCCCCGGGGTGACCCCGGAGAGACCAAACCGAACCGAGGCCGGTCGACGTCAAGCTTGGAGCACCCTGCTGTCGGCGTAAGCATACCAGCAAGCCTTTCGGTTTGGAACGAAACCTTGCAAGAATTCACCGTTTCCGGCATACTTATTAGAGTGCCTCAACACCCAGTTGAGGCCAGTCGAGAACCACGCCCGGAGAGAACAACTACCGAGGGGTGGGAGACGAGGGAAAATGGCAAGGAAGCTCTCTAAGAATCTGGTGAAGGCACGTGCGCTCGTTGAGCCGCGTCCCTACCTGTTGGTGGACGCAGTTCCACTCCTGCAAAAAGCAAAGTATGCGAAGTTCGACGAGACCGTCGATCTCACCATGCGCCTCGGGGTCGACCCCAAGCACGCCGACCAGATGGTCCGCGGCACGGTCGTCCTCCCGCACGGCCTGGGCAAGACCAAGATTGTTGCCGTCATCGCGTCGGGCGACAAGATCAAAGACGCGCAAGCTGCAGGCGCTGAGTTCTTCGGCGGCGATGAGCTGGTCGAGAAGATCCAGAAGGAGAACTGGACTGCCTTCGACGCCCTGATCGCCACTCCGGACATGATGAAGTCCGTCGGCCGTCTCGGCAAGGTCCTCGGACCCAAGGGCCTGATGCCCAATCCGAAGACCGGCACTGTCACAACAGACGTCGCCGCCGCGGTCAAGGAGATCAAGGCCGGTAAGGTAGAGTTCCGCACCGACAAGACCGCGCTCGTTCACGTTCCCGTTGGCAAGCTTTCGTTCGACCCGCAGAAGCTGGTCGACAACGCGACCACCGTCATTACTAGCGTCGTCAAGGCGAAGCCGTCTGCCGCCAAGGGCAAGTACATCAAGGGCGTCACGCTCAGCTCGACGATGGGTCCCGGCATCCAGCTCGACTTTGCCGCGGTAGAGGCAGCCGGTAAGGCCGCGGTTTAGTTTTGGTCACGATTTTTTAGTCAGTATCAGCCCTCTCTGGCCGCGGAAGCGAGGAGCGGGGGAGCGAAAGCGAAGAGGATTCAGTCATGGCATTGACCAGAGCATCAAAGACGGAGAAGGTCGGTAAGCTCGCAGCCGAGCTCGAGCACTCGACCTCCGCGATCATCGGCACCTTCAAGGGCCTCACCGCCGCGAAGGACTTCGAGCTGCGCAAGGCCGTTCGCGGCGCCGGCGGAAGCTACCACGTCGTCAAGAACAAGCTGGCCGCACGCGCCGCCGAGGGAACCAAGATCGAGGAAGCGCTCAAGGGTCTAAAGGGCGTCTCCTCCGTCGCCTACACCTCGGGCGACCCGGTCGCGCTCGCCAAGGCACTGTCCACCTGGGTCAAGGACAACGCCGAGTTTACCTTCAAGCTGGGCATCATCGATGGCAAGGTGATCGACGTTCGCGAGATCGGCGAGCTAGCCACCATGCCGGGCAAGGAAGAGCTCTTCTCGAAGCTCCTCTTCCTCATCAACTCCCCGGCGCAGCGTCTGGCCACAGTCATCAACGCCACTGGCCGCGATCTCGCCGTTGTCATCAACCAGGGCGTCGAGAAGGGCAAGTTTACCGCTCCCGCAGCGGTCGCCGCTCCGGCTGCACCTGTCGCAGCAGTGCCAGCTGAAGCGGAAGTGAAGGCCGAAGCTCCGGCAGTTGAGACAAAGACCGAAGCTCCAGCAGCCGAGGCAGCCGCGCACATCGAGGAGTCGGCAGCTGGCGAACAGCCATCAGGCGCAGCACAACCGGAAAACTCCACGGCATCGCAGGGTGGGGAAGCCGCGACCACCGATCCGGTCGAAGGATAAGGATTGGATAACAAGTTTCGCCTGGTCTCCCCGGGTGCGCTGGTCTGGGCGCAACGGAAACCCTGGAAGGCATAGGCAACCGAGGCGCAGTCGGCCGCGGAAAGCAATCAGTAACCGCAGTACAAAAGCTCAGTTTCAATAAAAGTTCAGTTCTAAACAGTTCAGTTCTAATGGAGAAATAACATGGCAGACATCCAGCAGTTGGAAGAATCAATCGTTAGCCTCAGCCTCCTCGAGGCCTCGGCTCTGGTCAAGAAGCTCGAAGAGCGTCTTGGCGTTTCGGCAGCGGCAGCGGTTGCAGCAGCCCCGGCAGCAGGCGGCGGCGCAGCAGCGGCAGCTCCGGCTGAAGAAAAGACCGAATTCACCGTCATCCTGAAGGATGCCGGCGCGAATAAGATCAATACCATCAAGGCTGTACGCGAAGTCACCGCCCTTGGGCTGAAGGAAGCCAAGGACCTGGTCGATGCCGCTCCCAAGCCGTTGAAGGAGAACATCTCGAAGGATGACGCGGCCGCAATCGCCAAGAAGTTCGAAGGTGTCGCCACCGTCGAAATCAAGTAGTTGTTATCTGCCAGCTTGCAAACTGGGGCGGAACGCGATATTCTTGACGTTAGAGAAAATTCGTTCCGCCTTGGGGTGTTCCTTGGCGGACATAACTTTCGGCAAACTTTGGGTTGTACCCGGATCATCCTGTCTAGAACAGGTTAGGGAACCGGCCACTATCGCTTCGAGCGGCGGACGCGCATAGTGCAATAGGCATCAGCGAGCGGCAGCAACTTTGGGGTAAGGCGAACCTCAAATGGGGCAGGCATTAACACCATCTACATAGAAACAGTGCACAAGTCGACCTTTGCGCTCATGGGACACGCTGTCCCTACGAGCGCTTTGCCGTGTTTACAGGCATAGCAGGACTCTGCACGCGTTCTTTATAGCAGCTTTGAGCGCTCGCAGTCAGTAAAAGTTTGAAGATTTATCAGTGCCGGGAAAGATGACACGGCAAGACATTCTGCGCACGGAGCCTGTTGCCGTCGAGGACAGCAGGGACCGAAGACCTTAGCAACTGCGCAATCAGAACCAAACCCGGAGGGCATGACCAAAGCCCTCCCCTCACGAGTCGAGCCAGCCATGTGATGCTGGCAACCGCACCCGGGAGGCCTCGAAGGTCAGTTTTCAGGAGAGAGCATGTCTGGCGAGTTCAACAACAGCGAAATGCGCGCGATCCGCAGCCGTCTTGATTTTTCGAAGATCCCTACATCCATTCAGATTCCCAATCTCATCGAGGTCCAGCGCCGCAGCTACGAGCGCTTCCTGCAGATGGACAAGCTCCCGCAGGAGCGCGAGGACAACGGCCTGCAGTCCGTTTTCACGTCGGTATTTCCAATCACCGACTTCCGCAACGTCTCCGAGCTCGAGTTCGTCGACTTCTCCATCGGCAACTGGGAGTGCAAGTGCGGCTACCTCAAGGGTCTCAACCACCTGCGCACGGCCTGCACTCACTGCGGCCACATGGTCATCACCGACCCCTTCCATCCGGGCGACGTCCTCTGCAACTTCTGCGGAACCTACAACAAGAACACCCCTGACTTCTGCACCAAGTGCGGCGACCCCGTCGGCCTGCAGCTGAAGTACGACCAGGCAGAGTGCGAAGAGCGCGGCATGACCTACTCCGCTCCGCTCAAGGTCACCATCCGCCTGAAGATCTACGACAAAGACCCCGAGACCGGCGTCAAGAGCCTTCGCGACATGAAGGAGCAGGAAGTGTTCTTCGGCGACATTCCGCTGATGTCGCAGAACGGCACCTTCATCGTCAACGGGACGGAACGCGTGATTGTGTCGCAGCTCCACCGCTCGCCCGGCGTCTTCTTCGAGACCGCGAACAACCGCACCTACTTTCTCGGCAAGATCATCCCCTACCGCGGCAGCTGGGTCGAGTTCGAGTATGACCAGAAGAACACCCTCTACGTTCGTATCGACCGCAAGCGCAAGTTCCTCGGCACCATCTTCCTGCGCGCCCTCGGCCTCCGCACCGATGAAGAGATCCTCAAGACCTTCTACACCGTTGACACGATCAACGTGAAAGACGGCAAGCTCAGCTGGAAGGTCGTTCCCGAAGGCCAGCTCACCAACCTCCAGGGCACCCGCCCCGCCCACGCCATCACGGTCAAGGGTGAAGAGCTCGCGCCCGCGACCCGCAAAATCTCGGCTCACTCGCTCAAGGGCCTGCGCAGCCACAAGATCGAAGCAGTCGAGGTCGAGACCAGCGAGTTCGACGGCGCTATGACCGCTGCCGACGTCGTCGATCTCACCACCGGCGAGTTGCTCTACGAGGCCAACCAGGAACTCACCGCCGACAAACTGCACAAGATCATCCAGTCCGGCGTCACCAGCTTCGAGGTCTTCTTCCCCGAGCGCGATGACGTGGGCAACATCATCACCAACACCCTCCGCCGCGACTCCGTGCGCAAGCCTGAAGAGGCGCTGATCGAGATCTACCGCAAGCTTCGCCCCGGCGACCCACCGACCCTCGACACTGCCACCGCGCTCTTCGAAGGCATGTTCTTCGACCCGCGCAAGTACGACTTCTCGCGCGTTGGCCGCCTCAAGTTCAACATCAAGCTCTACGAGAATCAGGACCCCTCTGGCCTCGACAAGCGCACCCTGACCCCCGAGGACTTCTACGGGACGATCCGTTATCTCCTCAAGCTGCGCAAAAACATCGGCACCGTCGATGACATCGACCACCTTGGCAACCGCCGCGTCCGCGCCGTCGGCGAGCTGATGGAGAACCAGTTCCGCATCGGCCTCGTCCGCATGGAGCGCGCCATCAAGGAAAAGATGTCGGTCTATCAGGAGATGTCGACTGCGATGCCGCACGACCTCATCAACGCGAAGCCGGTTATGGCCGCGATTCGTGAGTTCTTCGGCTCCTCGCAGCTCTCGCAGTTCATGGACCAGACCAACCCGCTCTCGGAGATCACGCACAAGCGCCGCCTCTCCGCCCTTGGGCCTGGCGGTCTGTCACGTGAGCGCGCCGGCTTCGAAGTCCGCGACGTGCACCCGACCCACTACGGCCGCATCTGCCCGATCGAGACCCCGGAAGGCCCGAACATCGGTCTCATCTCATCGCTCTCGTGCTTTGCGCGCATTAACGAATACGGCTTCATCGAGTCGCCCTACCGTCGCGTCAAGGACGGCCGTGCGCTCGATTACGTCTCCGTCATCAACGCCGGTGAGTCCGGTCTGCGCCAGGGCGACTACCTCGAAATCAGCGATGCGCGCAAGCAGAACGAGCAGTTGAAGAAGGACAAGAAGCGCACCATGGACCTTGCCCCATTCAGCTTCTACCTCTCCGCGTGGGAGGAGGATCGCCACACCATCGCGCAGGCCAACATCGAGCTCGATGAGAAGCTGAACATCGTGCAGGATGTCGTCGACGCCCGCCGCCAGGGCAACTTCGTTCTCGTCAACAAGTCTGAAGTCGACTACGTCGACGTCTCGCCGAAGCAGCTTGTCTCGGTTGCAGCTTCTCTCGTACCCTTCCTTGAGCACGACGACGCCAACCGCGCACTGATGGGCGCCAACATGCAGCGGCAGTCCGTTCCTCTGCTCGTCTCCGAAGCTCCCTTCGTCGGCACCGGCATGGAAGGCGTCACCGCCCGCGACTCCGGCGCTGTCATCCTGGCCAAGCGCAACGGCATCATCGACTCGGTCGACTCCGAGCGCATCATCGTGCGCGTCGAAGGCGAGCACCACCCCACGCAGCTCTCACGTGAGGTCGGCTCGGACATCTACCAGCTCACGAAGTTCAAGCGCTCCAACCAGAACACCTGCATCAACCAGAAGCCGATCGTTCGCAAGGGCGACCGCGTGGTCAAGGGCCAGGTGATCGCCGACGGCCCCTGCACGGAGCAGGGCGAACTCGGCCTCGGCCGCAACGTTTTGGTCGCTTTCATGCCGTGGCGCGGTTACAACTTCGAGGACGCGATCCTCATCTCGGAGAAGCTGGTCCGCGAGGACTACTACACCTCGATCCACATCGAGGAGTTCGAGATCGAAGCTCGCGACACCAAGCTTGGGCCGGAAGAGATCACGCGCGATATTCCCAACGTCAGCGAGCACGCCCTGCGCGATCTCGACGACTCGGGCATCATCCGCATCGGCGCGAAGATCGGCCACAACGACATCCTCGTCGGCAAGGTAACGCCGAAGGGTGAAACCCAGCTGACGCCGGAAGAGAAGCTTCTTCGCGCCATCTTCGGCGAGAAGGCCGGCGACGTTCGCGACGCCTCGTTGACGTGCCCTCCAGGTATCGAAGGCACCGTCGTCGACGTCCGCATCTTCTCCCGCAAGGGCCAGGAAAAGGACGAGCGCGCCAAGCAGATCGAGCAGGAGATGATCGAGAAGCTCGAGCGCAACCTCGCCGACGAGATCCGTATTCTCACCGACGAGCGCCTCAAGCGTCTCGAAGCCATTCTCGGCGCGAAGGAAGTTCTCGCCGACCTGCACGACGAGCGCACCAACAAGAAGCTGCTCAACAAAGGCGACATCCTCGACCGCGACACCATCGAGCTGATCAGCACCCGTAACCTCAAGCGCATTCGCTACGCCGACAAGGACCCCCGCGTCAACGAGCAGATCGATGAGATCGAGGAGATGACCTCACGCCAGATCGACGTTCTCCGCAAGATCACGAACGAGAAGATCGGCAAGATGCAGAAGGGCGACGAACTCTCGCCGGGCGTCATCAAGATGGTCAAGGTCTACATCGCCATGAAGCGCAAGCTCTCAGTCGGTGACAAGATGGCCGGACGCCACGGTAACAAGGGCGTTATCGCCCGGATCCTTCCCGAGGAAGACATGCCGTACCTTCCCGACGGAACCCCGGTCGAGATCGTCCTCAACCCGCTCGGCGTGCCTTCGCGTATGAACGTCGGTCAGATCCTCGAGACGCACCTCGGCTGGGCTGCACACGAGCTCGGCAGACAGGTCGCCGAACTCGCCGCCACCATGCAGTCGGCCAACGAAGTCCGCGAGCTCTTCAAGGCGCGCTTCGCCGGTACCGCTGCTCTCAGCCAGCTTCTTGACCTCGACGACGAGCAGACCATGCGCGTCGCCGCCGGCATGAAGCGCGGCATCTGGTTCGGCACCGCGGTCTTCGACGGCGCACGCGAGACCGAGATCAAGGCGCTTCTCAAGGCCGCTGGTCTCCCCAGCTCAGGCAAGACGCAGCTCTACGATGGCATGATCGGAGAGGCCTTCGAGCAGCCCGCCACCGTCGGCTATATCTATATGCTCAAGCTCTCGCACCTTGTCGACGACAAGATCCACGCTCGTTCCATCGGGCCGTACTCGCTCATCACCCAGCAGCCGCTGGGCGGTAAGGCGCAGTTCGGCGGACAGCGCTTCGGTGAGATGGAGGTCTGGGCCCTTGAAGCTTACGGCGCCGCCTACATCCTGCAGGAGCTGCTCACCGCCAAGTCCGACGACGTCTTCGGCCGCACCAAGATCTACGAGGCCATCGTCAAGGGCGAAGCTGCCATCGAGCCGGGGGTTCCCGAGTCGTTCAACGTTCTTATCCGCGAGCTGCAGTCGCTCTGCCTCGACGTCGAACTGATCAAACAGGCCGACCAGAAGAAGCCCGCACTGCCTGCCATCGCGGCAGCCGACTAACGCATCAAGACCTGAGGAGGTCACTGCGTACACTCCTCAGGCCGCCACTTAGGTGGCAAGACAATCGAAAAAGCAACTGCACCAGAACTACCGGTAACGCGATGCACCGCAAGCCATCGCAAAAAGATTTCTTGAACCGCAGCCAATCGCTGCACCTGCACACGCAGGACACAAGGGAGACGCAAAATATGTTCCGCTCCAGCCCCTTCGAACTGACCGGTCCCATCGCCGACTTCGACGCCATCAAGATCCAGCTCGCCAGCCCCGAGAAGATTCGCAGCTGGTCGCACGGCGAAGTCACCAAGCCCGAGACCATCAACTACCGCACCTTCAAACCCGAGCGCGATGGGCTTTTCTGCGCCCGCATCTTCGGACCGATCACCGATTGGGAGTGCCTCTGCGGCAAGTACAAGCGCATGAAGCACCGCGGCGTCATCTGCGACAAGTGCGGCGTCGAAGTCACCCTCTCGAAGGTCCGCCGCGAGCGCCTCGGCCACATCGAGCTCGCCAGCCCCTGCTCGCATGTCTGGTTCTTCAAGGGTCTCCCGTCGCGTATCGGCCACCTGCTCGACATCTCGCTGCGTGAGCTCGAAGCCGTCTTGTATTTTGAGTCTTACGTTGTGGTAGATCCAGGCGACGCGCCCGTCAAAGAGCGCGAGGTCATCAAGGACGAGACCAAGTTCCGCGAACTCGATGCGCAGTTCCGCCCCTCCGGCTTCAAGGCCATGATGGGCGCCGAGGCCATCAAGGAACTCCTCAAGCGCGTTGAGGTCACCGAGCTCTCCATCGAACTCCGCGAGCGCATGAAGAACGAGACTTCGCTGCAGAAGAAGCTCAAGTATTCGAAGCGCCTCAAGATCGTCGAGGCCTTCCGCAAGTCCGACAACCTGCCCCAGTGGATGATCCTCGACGTGATCCCCGTGATCCCGCCCGAGCTTCGCCCCCTCGTGCCGTTGGACGGCGGTCGCTTCGCCACCTCCGACCTCAACGACCTCTATCGCCGCGTAATCAACCGCAACAACCGCCTCAAGAAGCTGATGGACCTCCACGCACCTGAGGTTATCGTGCGTAATGAAAAGCGTATGTTGCAAGAGGCCGTCGACGCGCTGTTCGACAACGGTCGCCGTGGCCGCGTCCTCCGTGGCGCGAACAACCGTCCTCTGAAGTCGCTCTCCGACACCCTCAAGGGCAAGCAGGGCCGCTTCCGTCAGAACCTCCTCGGCAAGCGCGTCGACTACTCCGGCCGTTCGGTCATCGTTGTAGGCCCCGAGCTGAAGCTGCACCAGTGCGGTCTGCCCAAGAAGATGGCGCTCGAACTCTTCAAGCCCTTCATCTATCACCGCCTCGAACAGACCGGCCACTGCACCACCATTAAGCAAGCGAAGGAGATGGTCGAGATGCAGGAGCCCATCGTATGGGACATCCTTGAAGAGGTCATCAAGGACCACCCGGTCCTGCTGAACCGCGCCCCGACGCTTCACCGCCTCGGCATCCAGGCCTTCGAGCCCGTGCTCGTCGAAGGTAAGGCGATCAAGATCCATCCACTCGTCTGCACCGCCTTCAACGCGGACTTCGACGGCGACCAGATGGCCGTCCACATCCCGCTCTCGCCTGAGGCCCAGATCGAAGCCAGCGTTCTCATGCTTGCTTCGCACAACATCTTGTCTCCAGCCTCTGGGCAACCGATAACAGTCCCGACGCAGGACCTCGTCCTCGGCATCTACTACCTCACCAAGTCGAAGGTCAATGCCATTGGTGAGGGCCGCGTCTTCGCCAACATCGAAGAGGTCTTCATGGCCCTCGAAGCCAAGCAGGTCGAGACCCTCACCCCGATCCGTCTGCGCTACACCGGGCCTGTCCTCGACATGACCACCGCGTACGACGATCAGGACCTCACCCATACCGAGCCGGTCGAGTTCAACCGGCAGTACATCAACACCACCGTCGGCCGCGCCATCCTCAACGATGCGCTCCCCGAAGGCATGCCCTACGTCAACGGCCTGCTCAAGAAGAAGGGCATCGGCCAGCTCATCAACTACTGCTACCTGAACCTCGGGTTGGAGGTAACGGTCAAGACTCTTGACCGTGTCAAAGACCTCGGCTTCACCTATGCCACCCGCTCCGGCCTCTCCGTCGGACTCGACGACATGGTCATCCCCGACTCCAAGTACCAGCTCGTGGGCGACGCCGAAAAGACCGTCCTCGCCATGCAGCAGCAGTACCTCGACGGAGCCATCACTAACGGTGAGCGCTCCAACAAGGTTATCCAGATGTGGTCCGGCGTCACCGAGCGCGTCGCCGACGAGATGTTCAACAACATGAAGCGTGCCGACAAGGAAGGAGCCATGAACCCGATCTACATCATGGCCGACTCCGGTGCTCGCGGATCCAAACAGCAGATCCGCCAGCTCTCCGGCATGCGCGGTCTCATGGCCAAGCCCTCGGGCGAAATCATCGAGACCCCCATCACGGCGAACTTCCGCGAAGGCCTCACCGTGCTGCAGTACTTCATCTCCACCCACGGCGCGCGTAAGGGCCTCGCCGACACCGCACTCAAGACCGCCGACTCGGGTTACCTCACCCGCCGTCTGGTCGACGTTGCGCAGGATGTCATCATCTCGCACAACGACTGCGGCACCGTCGAAGGCATCTACGTCACTCCGATCATCGAAGCCGGCGAGACCATCGAGCCCCTTCGCGACCGCATCATTGGCCGCGTCTCGCTCGAAAAGCTCAAGGACTTCGAAGGCAAGACCATCGTCGACATCAACCAGGAGATCGACGAAGACCTCGCCAACGCCGTTCAGGCCGCCGGTATCGAGCGCGTCAAGATCCGCTCGGTGCTCACCTGCGAGTCCAAGCGCGGCGTCTGCATCCTCTGCTACGGCCGTAACCTCGGCTCCGGCAAGATGGTCGAGATGGGCGAAGCTGTCGGTGTCATTGCGGCGCAGTCCATCGGCGAGCCCGGCACCCAGCTCACCATGCGTACCTTCCACATCGGCGGAACGGCCAGCCGCGTATCCGACGCCTCGCACCTCGAAGCCAAGAACGCCGGCACCGTGCGCTTCATCAACCTCGTCACCGTCCGCGCGAAGTCGGGCGATCTCGTCGCGATGAACCGCAACGGCTCCATCGCCATCATCGATGACAAGGGCCGCGAAAAAGAGCGTTACGCCATCGTCTACGGCGCCAAGCTCAAGGTCGAAGAGGGAACCAAGGTCACACAGGGCAGCCGCCTCGGCGAGTGGGACCCCTACACCTTCTCTCTCCTCACCGAGATCTCCGGCACCGTCCAGTTCAAGGACCTCCAGGAAGGCGTCACCCTCAACGAAGAAGTCGACGAAGTCACCGGCCTCAGCCGCCTCGTCGTTGCCGACTCCTCCGACGAGAAGCGCCAGCCCGCCATCATCATCAAGTCCGCTCAGGGCAACAAGCGTTACCTCATGCCCTCACGCGCTCACTTGATGGTCGCTGACGGCGACGAGATCTTCCCCGGCGACATCCTTGCCAAGATCCCGCGCGAAACCACGCGCACCAAGGACATCACCGGCGGTCTGCCTCGCGTCGTCGAACTCTTCGAGGCCCGCAAGCCCCGCGACCCGGCGATCATCTCCAAGATCGACGGCATCGTTCGCTTCGGTGAAGTTTCGAAGGGCCAGCGCAAGGTCTACGTCACCGCCGACAACGGTCAGGAAGAGGAGTACAGCGTTCCCCGCGGTACCTACGTCAACGTGCAGGAAGGCGAACGCCTCCGTGCCGGTGACGCTCTGATCGACGGGCCCCGCAACCCGCACGACATTCTGGAAGTTCTCGGCGAGCGCGCTCTCCAGCAGTACCTCGTCAACGAAATCCAGGAAGTCTACCGGCTCCAGGGCGTCACCATCTCCGATAAGCACATCGAAACCATCGTTCGTCAGATGCTTCGCTGGGTCAAGATCGAAGAGGTTGGCGACACCACCTTCCTCGTCGATCAGCAGACCGACCGCTTCCGCTTCAACGCCGAGAACCAGCGCGTGTTGATGTCCGGCGGCAAGCCTGCCATCGGCCGTTCGCTCCTCCTCGGCATCACCAAGGCGTCGCTCTCGACCGACAGTTTCATCTCGGCCGCCAGCTTCCAGGAGACCACCCGCGTACTCACCGAAGCCAGCATCAACGGCTCCATCGACACGCTCCGTGGCCTCAAGGAGAACGTCATCGTAGGCCGCCTCATCCCCGCCGGCACCGGCATGGAGTACTACCGCAACGTCCAGCTCTCCCCAGAGCTAGAGGAAGCGGCAGCTCAGGTCCAGCAGGAAGTGACCGCAGCCATCGAAGCCGAAGAGCGCGAACTAGAACAGATGCGCATGGAAGGCGAACAAGAAGAACTAGCCGCCGAGTAGCACTTCGTGCCGTCCTCGACGCTTCGCGTGAAACCTTAAACTGCAGCAACAAAAAGGGGCGGACTCGAAAGAGTTCGCCCTTTTGCATCAGGTTATGTGCCTGGAGAATCCATGTAGCATCCGCGACGCCGTATTGCAATCGTGCCGAGTCGTTGCTTGGGAGGGTGCTGCTAAGGAGGGTTGAATCGCCGAGAACCATGGTACGCTAGCGGAATGTACGCTCTGGTTTGCCTGATTCTTCTGGTTGCCGCAGGCGGTGGTGCTCAAGATACCAATGACGCAATGGCGTTCCTTCAAAAAGCCAAGTCGAAGGCAAGCAGCCTGAAGAGCTGGCGAGCGGAGATCGTCGAAACCGCGCAGATGTCGGCCAATGGAATGGACCTGCAATCCAAAGTCCGCACAAAGATCGCCGTACAAGCTCCGATGAAGATGAGGCGCGAGAATAGTGGAGACGATCAAACCCTATTGGTCTGCGATGGAACTGAGAGCTTTTATACGGGTGACGGCCACAACTACTACCGCAATCCAGTGAGAGTAAATCAGGATTGCGAGTTCCCGATGCGCTCGTCATACCAACTGGCAGAAGGCCTTGTTACGATATCACTCGTCGCACATGATCACGTTGTGCTTATGGATGGGAGCCACGCTTGTGATGTGCTGCGTGCGGAGTGGAAGGGTGCAGTAAGAACAATGTGCATCGACCCCATGTCGGGACTGATCCTGCGCGATATCACGGAGATCAACAAGGATGGTGTGCGCTCGACTAGGACCGCCACCTTCACCAGTTACGAAGGCGATCCCACCTTTTCACCCGATCTCTTTAAGTTCTCGATCCCGCCAGGCGCTTTAGAAGCCAAACCTCCCATTTAGGTAATCGGCGCGCGCACGCCCAGTACACGAGTTATCGAGCAAGAATTCGATTGGAATTTCCCTGCAGACCATTATCTCTGGTTCTCAGCTAGGATCGCTTTTCGGCCATAATAGCTGATCAGATAGAACGCAGCTCCGAAAGAGATAATGTCCTTGAAGAGAAACAAGCCGAGGTTGTTCATGTAATGGATGCCGTGAACCACGATGGTGTCATCCGGAGTCGTGATCAACATGGTGCTTGTGGTGAAGAACATGACGACTAGAATCATCCCGCTCAGAATGCCTGCTTTCGGTTTAAAGTAGCCGATGATCAGGAGGATTGCCGCTATCCATTCCGTGCCCCCGATCATATCCCCCAAAATATAGGGTCCAAAGAGCTTGAACTGCCAACTGGTCAATGGGCTGTTACTGACAAGCGGCACGATGCCCTCTGCTCCGGGTGCTGTCATTTTGAACTTGCCTGCCCACAGCAACATCACGATCATTCCAATGCTGCAAACAAGGAAAGGAATATTTCGATCTGCGACAACAGCCGCGATCTTCGTTAGAACACTCTTCGCCTGCAGTCCGTTACCCGTGTTCGCGTGAGATCCGCGCGCCCCACCGCCCGACGCCCCAGCGGATGTGGTTTCAACCATAAAAGGACTCCTTCATGTCGTGATCTCATTTCATTCGTTAAATGTTGAACGGCGGGTGGCCCACATCTAACCGATCGAAAAAATCCGGGTGCCCCATCGTCTTTGCGCCTAAGGTGGGCATTCGCGCTCTGCGCGAACAGTCTCCGCTAAACTCACCTTATTCGCCGAGCCGAACCTGCATTACTATTTAAACAATGGAAAAAATAATTTGCACATCGCGGGTTGCCTGATACTGAAAATAAAATCAACTCTTCGTTCCGTACGATTAACCGAAAAACTTTATCCACACAACTTGGCATGACAAATGCTCTCACCCAATGCGAGGACATTCCTCGAACGTAAAACTGTACCTCCCCGGAGACTCTTTTTGATCTTTAAGCGCTTTGTCGTCCTTGCTGCTCTAGCTGTTAGCAGTGTTGCTGTCGCCCATGCCGATTCCATCAGTGGCTTCTTTTCTTCCACCGGAACGGAATCTTTTACCAACTCGTCCATCACCTTTCCCTCCGGCAGTGCGGTAGTCGCAGGTGCTGTTGGAGGTACTTTCGCAAACTACTTGACTGATGGCAATCCAATCACCTTCCTCTCCGGAGCACTCCCCTATTCACAGGGGCAAAACTCAACTCCCGGAGGAACTCCGATCCAACTCTTCACGACAACCCAGGCAGGCGAAACCTTCGCTTTCGATCTGACCGGCTATAACGCAAACTTTATCAATAATGGAACCCAGGGCTGCGGCACTGGCAGCACGTGCCTCCTTGTCACGGGAACAGGCTTCTTCACGGGCACCGGGGCGGTGAACTTCACCGATAGCCCCGCCACCTTCCTGTTTACCTCTAATTACGCGCCCGGCGACCCAGTGGGCGGCATAACAGGGTCATCTGCCTCGGCCTCAACGTCGGCCTCAACTGTTCCGTCGGCGGTTCCTGAGCCGGCTTCGCTCGCGCTCTTCGGCACCGGCTTGCTCGGAGTCGTTGGGATCGCGCGTCGCAAGTTCAGCGTCTAGTCTTATCTTCTGTCCAAACGGGAGCCGAACCTGGCTCCCGTTTGCGTTCTAACCGACACCGGCGCAAGGCCGCTATGAGAGAAACGGAAAGCCTGATACAACGACTCGTCGATGCTTTTATTGGCGGGTTCTATAAAAGGGGATGTCAAGAGAAAATACTTTCCCCCTGCCGCCTGGAGGGGAAGTTTCTCTGACATCCAGCCCCCCGTTGGCAGCTGCGACATACTTTGCTGGGGCATGGTTTTCTTTTCCGTTTCCATGAGAGGGCTTCGGAGCCATGTTCTTTCGCTTTCTTCGGTGCGGCTTCTTTTGCGCCTGCAAGCAGCAGGTTGGCGGTTGCCAACCATGGTTCTATCTGAGACTCGTGGCCTATGGCTTTGTTGGGTTGTCCGAGGGGGCATACGGTGGCCCTTGAGACTGATTGCCTAAACCCGCCCAGGATACTCACCCTCGAACCCGAGCGCTCAGTCGCCGTTGGAATTTGCGATAACTCCGCTCTCCGGCCGGCATGCCATGCGCTCAAGCTGCTTGTAACTTCAAATGTTCCGCGTCGAACGCTTCTCCTTTCTTCCAGATCTTCAGCGCGATGGCGGCGATCTTGCGCGCCAGCGTCAGCCGCGCCATCTCCGGCTCATATTCTTTCTGAGCAGCCCGAGATAAAACTCTCGAAAGACTCCGTCGCAGGCGCTGGCCGAAGTGGCCGCGGCCTTGAACAGGTTCTTCAATTCGTGATTGTGGTTCCAGTTCAGGCCGCGAATCTGGGCCGGCTTCTTTCTGCGCTCCACCTGCCCGTCGACCATGCGGTATTCGCCGCTGTCGCGCATCTCCAGAGCCAGACCACAGTAGGCCCAGAACTGGCGCTTGGTACGGAAGCGGTGCGGTGTCTGCACCCGGCCAATCAGGACCGCCGCGCGCACCGGCCCGAGAAATGGAACCGTGCAGAGCAGCTTGGCCTCCGGATACCTGCGGCACTCCACAATCATGTCGCGCCTGGCCTGGCGGCGCAGCTGCTGCAAGGCTTCCAACTCCTGGTAGAGACACGCGGCGCGCCGCCTGAGAGCGCCCGTGCCTAACTCCGCAAGATACTCCTCGCGATGCCGCTTCCCGTACAGCTTCTTGCCCACGCAGCCAACTGCCTGGCCGCGAAACACCGTCCCATCACGCGCGTTGTATCCTCGGTTAGCATGGTATAACTCCGCGCCAGATGCTGCACCTCCTGCGCACTCTTCTCGCCGTGATAGACAGCCGACAACATATCGGCACGCAATAACTCAGCCAGTTTGCGCGCGTCGATCGCATCGCTCTTGTTGCCCGACTTCAACAGCGCGTTCTTGCGCGGATTGCACACCACCAGCCTGGCCACCCGCCGCACCAGCAGATCGTAAAGCCACGCCGAATGCGTCCCTTCCTCGAACGTGACCTGAACAGCGCCGCGCATACCGCCGACAAAATCCAGAATCGCCGCCGCCCGGGTGGCCAGAACCGACTGCTGAATCAGACGGCCGCCCTCGTTGAGAACTGCCACCGAAATCGTGTCACGGTGGACATCAAGACCGACATATCGCACACTGTTCATCTGGGTGTTCCTCTCTTGTGGCTGGGGTTGACTGCTTCAGCACAGCAACCGCAGCTTACAAGAAAGGGGCGCCCTTTTATAATGCGTGGCCCAGATGAAATCTGGGTGGGCGCGGGCGGCCCATATCTAACCGATCGAAATGATCTGGGTGCCCATCTTTGGCGCGTCTTTTGCGCCTAAGATGGGCAGGCTACTGTGGGTTGAGGACATTCCATGACCTTCAGCCCCAAAGCTATCTTTCAACGAGTCGACAGATACGACGGTGTCCGCCCGATCAACATCTACCTCTTGCGGCTGCTCTATATTTTGATCTTCTTCATGCTGGGCAAGGAGACGTGGACACACATCCTCACCCTCCATGGACCATGGAACCCAACCGATGCCATGGTCTCGTGCGTCTGGACAGCCTTCGCAACGTTGGCCGTCCAGGGAATCTTTCGTCCGTTGAAGATGCTGCCGATCGTCCTGCTGGAGATCTTCTACAAAGTCCTGTGGCTCATCCTTGTGGCGTATCCACTCTGGTCAAAGGGCACTCTGGCAGGTTCACCAGCGGAAGGTACCACCTCGGCGTTCTTGTGGGGGATCCTGCCCATCGTCGCCGTATGTGTTTGCGAACTACATCTACAACCCGAAGAAGTAAACATGTTCGTTTGGCTGGGTGCCCCATCCTTTCGCAGTCTCATCGCGATAGTGTAGCCTGCCCTGAGCGTAATCGAATGGGCGCTTGACGAAAAGTACTTCGTACAAAAAGACAAACGGCAAAGCTTCGGCCCTGTCGTTTGTCTTACATTCCGTTCAAATCAGGAGGCTTATATTCTTCGTGGCACTGGGCATTTAAAAAAATTGCCGCTAAACATCGAGATGTGGCATTCTGAAACCAGTAGATATTGTTCTTAACGAAACTCATACGAGTTGCGTACTGTGCGAATTACCAGGTCGAACACTTCAGAACTCTCCTTCCATTATGCCCTCGATCAGCTTCTTTTGATCGCATGGGCTAACCATGTTCAGATTAATATTCCTATCGACACCCAATCGCCACATTTTTGTGCCCTGACGGGGTCCGCGTGAACGTCAACCTTACCTCAATTGAAATAGATAAAGAAAAGCAGCTCAAGCCGCTTCGAATTTCTCTGTGGCTCAGAGTATTAGCTTGTGTGACCCTGTTGATGTTGGTGGTTGGTGTAGTAGTCGGGCTCCCGATGTTACGTTCGGCATCGGTTGTCTATTGCATGTCGCCCTTGCGCCCCCCCCGTATTGTCAGGGCCTACACGAGAGTTTTTAAGCATAAACCGCAGATGACCGATTTTTTGATTCAGGCCGGCAGCGGGCCGCTGCAGATTCGGATGTATACTCCTCAGGATTTGCCGAATGCACCAATGATCGTTCTCGTGCATGGCTTCTCTCTATTAGGTAACCAGGACGTCATACTGAATGCCGTCGCAGTGCAGCTTTGCCACATTGGACTGCGGGTTGTCATGCCAAATATCGCATCGGAACAGATGTTCCGAATGAGTGCGACGGCGGTCGCCGAGGTCGACGATGTTGTCCGCTGGAGCGCAATGACCTCAGGGGAGAAAGTATCTCTGTTTGGGATAAGTTATTCAGGCGGAATGGTCATCACGGCAGCTGCCGTTCCAGAGTACGCAGACTACGTGAAGATGATCTTCTGCGCGTCAGGCTACAACAGCATTGATCGACTGGGCAGGTATTATCTGCATGATGTCGTCAAGGCTCCCGATTTGCAGCCGTATGGAGAGACGCCCCCTCCGGGCATATTGTCTCCAATGGCGCTGCAGTATCTGGATGAATTGGTTTCGCCAGACAATATCGAACCTCTCACCAAACCTCTGCTGAGGATTCCGCGTGACATGTCACCAACCCAGGCCGCTCAACCTCTGACAATCGAGCAACGTGAATTGCTGGACGATGTGCTGAACATTAAAACAGAAGGCATGCGGGCGCGTTATCACGCTCTCATGGAACGTCATCGAGCGGAGTTGGCTTCAATCTCCCCGATGGGAAAAATCAACGAAGTCCACGGTGCGCTCTATTTGTTGCATGGATATGTAGATCCGGTAATTCCACGAGGCGAGGCGGAGTGGACGCAGCAGGAAGCGTTGCACAACGCCAACGTGAGGATCCTGATTACTCCATGGATGAATCACGCGTGGCTGGAATCGCCCGCTCCATTGCGGGAAAAGCTTCGCGTCGGATATTTCATTTCGCAGATGTTGGAAGCGGCGCTGCGACCATCGCCGCTTCCAGCATCAAGGCACTAGCCATCGCGGAATAACAAAGAATATCTCCGACTCAGCCAGGTTAGTTCGTGGGAGAGAAGACCACATAGGCATTGGCTGTGCCTATGTTCGTACCGGCCTGGACAACCTGTCCTCCAAACAACGTATTGAGTGCCGTTGCCGTCGCGGGGGCAAGCGTCAGGATCAGGCCGTTCTCCTGCAAGACACCGGACTGAAGCTGTAACGGAAGCGAAAAGCCCGCAGGGGGTTGGATGTTGAACAACGCGATACGTACGACGAAATGGTCGCTGACGATAAACTGCGCGGTGATAACGGGGTTGGTTGGATTGCTGGTGTCGATGATGAAGTTCTGGATGCGAACGATCGTTCCGGCAGCATTGACGAGCAATCCACCGGTGTGTTCGATCTCACCGGCTGAAGTCGTCAGATCGACCGCGCCGCCGGTCGCCCGGAAGGTGATCGAGTTGTTTTGAAGTGGGTTGTTTTTGAGGTCTGTGATAGTGGCGCCCAGGCCCTGGATAGAATTGAGGAAACTGGGGCTAAGCTGCACGGTTGTGCGACCGAAGTCGACGGAAGGAGTTTGGGACGGCGTCTGCGCATGCATGATGACAGGTGTGCAGGCCAGGGCTACCAGAAGGGCGGCTTTGCTCAGGGAACGTTTCATTGTCTTTTACCTCGGGGAATAACAAGAATCCCTCATGCGGTTGAAGTCCGAACGATCGCAGGTAAACGCAATCCGCAAGACCTGTTCCTGTTCGGACAAGTGGATCGATGTAGGGCACATGTGCATGCCGGCGTGCATGTTGAGGTCGAAGACCTCTCGCTGCGGCTGTTATATATTGCGAAAGTTTGACGCGATATACAACCTTCGTGTCATGGTTTCCGGAAATATCGCGCCTTCATCGCGGTCGCTTTCTCGGCGATGCGCGGCCGGCGTCGAACTTCTACGCGGTAACATCAGCAGCCACTTGCACCGGAACCGCCGCCCGAATCCGCATCGGCTGCCGCTTCCAATACGTCAGGGACCGCCATACCCACTCCATCGGGCCAAACTCAAAGTACCGCAGCCAGATCGAGCTGAACGCCATATTAACGATCCACATTCCGGCCACAGCATAGTAAATCTTGTAGTACTCCACATAACCGTACCAGTGCCACGCTCCCCACACGTAGATCGTCTGCATGGTGATGCTCGTCAGCAGATAATTCGACAGCGCCATCTGTCCCACCGCCGCGACGCGCTGCAGCAGCCACTTAAAAACTCCCGCTTTCAACAGAATCAACAGCAGCGCAGCATTGCCCAGCGCGCCCGCAATCCGACCTATGTCATACGGCGCCTGCATCCAAATCATCGTCTTGAACATGTCGAAGTGTCCGGCCCACGCCTTATAGGCCCCCAAGCCAGTCACGCCCCAGCCCAGCGCCAGCCCGATCACTGCAATCCACGCATACGTCTTCATGCTCAACCGGCCAGCCAGAAATCCATTCTTGTACAGCGCCATGCCCAGCAGCATCAACCCCACCCAATCTCCGAACCCGAAGTAGGCACCTTTCAGTTCGCCCCTCAACACGTCTCCTGCCGCATGCCCCTGCGCCTTCCAGTACCCCTTCTGCATGGCGGCAATGTCCTCGTACTTCTTCTTCTCGCTCTTCCGCCAATGTTCCTGCACATCACTCCACCGCTTCAGCGCGCCCACCTCATCTTCGGTCAGTGTCTTGTGTTGCGCCAGCTTGGCATTGGCCTTTGCCGCTGCCTGCTTTGCGCTGTACGCGCTGCCGTACTGTCCGCCGAACATCAAGACGGAATTGATCAGCAGAATAATTCCCGCCACCCACATCAGCCGCTTCACACGAACATTGCGGAACGGAAACAGAAACAGGAGTGCCGCCAGGCCGTAATAAAACAGGATATCGCCGCTCCACATCAGGTATCCATGCAGCATCCCGATAAGCACCAGCCATATGTTCCGTCGTGTGAAGATATCCGCTGCCCGTATCCCCGCCCCTCGGGCAAGTGCCCGCTCCGTCAGCAGAATTACACCCGCGCCAAACAACATGGAAAACAGCGCGCGCATCTTGCCCTCGGCCAGGATCCAGCGCAGGAACCAGGCCGCGGTATTGATCTTCCAATGCGGCCCGCTGAACACCGGCTTCACTGTGCTCAGAGGATAGGCGTAGTTTGTATATCCATAAGCAAAATCAGTGATGTTCATCACCAGGATGCCCATCAGCGAGAAGCCCCGCAGCACATCCATGCTGCTGATCCGCTCTGCCCGAGCCACTGGCCTCAGCGGATTCAACTGAATATGCGCCGGTCCGGCAAGCTCTTCGGCAACCCCGGGCGCAACCATGCCCTCGTCAAACCCTGTGCCAGCCACACCCGCCATGCGTCCTCCAGGAGCACTCGCGAGTCCCTCGGCCCAGGCCGCGCGCGCGTCAATTCATTGGATTTTCACGAAGTATCCCACCAGCGCCGCGGGCAATCAAGCGAAATCGGAGGGTGGCCCCAATCTAAACCAGCTCAGAAGCCGGGTCAGGGCGTGAACCGGATGACGAAAGATGCTCGATCAATTCGCTGATGGCCGTTCCGCCTTATCAACCACAAGTGCCGCGACCGGACCCCGTGTCGCTTCTAATCTCAAGCCAAGCTGTTGCTGAATCGCCGAAAACAACGGCGGGCTGGGAGCATCCGCAGGCGCGGCCGGCACCTCTCCGCCAAACTGGGTCTCATCAGGAGCCCACTCCAAATCGAAATCATATCTCCCGGAAAGGCCAGTCTTATCCACTACCGGGCGATCAAGCATAGCCCGTTGCATCAGAGAGGCCAGATCACCCATGGTTACATTCCGTGCCGGCAGCACAATGCGCTGCGGATATACCGTGCTGATGAGGGCCGGAGGATCATCCGGAGGCGCCCCACTTGCCTTGAGCTTGGGCCCATTCTTCGCAACCTCCAGCTCGTAGATCGAGAACACCTTTTGTTCTCGATGAAACGTGAGCTTGAATCTGTCGGCCAGAAGACCGCGAAGCATAGACATCTGTTCCCCATGCGTCGGTCGAACCTCCCCGGGCGTTTCGGCAAGAATGTCGTAGTGGTCAGACTCGATCCACGCCGGTCCACCTGAAATCGTTCGGGGATTGAGATCGTAAGCGGCCGCGATGAGCAACTTGAGAGTGTAAGCCTTCTCGACAAAGCGATGGTTGCCCTGCATGATGATGTATCGGCCCGCCTTGGCATCTGGATCCACCGGCTTGATCGTAGCCACTTCAAACGCATCAAACTTGGGCCGGGGAGTAGCGGAATCGGGTCGAGGAGTAGCGGACTGCGCGAACATTCCGGAAACCGAAATACCGAGTGCGGCAACTGCGAGCTGTCGGATCATAACGATGCACCTCTCCACGAAACACTGTATATCTGTTCCTAAAAATTTACGTGCCGATCTTGTTTTCAAGAGGCGGAGTGGACTGCAGCTCCCGCGCGCGCTGCTCCACGGCGCGCATAACACGAAGAAGATTGCCGCCATAAATCTTTTTGATGTCGGTGGCAGAATAACCTTTCTCAAGCAGAGCACGAGTGAGGACTGGGAACTTGTCGTAGGAGCTAAGTTCAGCGGGAACGCAGCCCACGCCATCAAAGTCAGTGCCGATGCCAACATGGTCGATCCCGCCAACCTTCACGGCGTGGTCGATCTGGGCGACAACATCCGCGAGCGTGGCCGGTGGCAGCTTGGCGGCTGACTCCTCTTGAAGCTTGTCGATCGCGGCAGCACGGGCGACTGGGTCTTCCATCTTCATCGCCTCCATAAAGCGTGGGCGCAGCTCGGCCATGATCGGTTTCGAAGCATCCGAGTAGCGCTGCGAGAGGTACGCGCAGTCGAAGTTGATCTGCATGGTGCCGCCCTTCGCGGCAAGCGCGCGGATCATGTCGTCGGTCATGTTGCGCGTATGGTCGGAGACAGCGCGGCAGCTCGAGTGCGATGCGATGATCGGCGCGGTAGAGACCTCAAGCGCGTCATAAAAAGTCTTGTCCGCCGTGTGCGAAATGTCCACCATCATACCCAGGCGGTTCATCTCACGCACAACGTCCTTGCCAAACGGGGTGAGACCGTTGTGATGTTTCACCTTCGTGTCCTCGAAGTCGCCCTGCGAGTCGGCCCAGTTATTCGTGTTGAAGTGGGTAAGCGTCATGTAGCGGATTCCGAGGGCATAGTAGTCGCGCAGCAGCCGCAGGGAATCCTCAATCGCGTGGCCGCCCTCAATCCCCATCAGTGCGGCGATCTTGTGCTCTCTGTGCGCCGCGACGATCTCGTCAGCAGTAGTCGCGAACACAAAATCTTTCGGATGCGCGGCAATGATGTCAGTCCGTACCGTATCAATCATCTGCAGCGTGCGGTTCGCGGAATGGTTGCCATCAACATACTCGGCCCCGACGTATACAGCAAAAAACTCGGCGCCAAGAAAGCCCTTCATTCGCGCGAGATCGGTCTGGCCGCCCTTGTTGGGTGTGGCGATGTCGTAGCCGTCGACGGTCTTTGACGTAACATCGTCATGCGTATCGATCAGGATGGCGTCACGTGTGATGCTGGCGACCTCGGCGTCGGTGACCGGCTTGGTGCGCGGTGTCTGGGCCGCGACCTGAAGCACAGCAGAGGCAAAAAGGGTGGCGGCAGCGAGCGAGCAGAATCGGCGCAAGGGATGTCCTTTCAAAATAGGGCTTTCCTGAATAATAACGGGCGAATCATTCCCCTCCCCCAAAAAACAAGTGCGCGCCAAAATAGATTTAAAAAAGTGGGATATTTTTCACGGTGATTCGATGTCATTTTTTTGATCATCTCATCGTTGGCATTCGACCCGAAGGCCGACGATCAAAACCGCGATCTGTCACCATGTTTTCGCAAAAATCCCTGCAAAAACATACATTCGCTGCAAGACTGTCGCGGCAGCATCACGCTGAATCATCAGGCACCGGAGCAACATCTTAACCTAGGGATGAACAATCCACGGAGGAGTAATTGAATATGAAAATTTACTGCAAGACACTCGCACTCACGGCCGTCATTTCGGCTCTATCGATGCCGGTCCTGGCACAAAGCGCGGGTGGCTCGGGCTCACAAACCATGCAGGCGTCTGCGGATTCATCCGGCGCAAATGAAGCAGCGCAGCTGGTACCCGCAATCGCGGCACTCTCACACACTTTGGATGCGGACAAAGATCATCTGGACTCTACGATCGAGGCCGAACTTGATCACAAGGTCACTCTCTCGGATGGCACCGTTCTGCCCCCGCACACCATGCTGATCGGAAAAGTCACTCGTGATGATATGCAGGCGGCGGGAAAGTCGGAGTTCGCTCTTCGCTTCAATCAGGCCCAATTGAAGGATGGCAAAACAGTGCCAATCAAGGCGACCATAGTCGATATCAGACACCCTGATCCCGATACTGACTACCACGCCGCGTTAAACGATTGGACCAATCAGACCCTCTCAGTCGAACAGCTCAATGTCGTCTCGGGTGTGGATCTTCACAGCGAAATAGCCAGTGATGACTCCGCTGTCTTTGTCTCGACCAAGAAACATGATGTGAAGCTGCCTGCCGGTAGTGAGTTGAAACTCGCGATTGGTCCGGTAAGCGACGCGTCAACGCCACCTACAAAGTCGACGCCTGCAAATTAGACGCTGCCTAACCCTCCAACCAGCCACCTCAGCCGTGGACTCGCTTCATCTGCTAATTCGACTCCGTCCTTCGTGTCCTTACGAAGGATGGAGTCGGAAGCGTAAGAAGGGGGCCCCGGGGATAGTCCGGCAGCGATTATTTGATAATCGTCAGCAGCCCATCACCTCGACTTACGGTGCACCGTCTGCCCGCGCTTCCGCGCTGTGCTCTTCGCCTGCCGCGACAGCGCCGCACGCGAAACCGAGCTCTTCGGCTCCCGCTTCATCGCCTTCAACCTGGCTTTGCCCCGCGTCGTAGAACCCTCCTCGCTCGTCACCGGGTCCGCTTTTCCTCGCCGCGTATCCTGAGCGGCCTTCTTGCGCGTCTCCGCACTCGTGGTCTTTGGGTTCGGCTCTCCCAGCGGAATCCCAGCCCTCCGCGCCTTGCTCAGTCCAATCGCAATCGCCTGCTTCGCCGACCGCGCCCCATGCTTGCCCTCGCGCACATGGTCGATCTCCTCGCGCACAAACTCACCCGCAGCGGTCGAGGGCGACTTGCCCTCCTCCAGGTCCCGCTTCGCAGCATCTACTGTTTCTTTCTCCGGCATGGTCGCATCCTCCTTGCCGGGGTAAGATGCCCTTTGTGGCCTCGAGGTTCTCCAAGCGCTTTAATCCCTCAGCCCTCCTCTCCAGCCGTCGGCTTGATAAGATGGCTGTTGTACGCAGCGCACAGGCACGCCCAAGGGGAAGATTAATGCTCAAATGGATCGGCGGCCTCGCCGTCGCAGCTGTCGTCGTCGTACTCATCCTGGCTGCCATGAAGCCCTCGACCTTCGTGGTCGAGCGCTCCGTCACCATCAACGCCTCGCCCGAAAGGATCGCCCCCCTTATCAACGATTTTCACAACTGGGATGCATGGTCGCCCTGGGCAAAGCTCGACCCAGCCATGAAGACCACCTACTCCGGCCCGTCCAGCGGCGTAGGCTCGGTCTACGAGTGGGAAGGCAACAGCAAGGTCGGCAAAGGCCGCATGGAGATGCGTGTCGTCCAGCCTTTAAAGACCTCTATCAAGCTCGACTTCCTTAAGCCCTTCGAGGGCCACAACACCGCCGACTTCGTCCTTCAGCCCGAAGGCAGCACCGCCACTCGCGTAACCTGGGTCATGTACGGCCCCCTCACCTTCATCCCCGGCAAGCTGATGAGCGTCTTCACCACCATGGACAACATGATTGGCGACGACTTCCAAAGGGGCCTGGCCAACCTGAAGACTGCAGCGGAAAAATAGGGGCAGGTGTAAGGAGACCGCTCTGCGTGATCTTTCATTCCTGCTATTTTTTTGGGGAAGCGCGAGCGAGTGTTTTACAGGGGGTTTTGCGAAAATGTGTTGTTTTTGTGTGGTTTTTTGATGGTGAATTTGTGGTGAAATGCTGGTAAAAGGTGGTTATAAGCAACCCCAAATTGTCCATCAAAAAATATGCCACATTTTCAGATTTATTTTTGTGGTCCGGCCCTCCAAGCTATCCCTCTCTGGCGCAAGCTCCTATCACCCTCTTTCTGGGCTCCGGGCCTTCCCGCGACTACTCGCCAGGATAGCCTACTGAGTTCCACCCGGCATCAAATGACAATGGAATCGCCAAGCCTGCCTCCGGGTAAGAGAACAAGCTTTCCCAACCCGACGATGGTCTTCGTCATCATTGGCATTATCGTTGCCGCCTTCGTCCTGTTTTTAATCTTCCATCCCACGCAACTCGGCACTAACCACAAGTCCGCCGACTCTCCCACTTCTCAACACTGACAACAAAAAGGCGAACTCGAAAGAGTCCGCCTTTTTTGCTGTCTATGGTTCTTATTAGGGGAGGGCACTACGACGGCCTCAGTTTCGAGGCAGCAATTACTGACCCGAACTGCGCAGAACGATCTCCAGGTTTACCGGAACGGTGGTTGGCTGACCGTCCAGAGTGCCTGGCGTGAAGCGATATTGGCTTACCGCTGCCAGAACGTTATGGTCCATCGCCGGTCCAAGCGTTCCGACAATCTTCAGGTCTGACGGTTTGCCGGTTGCGTCGACTTTCATTTCGACTACGGTCTTTCTATCAAGGGTGAAACCCCGCGGGGTCGCGTCCGAGTCCGATTCAATCTGGACGGTGCTGATCAACTTTGGAGCAACGACTCCGGTCGAGATGCGGACAGGAGCAGTGTGAGCGGTACCGTGATCTGCCTCAGAAGCATTGAACTCCTTAGGCTGGACCAGTTTGGATTGCAGAGTGGTGGAAGTACCGGAGGACTGGGTTTGTGCAGGCGAATTTACCTGGGCGTGAAGCAGCATCGGGGTCAGGGCGAGGGTGGCCACAATTACTTTACGCATACTATCTGATCTCCAGGGCAGGAGTGCCCATCACCACAATATCCCGATCAGGATACGATTGTCAATAAAATTTATCCAGAAAAATTTATCCATTTATTTTCAATTAGTTGATTGGGGGGAATACTCGGGAATTGTCGAAAATTAAAAGGAAGTGTCGAAGATCGCACAACTCCAAAAAGTAGGGAAGATACTCTGGATGGTATGACTTACCTGCTCTGCCTCTTGCTCGTTCTACCTTTTTGGCACCACAAAACTCCCGAAGTCTTCCGTGTAAAGTTCGAGACCACCGCAGGCAGCTTCATCATCGAAGCTCACCGCAATTGGTCTCCTCATGGCATCGATCGCTTCTATGATCTTGTCCGCGCGAAGTACTACGACGACTCCCGCTTCTTCCGCGTCGTCCCCGGCCACTGGGTACAGTTCGGCATCAACGGCAACCCCAAGATCGCCCGGCAACAACGCCACATCACCATCCCCGACGACACTCTCAAACAGCACAACACTCTCGGCTACGTGGCCTTCTCCAACACCGGCCCGAATACTCGCTCCACGCAGGTCTACATCAACCTCGGCGACAACACCGCCCGCAACGACATCGAAGCCGGCTTCGCTCCCTTTGGCCAGGTAGTCGAAGGTATGGACGTCGTCGAGAAACTCTACGGTGGCTACGGAGAACACTCCGGTGGCGGCATGCGTGCCGGCCACCAGGACCAGATGTTCGAAGGCGGCAACGCCTATCTCGACCGCGAGTTTCCAAAGCTCGATCAGCTCATCCGCGCCACCATCATGAAATCGAACTAGCAGACGAAACCGCCGCCGCAAGAGACACAAGGATCGCTGCTAACATTCAACTCAGCATGAAAATCCTTGTGATTGATATCGGAGGAACAAACGTCAAAGTCGCCTCGAGCGACATACGTGTCCCCATCAAAATTCCCTCGGGCCCCACCCTGACCGCCGAGCAGATGACCAGGGATGTCCTCGCCGCTACCGAGGGCTGGACCTACGACTGTATCTCCATAGGCTACCCCGGCCCGGTCGCCCACGATCATCCTCTTGCCGAGCCCCACAATCTCGCCGCAGGATGGATCGATTTCCCCTACCGGACGGCCTTCGGCAAGCCCATCCGCTTCATCAATGACGCTGCCATGCAGGCACTCGGCGGTTACAAAGGCGGCCGCATGCTGTTCCTGGGAACGGGGACTGGCCTGGGCTCCGCGATGATCTTCGATGGCGTCGTCATTCCGCTCGAACTCGCTCATCTGCCGTATAAAAATGGCCGCACCTATGAGGAGTACGTCGGTCTCGTCGGCCTCCAGCGTCAGGGCAAGAAACGCTGGAGAAAGTCAGTCCTCGACGTCATCAATCGCCTTCAGGCCGCGCTCATTTGTGATTCCGTACTACTGGGCGGCGGCAACGCCAAGCTAATGAAAGACCTGCCCAGCCACGTCATCCTTGGAGCCAATAGCAACGCGATCGACGGCGGCCTCAAGCTATGGCAAGACGCCACCATCCCGACGTCCCAGACCCACTCTACGAAGAAAGCCCCAAAACAGCGTCGCGCCTCCTACAATCTGAAATCATCTCGAGCGAAGCGATGATGACAAATAGGACAAGCAAGACAAACAGGACAAGCAAATAGACATTGAGCGGATGAATCTCTCTTTCACCGCGCCACCCCACCTGAAATTTCAGATTCGTTCCGATCGCATCGGGCGCTCTAGGAGTATCCTTTCTTCCATCAACCGGGACGTATCCGGCGGCCCCGAAAAAACCAACACGGAGGAACAGCAATGTTTAGTCTGCTTTGGACGGCTCTTATCGGTCTCGTGGTCGGCGCGATTGCCAAGCTCATCATGCCAGGCAAAGACCCCGGCGGCATCTTCGTTACCATGCTTATCGGCATTGCCGGTTCTTTTATAGGGACCTTCCTTGGTCGAGCAATAGGCCACTATGAGCCGGGTCAGTCTGCCGGCTTCCTCATGTCGCTTGTCGGCGCCCTCATACTGCTAGGCATCTATCACCTGATCAAGCGCGGTCGAGCGACCACGTAGCCAACGCGTAAGAGCTCTCGCCTGGCGCCTCATGAACCACCAATCCGGAAGACCTTAACGCACCCAGCCGCTAACGGGTTCTATCGAACGAAGAGGAATCTGGTTGCTGTAGGCTCGTACAGCCTCACAAAATTCCTCCTGCGCGACAGGCCGCCCAATAAAGTTCCCCTGCGCCTCATCGCACTTTCTCCGCAGCAGAAAGCGCAGCTGTTCGTCGGTCTCAACACCCTCCGCTACCACCTTGATATTCAATCCATGAGACATCGCGATGATGGTTCGCACCACCGCCGCCGCATTCGCATCGATCCCGGCCTTCTTCACGAAGCTTTGATCGATCTTCAACCGGTCGACCTGATACTGCAGCAGGTACGTGAAGCTGCAGAAACCCGTGCCGAAGTCGTCGATCGAGATGCGCACTCCCAGCTCCCGCATCTTCTGCAGCTTCCCCAAAATATCTTCGGAGTTGGACATCAACATGTTCTCCGTGATCTCGATCTGCAGCTTGTCTGCCGACAGGCCGCTCTTCGCCAGTGAATTCTCGACAACATACATCAGATTCTTCTGTCGAAACTGCCGCGGCGACAGGTTCACCGACACCGTCAGATCCATGCCCAACTCATCCTGCAGTGCCTTGCCTTCGCAACAAGCCGTCATGAAGGCCCATTCGCCGATCGGCACAATCAAACCGGTCTCTTCGGCCAGCGGAATAAACTGCGCCGGTGAGATGCATCCCAGCTTCGGATGGGTCCAGCGCAGCAGCGCCTCCATCCCGGTCACGGCTCCTGTGGTCAACGAGATCTGCGGCTGGTAGTGCATGTTGAGCTCGCCATTGGCCAAGGCATGACGCAGGGCGTGTTCCATGGTCAGGCGTTCTGTGGTCACCTGCAGCATGCTCTCGCTGAAGATCTGATGCTGGTTTCGGCCATTCTCCTTGGCCACATACATCGCCGAATCCGCTCGCTTCAGAAGATGCTTTGCATCGGCAGCGAAATCGGGATAGATGCAGACCCCTACACTCGCGGTCAGCTGCACCAGATGTTCTTCAATCGAGATCTCAGGCGCCAGCCTCGCTACCAGATTGGCTGCACACTGCTCTACGTCCTCGATGGTGGTGATGTCCGGCATCACCACGACAAACTCGTCTCCGCCCAACCGCGCCACCACATCCGTGCTGCGCACCGAACGGCTCAGTCTTCTCGCGGCCTCGATCAGAAGCTGATCCCCTGATGCATGTCCCAGCGAGTCGTTGAGCCGCTTGAAGTGGTCGAGGTCGATCACAAACACCGCAACCTTAGTCCCATAACGCCGCGCCAGCTCCACCGCCTGCACCGTCTTGTCCTGCAACAGCGCCCGCCCAGCCAGCCCGGTCAGTTGATCGTGAGTCGCAAGATGAGTCACATAGTCCAGCATCTGTCTGCGTTCCGTGATGTCGAACGCGATGCTGACGAACCCACTCACTTGCCCAGCGTCGGTGGTCACCGCTCGCATGGCCAGATTGATCGGCGTACGCACTCCATCCCGCCGGATCAGCGTCCACTCCTGCTCCTCCATCTCGCCCACAGCGACCCCAGCGGTCAGAGCCAGAAACCCGCATTGTTCCAGAGTCGCCGCAGGATCGATGCCGAGCGCCTTCCCCAACAGCTCCCGCTCATCGTGCAGCACCGTCAACGGAGCCTTCCCCACCAACTCCTCGCGACTGTAGCCCGTCAGCTTTTCTGCCGCCACATTCATCGCAGTGATCTGTCCATTGGTATCGGTCGCGACGATACTGAAAGGAGCATTCTGAAAGACGGAGTCGGCAAACTCCGCCAGATGGGCATACCGTTCCTGGGTCGCCTTCGACTCGCTGATGTCGCTGAAGGTAAGGGCCAGCCCATCGCCCACCTTGACCACCTGGCTCCGCAGCCACGACGCTCTGATACTCGGGAAGTTCACGCGGAACTCTTCGTTCAGCGGTTCTCCGGAATTGACCACCTTGCAGAACTTGGCAAACATCGAGCTTATTGGCCGCGTCGGGGTCACGGCGCACAGCAACTGCCCCAGCAGTTCGGATCGTGGCCGTCCCACTAACCGTTCAGCATTTGCGTTCACATACAGGATGCGGAAGTCGACTATTTCGCCTGCATCATTCCGCACGGATTCCATGAGGCCGAACGCATCCAGGCTCGTCTCCGCTGCTGCCAGAAACTGCGAATGCGCCTCTTGAGCGCCTCGTAATTTCGCTGTGCGGCCATACTCGCGCCACAACGTCCACACCGCGACCGACGTACCCGCCAGCCCCATAAAGGCGGCAGTTAACGCTCCCAAATGAGCACCATGATTCACTCGCCAGTACTGCTCGAATACAACCCAGACCAGCAAAGCCGATAGTGCCGCCTTCCAAAACCACGGTCGCGGAAAATCGAGCGCAGAATCCTTCAAGAAATACCTCGAACTACTTGCCTGAAGTACCGGCAACGTCTAATCCATCTGCTAGCGTAACTGAACAACTGCCATGTCGTAACGAAAAGCTTTGGCCCAGCTGCTTCTTGTTGAACTACGGGTTGGCCCGTTTATTCTCTGCTCGTTCCCCGAAAGTCACAAAATCGAGTCCATTCGCCATCTAATCTTGCGCCATCCATCCGTGCATCTCCATCCAATTCGCCAGCAGCTCGGGATATATCGCCAACTCGGGCAGGTTCTTCATCTTCTGCGCCATCCCCACACCATGTCCTCCGCGTTCGAAGATATGCAACTCGGCCGGCACACCGGCCAGCTTCAGCGCATCATAGAACGCCGTCGCATTCAGCGAGTTCACGGTCTGGTCCCCGGAAGTCGAAAAGATAAAACAGGGCGAGGTGTCCTTCGTCACCTGCCTCACTACCGAGACCGTATTCAGCATCGCCTGCGTCGGATGATCTCCCAACAACCCTTCCATGTTTGTCTTGCGCGGAATCGTTTCGTCCATGCTGAACCGCCCATACGACAGGATCGCAAAGTCGGGCCGGTCGCTCACTCGTTCGATCGGATCCGTCGCCCCGGCCGCGCCACCGTCGTGTACTGCGGCGAGATAACCCGCCAGATGGCCTCCCGCCGAGAACCCCCACAATCCAATCTTGTCCTTCGCCACATCCAGCTCCGCTGCATGGCTGCGAACATATCGCACTGCCCTAGCGCCGTCCAGCATCGGAAGAGGGAAGTGGTACCGCGGCCCCAGCCTGTACTCCAGCACGAACGCCGTCACTCCATGCGCATTCAGCCACCGCGCCTCTTCGCCGCCTTCCCTCTCGATGGCCAGATGCGTGTACCCGCCGCCCGGCATCACAATCACTGCCGAATGAACCCCGGCGCCCGTCGCCGGATAAACAAACATCTTCGGCACATCCCCGTCGCCTGTCCCCAGCGCACCCGGAGCCCCGTTCGGCCACAACACGACCGTCTTCGCAAATCCCGTCGGAGGCTTTGTCACGGTAGCGGGTGCGGGCGTCCCTGAGGTCGAGGCAGTCGCGGCAGCCGGTGCGCATCCGACACAAAAGCACGCACAGAGACACACGCCAGCCAGGAAAAGGAGTTGTTTCATCGTGCCGTCAGAATACGCGCCTCGGCGCTACACAACCAGCAAAAAATCCAATCCCTGCTTATGTCGTCTCAGCGACGGAGTTCCCGTTCAACCTGCGCCGGCATCTCCACCTCAGGCATGGCAGCCGCCGCGCCTTCCACCCGGTTGCGGCCCAGAGATTTGGCGCGATAGAGGGCGTGATCTGAGGCTGTTAGCAGCGAGGTCGCTGAAGCGTTCCGCTGGGGAACTCCTGCGGCTACTCCCACGCTGATCGTCTGGACACCGTCCGGATTGCCGCAATGCGGCAGTTTCATCGTGACAACTGCGTGGCGGACGCTCTCGGCGACTCTAAGTGCAGCCTCCAACTCAGTATCCGGCAGGATGACAGCAAACTCCTCACCTCCAAATCGCGCCGCCACATCCGAGTGGCGTTGCAGCGTGCCGGCGATCACCTTCGCGATGCAGCGCAGGCAGGCATCCCCGCCAATATGCCCATAAATATCGTTGTATGACTTGAACAGGTCGACGTCGATCAACAGCAGAGCCAGCGACCGCCCCTTCCCCTCCGCGCGATTCCACTCCTCCTCCAGCCTCTCATCGAACCCCCGCCGGTTCGCCAGTCCCGTCAACGCATCTGCGTTAGCCAGCTCGCGATACCGCTGCTCGCTCTTCTGTAGAGAATCCTGGAGCTCCTTGCGCTCTTCCAATAACGCTGCGACAGGAAAGCAGGTGAACAGCGCAACCGCGAGAAATATCTGCTCGATCACAATCCGATGCAGCAGACTCGAACCGGCGATCAACATCAGCGGCCCATGTCCGGAGACCGTGAAGCAGATTGAGATTAGAGCGATGACAAAGATAGAGAGCACTGTCCCGGGGAAGCCCAGTCGGAACACCACCAGAAGCAGAGCAGGAAAGATGAAGAAGATGAGCGGGTCCTTGCTGTGGCTGAACACCAGGGCCGTGGCAATCGCCGGCACCGTCAGCAAAAGCAGCGTATTCATCAGCCGCCGGCGTCCCAGCACGACGAAAAATCCCGGCCGCTGCAGGATAAAAACCAGCGGCGCGATGATAGCCATGCCCAGCACATCGCCCAGATACCAGGTGCGAAACAACATCCACCACGGCCCCGCATTCACAAACAGCAGCGTCCACGACGCGCCCAGTGCGCTGGTCACTGCAGTCGCTCCGAGCACGGCGACACCCAGAAAACCCAGCAATGGACGGCGCTTTGTCAATGGAAACGGACTGCCGAACCACCACGTCAGCAGCACGCACGACAGGATCACCTCAACCGAGTTGGCGACCGAGACGCCCACGGCAAGCTTGAGAGGGTCGCCATAGAGGACATCGGCCAGTGTGTCGGCCGCAAAGCCAACGAGAAAGTAAGGCACCCACACTCTTCGTGGCCGGGTGATCACCAGGGCAAATAGCAATCCATTCGTAAACCAGATCGTCGCGACGCCGTCAGACTGACGCGAGAGATCGATTCCAAGCCAGGAGAAGAGCAGCAAAATGAAAAATGTGGCAACCAGATGCATCCACTGAAGAGGCTTCCAGACAGGCTCCGGACGCATGGCGGCAGGATCGGCCTCCAGCCTATCCGGGGATTCCAGGGATATCGCGGCGCTGTCTCTGCTCCTGTCCATTGCACCCTTATCCTGACATTTTTCGATGTTGCAGCCTATTGCGACAGACGCACCACAACTGCAAGGAATTCCTGCAAAGTCGCGACTTCCTTTGAGATTTGTGCTGGTCCGATTGAGTGTAGGGCCCGTGTCTACGATAAGCAAATGTTACTACGTACAGCTAGAGCAGGATGAGAGTTACTGTAGCCCAAAAAAAAAACACGTCATCCTGACCCCGAGCGAAGGCGAATGGGGAAGGACCCCCGTATTTTGTTGTTGTTCGTTTTCTTCTCGATGGGATATACCAATCGTGATTCTGCTCTGGTTCGGGTACTGTCTTCGCCCGCCGCAAAACTCGGCTGTTGGCACCCTCTCCAGTGCAGCGCAACCCTCTTCCTTTCCCGGTACTTTCCACGGCGGCATTCTGATCGATGACGTAGATTGAGCGCATCCCAGCAAATCGGCGCAGACTGAAACCCCGCCATTCCAACGTCGTCTAACTTCACATGATCGTCCTTCGCTCGCTCCGGCCTCTCATCATGGCCAGCCTTCTTCTCGCGCCCTGCCTTCTTGCGCAACAGAAGCCCTCCACGCCCGACCAGACTCCTGCCTCCACCGCCCCCACCCTCTCCGTCGACGCCCGTCTCGTCAACCTCCCCGTCGTCGTCCGCGACAAAAAGGGAGCACTCATCCAGAACCTCACCAAGGATGACTTCATCCTTCAGGTCGACGGCAAGCCCCAGACCATCCGCTACTTCGACAAGGACACCAACCTCCCGCTGACCCTCGGCCTGCTCGTCGACACCAGCCTCTCCCAGCGCGACGTCATCGACGAGGAGCGCTCCGCCAGCAGCACCTTCCTGGACCAGATGCTCACCACGCCGAAGGACAAGGCCTTCATCATGCAGTTCGCCGCCGAGACCGAGCTCCTGCAGGACCTCACCTCGTCCCGTCCGCTGCTTCAGGCCGCTCTTAAGGAGATCGACACTCCTAGCAAAAGCTCCGGCTCCTCCGACGACGACACCCCCAGCCGCCGCCCCCGTGGCGGAGGAGGCACCGTGCTTTACGACGCGCTCTTCCTCGCCTCCGATGAGCTCATGAGCAAACAAACCGGCCGCAAAGCCATCATCATCCTCTCCGACGGCGGTGACCGCGGCAGCAGAGAGACCCTCGCCAAATCCATCGAAGCCGCCCAACGTGCCGACACCATCATCTATGCCATCTACTTCAAAGGCGAATCGCCCCACCAGGATTTTCCGCAGCGTAATCACGGAGGTGGTGGCGGCTATCCAGGCGGTGGCTACCCTGGCGGAGGTTACCCCGGCGGACGCTATCCCGGCGGTGGCTACCCCGGAGGTGGCTACCCAGGCGGTGGTGGCAACGGCGGCGGCAACAACGGAGGCAACTACCCCACCCAAGGCCACATCGATGGCAAGAAAAACCTCGAGCGCATGGCCCAGGAGACCGGCGGTCGCTTCTTCGAGGTCAAGAAGAATCAGGATGTAGCTCAGATCTACACCCAGATCGCCGAGGAGCTTCGCGCCCAGTACCGGCTCGGCTACACTCCCAGCCAGGACGCCGCCACCAGCGGATATCACAAGATCGACCTTACCCTCCATCAGAAGGGTTTACTCATCCAGACCCGCGACGGCTACTACACCGGAAAGTAGCCCTCCTGCAACAACATAGTTTTGCGTCGCGCCGCGTTTTTCGTGCATCATCATCTGTGTGACTTTCGCCACAGCGAGCGTCGCCGCAGGTCACGTCTCGATGAACTCGAAAAAAGGCTTACAAATGATGTTGAAATCGCGCAACACGCTTCTCCCGGCCCTCGCATTTATCCTTCTGGCATCGACCCTCGCACCGTTGCCCCGGGCCGCTGCTCAAATCATAGCTAAGGTCAACAAGGGCCTCTACTCCGAGACCGCCAACCCTACCGCCGACATCGCTGCCGCCCTCGCCCAAGCCCGCCGCGAGCACAAGCGGGTCATCCTCGATTTCGGCGGCAACTGGTGCGGCGATTGCCAGCTCCTCGATATCTACTACCACCAGAGCCCCAACGCCGAACTCCTCGCCAAAAACTTCATCGTCGTCCACGTCGACATCGGCCACATGGACAAGAACGTCGATGTCGCGAAGAAGTACAAAGTCCCAATCGCCAAAGGCGTTCCCGCTCTCGCCGTGATCGACGCTCACGGCAATCTTCTCTACTCCGAACGCGAGAAGGAGTTTGAACACACCACTCCTGCAGCCATCACCGCATTCCTCAATCGCTGGAAGCCTGACATCAACACCGCCTCAAGAAGAATCAGCACGAGAGGTTCCACTCCATGATCCTGAAGGCCTCATCGAATCGACGCACTTCATTCCTCTCAGCCGCGCTTCTTTCGTTCGCTGCCTCTGTATCCCTCCTCGGTTGCAAGAGCAACCAGCCCACTCCCTTGCCGGTCGCCGCAGTCCCATCAACCCCGGCCCCGCACCAGCCAGTCACGCCTCCCCCGGCAGTCAAAAAACATCTCTACTCCGCCGAGGCCGACCCCAAAGCTGACATCGCCGCCGCCCTCAAACAAGCCAGCCTCGAGCACAAACGTGTCATCCTCGACTTCGGCGGCGACTGGTGTGGCGACTGCCAGGTCCTCGACATCTACTTCCACCAAAGCCCCAACGTAGAGCTTGTCGACAAAAACTTCCTCATCGTCCACGTCGACATCGGCCGCTTCGATAAAAACCTGGACATCACCGAAAAGTACAACGTCCCCCTCAAAAAAGGAGTTCCAGCACTGGCGGTCATCGACGCCAACGGCAAGCTTCTCTACTCGCAACAGGCCGCCGAGTTCGGAGACATGCGCTACATGTATCCCGCCTCCGTCACCGACTTCCTCAACCGGTGGAAGGCTTAGTCCCCTCTCGTCCAACCCGCGGGGCGGATCCCATGAGAAGAATCCTGCGCTTTCCTCGCATCCTCCACGGCACCCTGCTTCGTGCAGCTCGGCACGACTGTCTCAACCTCGCTCAGTCCACCGCATACTCTGCCATGGTCTCGCTCTTTCCCGCGCTCATCGTCGCTGCCGCGGTCGTCGGCCTCCTGCCCGACACCGCCCCACTCCGCTTCCAACTCGCGACCTTCTTCGACCGCATCCTTCCTCCCGACGTCAGCCCGCTTCTGCAGAGCTACTTCGTCGACCCGTCTCACAGCCCCCGCTCCACCCGTGCCCTGATCGTCGCCGTCCTGGTCAGTCTCACCGGAGCCTCCAGCGTCATCGCCACCCTCATGGAAGGCGTACGCCGCGCCAACGATCTACCCCTCGACTGCTGGACCTTCTGGCAACGCCGTCTCCGCGCCTTCCTCCTCGTCCCGCTTTCGCTGGTTCCCTTCACCCTCGCCACCCTCCTCGTCGTCTTCGGCCAGTTCATCACCGAGTGGCTGTCTCCGCACCTCGTTCCCTCGGCTCGCACTTCGATCTACACCGTCGCTCTTCTCATCCGCTGGGTTGTCGCTCTCATCGGCAGCATCGGCATCATCGGCCTCATCTATCACATGGGAACCCCCATGGAGCAGTCCTGGAAGCGCGTCCTGCCCGGCGCCATCCTCTCCACGGCCGCATGGTTCCTTACCACTCTCGTCTTTGGATGGTACGTCACGCGCTTTGCCAACTACACTCAGGTCTACGGCTCCCTCGGCGCTGGTATCGCGCTCCTCTTCTGGCTCTACATCATCTCCCTCTGTGTTCTCTGCGGAGCCGAGTTCAACGCTGAATTTCACTCTCGCTTTTTCCACCCTCTCGACACTCATTCCAGGTAGTCAACCCCAAATATCCGCTCGCCCGTTTAGAATTGCCTCGGTAGTCAAACTCAAAGGTCATACCATCCGTAAACCGCGATGGTGAGAAAGTTCCCGCAAAGCGACTCATGAAGACATCTTTAAATCCAACCCCGAACATAGTCCCCTTTGCCTCAATGGAACGCACTCGCCGGGCCAAGATCGTCGCCACCCTCGGCCCTGCCTCAAGCACCCCGGAAGTCTTCCGCCAACTCGTCCGCGCCGGCCTCGACGTGGCCCGTCTCAACTTCTCCCACGGCACGCACGCGCAAAAAGCCGATCTCATCAAGATGGTCCGCACCATCGCCAGGGAGGAGCGCAAGCCCATCTGTATCCTCGCCGATCTCCAGGGCCCCAAGATCCGCACCGGCAAGCTTAAAGACCACAAGCCCGTCCAACTCGTCACCGGCAAGCGCCTCACCATCACGCCCCGCGAGATCGAAGGCACCGCGTCTCTCGTCGGCACAACCTTCAAAACCCTCGCCGAGAACCTCGAAGCCGGCTCCCGCATCCTCCTCTCCGACGGACTCATCGAGCTGCGCGTCGAAGCCGTCAAAGGCGTCGACGTCGTCTGCGAGATCATCAACGGCGGCACGCTCGGCGAGAACAAAGGCATCAACCTTCCCGGCATCGCCGTCAACGTACCCTCACTTACGGAAAAAGACGAGGAAGACCTCATCTTCGCCGTCGGCCAGGGCGTCGACGTTGTCGCAGTCTCTTTCGTCCGCACAGCCGCCGACGTCCGCCACGTTAAGAACCGCCTCGCCGCACTCAAATCCGATGCTTGGATCGTCGCCAAACTCGAAAAACCCCAGGCCATCGAACACCTCGACAGCATCCTCGAAATTACCGACGCCATCATGGTCGCCCGCGGCGATCTCGGCGTAGAAGTTCCCCCCGAAAAAGTACCTGCCCTGCAGAAGCACATCATCCGTCGCGCAGCCGAGTATCGCAAGCCCGTCATCACCGCCACGCAGATGCTCGAGTCCATGATCGACAACCCGCGCCCCACCCGCGCCGAGGCCTCCGACGTCGCCAACGCCATCTACGACGGCACCGACTCCGTCATGCTCTCGGCCGAAAGCGCCGCCGGCAAGTACCCCGTCGAAGCCGTTGCCATGATGGCCAAGATCATTACCGAGACCGAGCACCAGATCCGCATCGACCCACCCCCCGCGCTAGGCCATCATCCCAGCGTTCGCCTCTCCATCGCCGAAACCATCTGCGAGTGCATGTCCCACGCGGCCGACGATCTCGACGTAGCTGCCATCGCCATCTTCACCGAGTCCGGCGCCACCGTCCGCCTGCTCTCCAAGTACCATCCCGACCCGCCCATCTTCGCCCTCTCGCCCTTCGAGAAGGTCATCAACCGCTGCATGCTTCTCTGGGGCACCTACCCCATTCGCTGCGAACGCTTCCACGACACCGACAAACTCGTCGAAATGGCGGAAGACATCCTCGAAGCCCAGGGACACGTTCACGAGCGGCAGATCGTCGGCATCGTCGCGGGCACGCGAACCAAATCCGGCGCAACCAACTTCATGCGTCTCCACATGGTCGGCGACCGCGACGCCGAAAGCAGCAGCCCAAAACCCGCAAAGAAGAAAAAACGTTAACTTTGCGTTGCCGTTGCCTGCTCTCTTTTGTCCCACTCAAGGATCGTCATTTCGACCGAAGCTGCTCGCGCACTTTGCGAGCAGCGTAGCGGAGAAATCCGCTTCTCTGCCACAACCCTTCACCAGCCAACGCGCCTTCGCACCTGCCGTAGCCTGTTCTCCTTCACCAACCGACAATCAACGGGTGCCCCATCCATCGCGCACTTTGCGATGGGTGGGATCACGACCATCACCCAGCCAAGAAGCCGTTGCCGTTGCCGTTGCTGTTGCTGTTGCCGTTGCCTTTGCCCGTCCTCGTCCCCACTCCCAAAACCCGTCATTTCGACCGAAGCCGCTCACAGTCTCATCGTGAGTAGCGTAGTGGAGAAATCTGCTTCTCTACCCATACCCCGAGGGAATTTAGATAGGGAAAGTGCCCTAGTGCCGCTTGAAATACTGGATCGCTCGCTCATGCTCCTCAGCCTTCTCACGCGTCGCGAACGTACCCAGATTCTTACGCCGCCCGGTCTTCGGATCCTGATGCCGCGAGTAAATCCGGAACTCGCCCGACTTCAATTTACGAATCATCTTAAGCCTCCTGTGTCTCTAGCCTTCCCCGTCGCGCTGGGGAATAAGATGTTGCTCGCGGCCTCCCAGTTTTCCACCATCAGTTTCACCCGATAAATCCACATCAACACGCCGAACCCCGTGCCATTCCAACTCGTACAATCTCCCCATGGGCCGCATCCGCATCCTCTCTGACGTCGTGGCGAATCAGATCGCCGCGGGCGAAGTCGTCGAACGCCCCGCCTCCGTCGTCAAAGAGCTCCTCGAAAACTCCCTCGACGCCGGCGCCACTCGCATTCGCATTGAAGTCGAAGCCGGCGGCCGCAAGCTCATCCGCATCGTCGACAACGGTCACGGCATGGTGCGCGACGACGCCCTCCTCGCCTTCGAACGCCACGCCACCTCGAAGCTCCGCACCTCCGACGATCTGCTCTCCATCGCCACCCTCGGCTTCCGCGGTGAAGCGCTGCCGTCCATCGCCAGCGTCTCCCGCCTGCAACTCGAAACCCGAGTGCCGGAAGACAAAGCCGGAACCCTCGTCGAAATCGCAGGCGGCAGCATCCTCCGCGTCGAAGACGCTGGCCTTCCCGTTGGCACCACCATCACCATTCGCGACCTCTTCTTCAACACTCCCGCCCGCCGCAAATTCCTCAAGTCCGAGCAGACCGAACTCTCCCACATCGCCGCGCTAGTCACGCACTACGCCCTCGCCCACCCGACAAAACACTTCGAACTTCACTCCGCCACGCAAGCCCTGCTCATCGCGCCCGCGGTAGCCAACGCCGCCGACCGCCTCTTCCAGATCTTTGGCAAAGAGACCAGCAACTACATGCTCCCCATCACCGCCGAGCTCGACTTCACCCGCGCAGGCCTCCCTGAACCGCCCCCATGGAAGCGCGACGAAGACTACGCACCACCCGACCCAGGCTATCTCCGCCTCACCGGCTTCGTCTCCAAGCCTGAGCTGCAAAAACTCAATCGCAACTCCATCTACGTCTTCGTCAACCAGCGTCTCATCCGCGACAAGCTCATCCTCCACGCCCTCAACGAGGCCTACCGCAACATCCTCCCGCCCACCTCGTACCCGGTCGTCCTGCTCTTCCTCGAGATGCCCCCGCAAGAGGTCGACGTCAACGTCCATCCCGCCAAGACCGAAGTCCGCTTTCGCCAGTCCAGCTTCGTCCACGATTTCGCCCGCGACACGGTCCGCACCGCACTCATGCAGGCCCGCCCCGCCGCCAGCTTCGCCACCGCACTCACCAGCGGCCCTCACGGCGCATCCAGCTCTTTGCTCCTCGACGTAAGCCCACTCCCCGGCGGCGACGACGTTCTTCTATCAGGCGCAAACGATAGAGGTCGTCATCCTGACCCTGAACTTGTCGAAGGGGAAGGACCCCTGTATTTTTCCGGCGCTGCCACAAACGCAACCGGCGAACCCTTCTTCCACCCCGGCCAGCCGACAACCTTCCCCCAATCCGAACCTTACAGAGCCGAAGACACCGAAACCTTCCACGCTCCACAAATCAAATCGCCGACGTTCGACTTAGCTGCTCCCATCGTCCCACCATCCCCCGGACGCTTCGCCTTCTCCGGCCACTCCATTCCCCTCGGATACGACTTACCAGAACCGACAACCTACGAAGCTGCCCCCCAACAAGCCGAAACCCTAACCGCCCTCTCCACGCTCAAGCCCCTAGGCCAACTCCGCGACTCCTTCATCCTCGCCACCAACGAAGAAGGCCTCTGGATCATCGACCAGCACGTAGCCCACGAGCGTATTCTCTTCGAAAAAGTCCTCCGCCAACGCGACACCGAACAGATCCAACGCCAGCGTCTCCTCATGCCGCTGCTCATCGATCTCCTTCCCGCACAAATGATCACCTTCGCCGAGATCTCTGAAGAACTCGACCGCAACGGCTTCGAAGCCGAACCCTTCGGTCCCCGCACTCTCGCCGTCAAAGCCGCTCCAGTCGGCCTTGAAGGCGTCGAACTCGAGCGAATGATCGAAGAGGTCCTCGCCATCCCCGACCGCAACCAGCAATCGGAAAACTCCGAAGCTCGTCGTCGCCGCATCGCAGCCTCCATCGCCTGTCACGCCGCCATCAAGATCAACCAGTCCCTCGACCCTGCAAAGATCGACTGGCTCCTCACCGAACTCAGCAAAACCGAACACCCCACCGCCTGCCCCCACGGCCGCCCCATCGCCCTCCGCTACTCCCACAAAGACATCCAGCGCGCCTTCCAGCGTATCTAGTGTCCCGTCTGAGGTTATTGATACAAATGTGTCATCCCGACCGGAGCGCAGCGGAGTGGAGGGATCTGCTGTTTGTGTGAGTAAGCAATCATGCTACGCAAATCCTAAACCGCCAGAATGTTGCACCTCGTTCTCTCCGCGATCTCATGTACCGTGCCTCCCCACATCCGCGACAGCGGCGAAGTATGGTGGCGTCGTCCGATCACCAGAAGGTCTGCATTCCATGAAGTGACGCTGTCGACAATGCTCTTCACCTCATCGCCCTCCACAATCACGCCATCAGCCGCCAGGCCGCCCTCGGCCACGCGCACCTTGGCCTCTTCCTGCAGCTTGTCGTAAAAGTTCTGCCGTTCATCCGCCAGCATTCGCTTCGCTCCCGGAAACCCCACATCCGCATAGGAGACATAAGCAGGCAAAGGTTCAGACACCGTAACCAGTCGCAGCTCCGCGCCCATCAGCTTCGCCAGTTCGATGGCATGCGTCAGCGCACGCCTCGCCTCCGGCGACTCGTCATACGCAACAATCATCCTCTTGTACACAATGGCCTCCGATCTTCGCCTGGCTTCAAAGTTTGGTCCGCAGTCCAAATTCACACACCAGCGAACCATCGCTCGCCAGCGCCTCCAGCCACATCATTCGATACCCAATACCCCACACCCGGATTCCAAATAAAACGGCCCAATCAGCTGGTTCTGGTCGGCCATCCCCATCTTTTGCGGTATCCTAAAACGGACGTGCATCGGATCTCTGACTCGGAACAGAGTCCCACCGTAGCCCCATAGAACCAAAGATCGTCATTCATCAGCCCAGGCTGAGGATTTGCTGTTGTGCGGTAGCCTCGCCCCAGCAGGAAGGCAACACCTTGAGTAACTTGAGCACTCCCTCGGCCCAGCAACTCGCCGCCGCCCGCGTCAGTCATTGGCGTCAAAACGCCGACCCCATCCTCACCATCAACATGCTCCGCGACTGGCTCAACACCTCAGGCCTCGTCCTCTTCACGCCTCGCGCAGCACAGCTTCCCGCCCCCGCTCCGTCCTTCGTCGAAGCCACCCTCGGCATCGCCAACCCCGCCCCCACCCTAGCCGACACCGAGCCATCCCGCAGCCTCCTCTCCCGCCTCATCCTCGACGGCGGAGCCATCCCCCTCAACCTCCTCGGCAACCCCACCGGCATCGGCACCGAAACCCCCGACTTCATCGTCTCCCCCCTCGCCTTCCCCTACATCTTCACCCTTCGCGGCGACAAGGCCTGGAAGCAGCCGCCCACCACCAGCGGCGCCACCAAGGTCTCCCCGCTCGCGCTGAACGCCTACACTCTCCTGAGCGAGCGAGCCAAAGAATCAGGCCTTTCCGCGTACGACCTCGCCACCCAACTCGGCAAAGAGGTCACCGAGACCGCCGTCCTCCGCGCCCTCACCGAACTCTGGCAGCACCTCCGCGTCCTCCCCGTGCCCCAATCAGACGGCGCCCCGACCCTCTGGGAACTCACCACCACCCGCTTCACCAAGCAGATCAAAGCCGGAGCCAACGCCGGCCAGCCCACGGCTCTCTCGGCCCTCATCTCGCTCTACCTCGGCCAGGCCATCGTCGCGTCCGAAGAAGAGATCGAAACCTTCCTCTCGCCGATCGCCGCACGCTCGCGCATCCGCGACGTCATCCACGCGCTCCTCTCAGCCCGTCAGCTCGAAACCGTTGCGGTCGATGGCCGCACTGTCCTTCACGTCACCGGCGAACTTCCCGCTTTCCTCACCGTCGCGACTCCCGCACCCGACGACATCGACTCCCTCGTCGTCACTACCGAAGGCGATACACACGAGACCACCGAAGCACCAGGGCGCATCACCAAATTCATCCCAAAGCCCCGCAAGGTCGGCACCGGATTTGTAACCAAACCAGGTCGCAATACAGAGGACCGCCCCACCCCACGGGAACGCCGCCCCTTCACCCGCGAATCCAACCGTCCCGATCGCCCCAGCTTCACCAAGCCCTGGGAAGAAGAAAAAGCCGATCGCCTCGCCGCCGCGCAATCTCCATCCAACGTGCAAGACGATGATGCAACTCCGCAGCCGAGAACCCCGCGCACCTACGATCGCAAACCCGCCACCGACAGAGCAGATAGGGCAGGGAAGCGGCCGCCCTTCGGCTCCAAACCATCCTTCGGCAACAAACCCAGCTTCGGCAGTAAGCCGCGCTTCAACGCCGACCGTCCCTCCTTCAAGAGCGACCGCCGCCCCGCCTTCCGCCGCAACGAAGGCTCCAGCGACTCCCGTCCTCCACGCCGCGACTTCACTCCCCGCCCCTATAACGACGCTGCAACCGGAGACTCAAGCGACCGCCCGCGCAAGACCTTCTCGAAGCCCGGCACCTTCGGACGCAAGCGCGAAGGCTTCGCCGGCAAACCCAGCTTTGGTCACGACCGCAACGCCAGCAGCGACACGCATCCACCGCGCCGCGACTACGGCGACTCCCGCCCCCCACGCCGCGAGTTCACTCCCCGTCCCGACCGGGACTCCGGTGACAGCCGTCCGCCCCGCCGCACCTTCGGAGATAGGCCGGCAAAACCCTCCTTCAGCGGACCGCGCAAACCCGGCAGCTTCTCCGCTCGCCCGCAACGCAGCTTCGACGGTCCTCGCAGCTTCGGCCCTCGCAACTTCAAGGATGATCGCACCAGCGGCGCTCCCCGCAAGACTTACTCTCGCGACAGCACCAGCCCTGGCGAAGGTCGCGACAGCCGCAGCGAAGGCCGTGCGGGACGTCCAGACGGTCCACCCTTCCGCAAATTCGATGCTCCCCGCAGCCCGCGCCCTTTCCGCGCCCAAGACGACTCCGATCGCAAACCGAGCAGCGGCTTTGGCGCGAAAAAGTTTGGCGCGAAGAAGCCCTACAGCAAATCCAGCGGAGGTTTCGCCGCAAAATCCAGCAGCAGCTTCCCCAAAAAATCCGGCAGCTTCGCCGGCAAAAAGCCCTACGGCAAATCCACTGCAGCCGCAGGCAAACCCGCCAGCACCTTCGATAAATTCAAGGGCAACAAAAAGCCCTTTGGCAAACGCACCCCCACTCGCAAGTTCAAACCTAAGGAAGGCGAATAGGCGCCGATGAGGCAGTCGCACGAACACCCTGCACCCGCAACGCCGCAGCCTGACGCTACCATCCTCAAAAGGCGTCAACGCCCCGTCATCGCCATCGACGGACCCGCCGGCGCTGGCAAGAGCACCTTGGCCGCTCATCTCGCCCGCCGCTTCGGCTTCCTCAATCTGGAGACCGGAGCCATGTACCGCGCCCTCGCCCTCAAGGCCATCGAAAACGACTACGCCTTCGACGAAGAGGGGCCGCTTATGGACCTCGCCAGTCGCACCCGCATCACCCTCGAACCCCAGATCGAAGGCAACCGCGTCCTGCTCGACACCATCGATGTATCCCGCCGCATCCGCGAGGCTGATGTCACCTCCGCCGCCTCGCAAATCTCGATCCATCCGCATCTGCGCGCCTGGATGGTCAAACAGCAGCGCGCCCTCGGCGAGGCCGGTGGCGTCGTGATGGAGGGCCGCGACATCGGCACGGCCGTCTTCCCCGACGCCGAAGTCAAGATATTCCTCGACGCTGCCCCCGAGGTCCGCGGCAACCGCCGCTACCGTCAAGCCACTCCCGAATCAATCGCCGTCGCCAACTCGCACGACGGAGACAACGCCTCCCGCCAGACTCCCGATCCCGTCACCGCCGAGCAGCAGCGCCTCGCCGAAGAGGCCGTCATCCGTGAACTCAAAGAGCGCGACTACCGCGACCGCCACCGCGCCGAATCCCCCCTCCAACCCGCCGCCGACGCCGTCATCCTCGACTCCACCGCCATGACTCTGGACGAGGTCCTCGCCCGCGCCGAAGAGATCGTCCGCTCCCATCTACCTGCGTGACACTGCTTTATCTAGCCTTTTGCAGATGTCATTGTTTTGTCTTCTCCCCATACCGAAGAATCGTCATTTCGACCGGAGGCGGCGCACTTGCCGCCGCAGTGGAGAAATCTGCTGTTGCCTTGCCGTTGCCTGTTTTATACCTGCGTGAAGTCCCGTGATATCTAACATCGCCGGCCTACGTTTGTCGAATCCGCAAACCCAAAAATTCCACCTTTTGCGTAAATTCTCCACATTTTTTGCACCATAAACAGTGCAACTGTAACTATTTAGGCGATTAAATAAAAAAAACTTGCCAACTGTGCTAACCTTCACACATCGTTTGAAACAGATTGGATTTCTGCAAAGCTCGTACTGTACGAACCCCGATTTGGATCTAGCGGCAAATTCAATAGCAATAAGGAAATAACGGACATGGAACAAGGGACAGTAAAGTGGTTTAACGATGCCAAGGGGTTTGGCTTTATCAGCCGTCAGAACGGCGAGGACGTGTTTGTTCACTACTCGGCGATCAATTCGAACGGTTTCAAGAGCCTTCAGGAAGGCCAGGCTGTACAGTTCAATGTGGTAAAGGGACCCAAGGGTTGGCAGGCGTCTGACGTCCAGCCTCTCTAGTCTTTAGCACTGAGACTACAGCGACAACCAAGTTTTGCGGGAGGGATGGCTCAGGCTATCCCTCTGCGCGTTTTTAACCTCGGAACAAACTCGCCTAATAATAGAACTCGCCTAATAATAACCGTTAATAGTTGTCATTCTGAGCGCAGCAAAGAACCCCCGTATTTTGCTCGAATTGGCTCGTCAGCATCATCGGGCATTTACTTCGGCGTCGGATCAGGCTCTACCTTGCCCATTCCCGGCAAAATCGTCGACGTCGCCTTGAACTTCCGATAATCCGACTCCACCGCCTGAAAATTACCATTGAAGTTGAAGAACAAAAGCGCCCGCGCCGCACCATGTCCCTCTACCCTCGCCGGCAGCCATACCTCGTTATTCACCTTCCGCTGCTCCATCGAGAAGTTGGTCCCCTTCTGAATATTCACGACCATCCCCCCGCCAATCTTGAAGTTATTCAGGAAGTGCCCCTGTGCCTTCACCAGCATCCTGTCCTGTTCATCCATCCAGGCCGTCCCCACCAGGTCCCGGATCACATCCTCGAAGCGGTTTTTCGTCTTCGCCTTCGGATTACCCACAAAATCCACCACAATCGTGTCGCGCCCATTCAACTGCACCCGCCGCGCATTAGTAAAGCTTCCCAGCTCCAGCAGCCGTGAGACGGGGACCAACTCATTGCCATGCGGATCGGAGTCTGCGCCCTTCTCGTCGGCCTTCGTGCGTTTTTCCTTGGCCTTGCCTACCTCTTTGTCGATCTGGTCATTCTCCTTCTTCAACTCGTCCGCGTTCAGCTCCTTTCCATTCTTCTTCGTCAGCCGATGCACCGGAACGCCATTGATCCAGAAGACGTCAAATTCTTTTGTCTCCGTCTTCTTCACGCCACCATGTCGATCCGTCTCCTCCTCCGTATGGACCGAGTGGTACATATAGTCCTTCTCAATCGCCTCCGACTTCCTCTGGTTCGTCTCCACTGCATGCATTAGCGCAGGAATATCCGGCAGCGGCCGCGCCGCATCCTCGGGCTTCGTTTCCCCCACTGGCCCTTGTCCCACTGGCGCCGAAGGCGTCCCGCTCTGCGCCGAAGCAAACCCGCTCCAGCCCAATAGACCCACGCAGCCCAGCGTGATTGCAAAGACCAGAGATCGGAGAACAAGAGAAACCATAACCCTCGACAGTAGTTGCAATGTTTGATGCACCACGCCCAGCATTCGCCCCACAGAGCGCTAAAGGCGCGTTTGATACCAGCCCAGGGCAGCCCCCTGGGTTTGGAATGCACCCATCTCCGAGGGCTGAACGCCCGAACTATGTCTTTGCAAACGGACTCACTATCCTAAAGACGGCTGACTTGACAAATCATCAACTGGAAACAGGGTATCGACGAGTTCTCGAGACGGCCTCAACCGTAAAGTCACCTGAATGGAATACTTTGAAAGTAAATCCTTTATAATGAATAGTTTACACATTCAGTCCCAGCCTATCTCCATAAGATAGAAGACTTTGCGCGAAATCCCCAGAGGGGGAGGCTATGCACTATCCTTTATGGCGCAGTTGGAGTAGAGTGTGGTCGTACCAATAGAATGCATAGAAGCATTCGCGCAGTGATGCACCGGAGATATAGAGACAGTTTGAGCCACCACACTCTCAAGCTCGGAAGTTCGGACGACGTCGTGGTCGCCCTCAAGCCAGTCGCCGCAGGCCAATCCCTCAACGGCCTGCATCTGACTGCGCTCTCGGACATCTCTGCCGGACATAAGCTGGCGGTACGCGCAATCGCCCCCGGACAGCCCGTCCGTAAGTTCAACCAGATCATCGGCTTTGCCACCCAACCCATCGCCATCGGCGAGCTCGTCCACACCCACAACCTCGTCACCGGAGACTTCCAGCGCGACTACTCCATCGGCTCCGAATCTCATCCCACCGAACTCCTCGACCACCCCGCGACCTTCCAGGGCATCGTCCGCCCAAACGGTCGCGTCGCCACCCGCAACTACGTAGGCATCCTCACCACCGTCAACTGTTCCGCCACGGTTGCCCGCCGCATCGCTGCCCACTTCACACCTGACATTCTCAGCGCTTACCCAAACGTCGATGGCGTCGTAACCATCACCCACGGCACCGGCTGCGGCATGGCCGAACACGGCGAACCGGCAGATCTCCTCCGCCGCGTCTTCGTCGGCTACGCCCACCACCCCAACTTCGCCGGCGTCCTCCTCCTCGGCCTCGGCTGCGAGACCAACCAGATCGAGCCTTTGATAACCCTGACTGGCCCTACCAGCACAGTCCGCGCCAGCACCATCCAGGAAGATGGGGGCACCGCCAGCTCAATTCGGAGGGGAATCGCCACCGTCCTCGAACTGTTGGAGCAGGCCAATCAGGTCACTCGAACCACTGTCTTCGCTTCCAACCTCGTCGTCGGCCTGCAATGCGGCGGCTCAGATGCCTACTCCGGCATCAGCGCGAACCCCGCCCTCGGCGCTGCTGTCGATATCCTCGTCCGCAACGGCGGCACCGCTATCCTCTCCGAGACCCCCGAGATCTACGGCGCAGAGCATCTCCTGACGCGCCGCTCGTCTCGTCCTGAAGTCGCCAAACGCCTGATCGAACGCATCCACTGGTGGGAGGAGTACACCGCCCGCCACCGAGGCTCCATTGACAACAATCCCCAGCCCGGCAACAAGACCGGAGGCCTGACCACCATCCTGGAGAAGTCCCTCGGCGCTATCTCCAAGGGCGGCACGACCAACCTCAACGAGGTCTATCGCTACGCCGAACCTGTCCACACGCCAGGCCTAGTCTTCATGGACTCTCCCGGCTTTGACCCCGTCTCCGCCACAGGTCAGGTAGCCAGTGGCGCGAACGTAATCTGCTTCACCACGGGAAGAGGCTCTGTCTTCGGCTGCAAGCCCACGCCGTCACTGAAGCTCGCTTCGAATACCGCACTCTACAACCGCATGTCCGACGATATGGACATCAACTGCGGCACCATCATCGACGGCGAAGAAAGCGTCGAGCAGGCGGGCGCAAGAATCTTCAACGAAATTCTCGCCATGGCCTCCGGCAAACTCACACGAAGCGAAGTCCACGGCTTCGGCGAAGAAGAGTTTCAACCCTGGCTGCAAGGTGCAACTTTGTAGTCATGCAATCGCGCAGGTCCATGACGTGCGCCTTCCCGCAGAAAGGTCTAGCATAAGAGTGGACGCGAAAAAGCCTTTCGCGACTACGAATAGATCTGAGGCGAGGAAGCAATGGCCACCAAGGCAGGGACGCTCACTGCACCAACTCCGGCAGTAGAGCAACACGAACGCGAAATAATCTTCGACATCTTCCGCCGCTGGGGATACCTGCAGGCATCGCTCGACCCGCTTGGCCAGTTCCTGCCTCCCGAACCCTTTCCTATCACCACTGTTCCTGAAGGCGAGATCGCCGCCGAGGCGCGCCGCTACTACTGCGGAAACTTCGCTATCGAGTTCATGCACATTCCCAACCTCGAGCAGCGCCAGTGGCTGCAGGAACAAATCGAACGCCCCACGCCGAAGCCGGACCAGCATCACGTTCTCACACAACTTATCCGCGCCGACCTCTTCGAGCAGGTAATCCAGCAGCGTTACCTCGGCACCAAGCGCTTCTCGCTCGAAGGCCTCACGGTTCTCATTCCGTTTCTGAATCAGGTCTTCGCGACGACTTCAGCGGCGGGTGTTACGCGTTCGATCATCGCCATGGCGCATCGCGGCCGCCTCAACGTGATGACCAACACAATCGGCCGCTCGCCAGCAGAGATATTCGCCAAGTTTGAAGACGTCGATCCGCGCAGCACTTTGGGTGGCGGCGATGTGAAGTATCACATGGGTGCCACCGGCGAATACACCTCACCCACCGGCCAGGTCATGGCGCTGCACCTCGCCTCCAATCCCAGCCATCTTGAAGCCGTCAATCCCGTCGTAATGGGCCGCGCTCGCGCCTACCAGATCCGCATGGGCGAGGAAGGCAAGCAGCGCGTCCTCCCCATCATCCTTCACGGCGACGCGGCTTTCGCTGGCCAGGGCATCACTGCCGAGTCGCTCAATATGGCTTCGCTTGCCGGCTACAACATCGGCGGCACGATGCACATCATCACCAATAACCTCCTCGGCTTTACTGCGAACCCGGAGGAGTCGAACTCCACCCGCTTCGCCACCGACCTCGCCAAACGCCTGCCGATCCCCATCTTCCACGTCAACGGGGAAGACCCAGACACCGCGATGCGCATCGCCGCGATCGCCGCCGAATATCGTCAGCGCTTCCACTCCGACGTCGTCGTAGACCTCATCGGATACCGTCGCTACGGCCACAATGAAGCCGACGACCCTAACGTCACGCAACCGCGCCGCTACGCCGTCATCAAAGAGCGCCCGTTCCTCTACCAGCTCTACGCCAAGGCTATCGGAGTCGATCCAGCCGCCGAAGCCAAGAGCATCCAGGAGAAATTCCTCGCCGAGCAAACCGCTGCCACCAAAGTCGAGCACAAGCCTGTGCTCTCGAAGCTGCCCGAATATTGGGACGCCTACCGTGGCGGCGAACTGAGCGAAGCCGACGCGCAACTCACCACTGGCATCTCCGCCGAGCGCGTGCTCGAACTCTCGCGGCTCTCCAACAGCTATCCCGCAGGCTTCCACATCCACCCCAAGGTCCAGAAGCTCTACGAGCAGCGCCTCGAGATGGCCGAAGGCAAGCGGCTCTTCGACTATGGCGCGGCGGAGCTTCTCGCCTACGCCTCCCTCCTCACCGACGGCACTCACGTTCGCCTCGCCGGACAGGACTCGCAGCGCGGCACCTTCAACCAGCGCCACTCCGTCCTCGTCGATACCCAGACCGAGGTTCGCTACGCCCCGCTCGATCACATGACCCAATCCGGGACCCAGCCGCAGGCTCGCTTCGAGGTCCACAACACACTGCTCTCCGAGGCCGCCGCTCTCGGCTTTGAATACGGCTACGCACGCGATTACCCCGAAGCCCTCGTCCTGTGGGAGGCGCAGTTCGGCGACTTCGTCAATGGCGCGCAGACCATCATCGATCAGTTCATCGCCGCAGGCGAGGCCAAGTGGGGCCTGCTCTCCGGCGTCGTCATGCTGCTGCCGCACGGCTACGACGGCCAAGGCCCGGAGCACTCTTCGGCGCGCATGGAACGCTTCCTGCAACTGGCCGCCAGCGACAACATCGTCATCTGCCAGCCATCGAACGCCTGCCAGTACTTCCATCTTCTGCGGCGGCAAGCTCTGCGCTCGTGGCGCAAACCGCTGGTCATCTTCACACCGAAGAGCATGCTGCGGCATCCGGATGCGCTTTCCACCGTCGCTGAACTCGGCAAGCCCGCCTTTGAAAACGTCCTGCCGGACAACGATGTGACGAACCCCCGGCGCCTGCTGGTGTGCAGCGGAAAGATCGGCCACAATCTTCGCCTCGAGCGCGCCAAGCGCAAGGACATGAGCGTCGGCATCATCTTCATCGAGCAGCTATATCCATGGCCCGAGGCGGAGCTGCAGGCTGCGCTCGATCAGCACCCCGACGCCCAGGAGATCGTCTGGGTGCAGGAGGAGCCGGCGAACATGGGCGCCTTCTCCTACGTGATGCCGTTGCTGCGACGCCTTGCGGGCGACCGCGCGGTGCTCAGCGTGAAGCGTCATGAGAGCGCATCACCGGCGACGGGGTCGGCGAAGGCTCATGAGATCGAAGAGAAGACGCTGATCGACCTTGCATTTGGCTCCGCAGTTTAGTTCTCCGTAGCCTTCTAAAGAAACAGGAAGAAGCCCGAGCAGGAAGTAACTCCTGATCGGGCTTCTGTGTTCTGTGGATCTATCAGATCTATACAGGTTGATCGATCGGCGATCCAGGCTGCCGAAACGATGGGCTAGGAGAAGATGCGGCGACGAACCATGCCGGCCGCTGCGAACAGGCCAGTGCCAAACAGGGCGATGCTGCTGGGCTCGGGCGTCGTTCCAACTGGCGCGCCGTTTACCGTGAAGAGCAGATCCGCCGGTGGCGAGCAGCACTCCGCGTAATCCAGGGTGAAGCTGTAAACTCCGGCCGCGCCCGGATTGTTTACCGGAATCGGGGTTGTGGTGAAGCCGGATGGGCCGGCCAAGCTGTTGCCAGTAGCGATTACGCCTGGGATGGTCAAGACGACGCCATCGTCATGACCAACAACGAAGGAGTTAAGACCGCTGTTGAGGAAGATGCTCCCGGTGATGACGAGTTCGAGGCCGCTCGTAAAGTTTTCGGTCGGGTTGAAGCCGGCGGTGGTGGAGGTGTAGACAGGGTTGTTGAGGAATGTGGCAAGATTCGCGTCGGTTCCGCTGGCGAAGTTGATGCCCGAACCGCTTACCGTGAAGGTTCCGTGCTGCAGTGTGGATGCATAGTTGAGTGGATTATTCGCGTCTGTAGGGTCGGGAATGCCTTCATAGACTGTGGCGACGACATCTGCGTATGCAGCGGTGGAAGCTACTGCAAGCAAAACTGCCATGCAGGAAGCCAACGAGAGAGCGCGGAACGGAAATTTCATTATTTCTCCTCGAATATTTGATTTTTGGATTAGGGCCGTACGTTCACAGGAATGCACTTGATGGGCCATTGTTTTGACTGCAATTCTCAATTGGAAGTCATTATTTTTGAGGTACTTATCAAAGTAAACCGGCATATGAATTTGGTGTAACCCTTAGAAAACGCAAGAATTTGCAAGGGTAAATGAGGAAGTACTTTCCAGATTTCCGTTATCTACCTGAATCTACGGTGCCTACCGCGTAACTAGGTAGTTGTAACTGGTAACCGGCAGGGAGTAACCAGAGGCATATGACGACAGAATCAGTGCCTCTCGAAAGAGAAGCGCTGCCAGAGCCTCTTTTGGGGACGGCAAGGTGCGTGCTCGACTATTCGGAACATTCGTCGGACTACTCGGGCGGGACCTTCGGCGGTATGGGGTTGGCAATCTCTTTGGCGTAAATCTGATAAGTGGTTTTGGGTGGGTCGTCGTGCCGGTGCAGGGCGCGTACTTTGGCGCGGATGAACTCGTCGGCAGCGGTGATGCGCTCGCGGGAGCGGAGATAGTCGAGCCAGGACTCCATGATGAAGGTCTCGTTGAGATGTTCGGGGTCGATGGCGTCGCGATAGATGCCCCAGCGCATGGCTCCGTCGCGGAGTCGGACGCCGCGAAGCTGGTGGATCGCGCGGGTGAACTCGGCGTAGTTTTCGGCAGGGACGTGATATTCGATGGAGATGCGAACGGGCCCGTCGGTGGGTTCGGTGTCAAGCGCGAGCTCGGGCGCGGGCCGCCTGGGCTGGTGAGGAGTGTGGTCAGGAATGGGCCCATGCAGGATGCGAAAGCGGCGAGCGAAGGGAAAGGTGATCAGCAGGCCGCAGGCGGCGGTGGTAAGGGCGATAGGAGTGGAAGTATGTTCGGCGATGGCGCCCCAGAGAACAGAGCCGAGGGCCAAGCCGCCCTGGAAGGTCATCATGTAGGTGCCCAAGGCGCGAGCCTGCACCCAGGCGGGGACGGCAAGCTGGACGGAGACATTGATCGTAGACATGGTGCTGGTCCACGCGGCGCCGGAGAGGATGAGCGCGGCAATGATGATCGACGGGCTGCGAACGAAGGCAAGGATCAGAAGCACGGCGACGTTGTACAGGGTGGACGCGGCGAGGATCTGGTCGGCGGAGAAGCGCTGACGAATGCGGTGAAGGGTGGTAGCGGCGATAACGGCGCCGAGGCCGAGCGAACCGTTGAGAATGCCATACCCCAGCGGGCCTTGCTTGAGATCGCGACGAGCAACGACGGCGAGCAGCGACCAGATAGCGGAGATGAAAAACGTATAGATGAAGGCGCGGATCAGCGAAGACTGCAGGTCGGGCGCGTAACGAACATAGCGGAGGCCGGAGCGAATGGAGCCTTCGATGCGCTCGGCGGGGAGCGCCGATTTGAAGAGAGGGACACGCTTCCAATTAACCAGAACCCAGATGACGCCGGCGAAGGAGAGGGCGTTGAGCGCGAAGACGGAGCCGGCGCCGGTGTGGACGCGCTGGAACCCGGCGACCATAAGCCCGCCAAGCGCTGGGCCGACGGCGCGGGCGAGGTTGTTGCTGGCGGCGTTGAGCGAGACGGTATCGGGGATAAGCGCGCGAGGGACAAGCTCGGGCACGATGGCCTGCCAGGCGGGGTTGTTCATCGCCGAGCCAATGTTCAGCAGGAACGTGAAGGCCAGCAGCGCCCACGGAGAGATGTAGCCGACGAAGGTCAGGATCGCCAGAATGCCCACCGACCCAAGCATCCAGGCCTGCCAGAAGATCAGCAGCTTGCGACGGTCGAAGATGTCCGCCGTTGCCCCGGCGAGCAGCCCCAGCAGCAGCACGGGCAGGCTCGCTGCCGTCTGCATCAACGCGATGAGCAGAGGCGACGCGGTCAGCGAGGTCATCAGCCAGGTGCCGGCGGTGTCCTGCATCCACGTACCAATCGAAGAGACGGTGCTGGCGATCCAGCGGTCGCGAAAGAGCGGTATTTTCAGTGGAGCAAAGCCGCTGGGAGTTGGGGACGCGACGGCAACGAGTGGGCCGGAGTCTGGAGTTTCGAACGGCATCGGTGAAGTTAGTTTACGGTGTCGGGCGGCGAGAGGAGATTGTCTGCGCTGCGTAATTTTTTTGTCATGGTTCCGTCAATTTTGCATCGCGGGCGCCAGGCCGCGCACGCGGCATATAGACTCGGCACACACGGCATAGACTCTGCAGGGAAACACGATGACATTGGTTCAAGAAAAGATGTCGGCGATGACCGTTAGGGTCAAAGCCGACGGCCGTTTCGCAGCCGCGATGCAGTCACGATGGATGATGGCTGCGCTTGCGGGCCTGGCATTTGCTGTGTGCTATCTGCGGTCGTTTGTGTCTCCGCATACGCCGCTTCTGCTATGGGGAGACCAACTCGGCTTCGCCACCAAAGGCTCCAGATTGCCTCTCGGGGAGCTGCCGTATCGCGACTTCTTCGAGTTCGTTACGCCCGGGACCGAGCTGGTCTACGGAGCGCTGTTTCGCTTCTTCGGCGTGTCGTTGTGGGTGCCGAATCTGCTGATGGCCGCCATGGCTGCGGCAGCGGCGCTGTGGATGACCTGGTGCGCTAGACGCCTGATGCGCGGCGTGTCTGTCGTACTGCCGGCGCTCTTGATGGTGGGCTTCGTGCTCTACGGGTCGATGGACGCGACGCACCACTGGTTCAGCACATTGGCGGTAATGAGCGCAGTCTCCGCGTTGTTCGACGGGACCTCGTTGAAGCGAATCGCCGTCGCCGGAGCGATGTGCGGATTGGTGGCGAGCTTTACCCAAACCAAGGGCGCAGCGATCGTCATCGCATTGGTCGGCTATCTGATCTGGAAGTCCGCACATGAAAATGCGGGGACAGCGGAGTGCTGGCGCAGATGTCTCACGCTGTCCTCTGCTGCGCTCCTAGTATTTGCGGCGATCAATGGTCCGCTCATATTAGCTGCAGGCGCGGGACGATGGTTCGAGGACGTGATCGTCTTCCCAGTGCGATACTTCGGCTCCTTTTCGACGAACAACTGGAGAGGAACATGGCCGGAGTTCGTGGAACGGCGAGGCATCCTGAAGTGGATTGTCTTCCCCTTCATGTATGCCGCAGTGCCGCTGGCCTACAGTTGGTTTTTTGCAGCATTGGCGCGTCGCACAGAAAAAGAAGAAAAAGAAAAGGCCACGCCATGGGACAAGTTGTTCCTGCTCGCAGTCGCCGGGGCCGCCATGTTGGCCACTGTCGCACCCGCACTTTCGATCAGGCGAATCTCATCTGCCAGTCCGCCCGCGATGATCGTGCTGGTGTGGCTTCTGGGCCGTTACGGGCCGTTGTGTGCCGGATTGGTAAGGGCACTCGGTGCCGTATCGGTAGCGATCGCCGCAACCCAGATCGCCGTCATCCAGGCACGGCCAAAACAAGTGATCGATCTGCCGATAGGACGAGTCGCAATTCTGGACTCGGCGAACTACGAGGTCTACCGCTGGATGGCCCAGCACACCCGGGCCGGACAATGGTACTTCGGTCTTCCGCCGATGACGCTCCCGCTGGGCCTGCGCAATCCTGCGCCGGTAGAATTTGTGGGACCGGGCGCATACACTCGTCCCGAGATGGTCGCGGCGGTGGTCCAGAGCCTGGAACTGAAGCCGGTCCCGCTGGTGGTGATACGCCCTGACACATCCATCCGGCGCCGGCAGCAGTACACAGTGGACTACTCACAGCCTTTCTTCGGCTACCTGCATCGCTACTATCGACGCACGAAGACCTTTTCAACCGGTGACGAGGTATGGGAAAGAAAAGATACGCCGCAGCCTGAGCCAACGCCGTAGCGTGCGCTATGGAGTGGAGACGGCACGCAAGCTGCTCGATCTGCAAAGCTAACAATAAGGGGGGCTTAAAGAGGAAACCCACGCAGCGCGGTGGGGGCTGTTGCGTGGGTATTCCGGTAAAGCAACGAAGTGGGTGGACTTCGTTATGACTGACTCAACCCGAAGGGAGTCTTGCCACTCATTAAAGGTAATGGTAAAGCGAATTGGAGTCAAGCGGCATTTGTGAATCCTGAACCTGCGGCCAAACTTATTGTTGCGCAAGCCGATAACCCCCTTTTCAACACCCTCTATTTCTTACTTGCCGCAGCGGCATCCGCAGCCGCGGCCAGCCCCAAAACCCGCGCTGATTCGCGCAGATGCTCCCGCGCCGTCTCATCGCCCTCGCTCTGCAGAGCATTCTGGAGCGCTCCGATCTCGGTCGTCGCCCGCAGCGAACGAAGTGCATCCGCCCCCGCGATCCGGACCCCAGGATCCAGGTCGTTGAGCGCTCGGACGGCGACCATCCGTGCTCCGTCGGCCTGCCCTCGATAACTCACTGCAGCCATCACCGCCTGCACCCGTACATCCGCATCCTGGTCGTTCTGTGCGATCTCCCGCACTGCCGGAAAACAGGTTGCAAGTTGTTTGTGGGAGATATACCGCGCGGCATCCAGCCGTGCCGTCGAGGGTACATTGACATCCCGGCAACTTGTCTCCAGCTGCTCAATCGCCAGCCGCGAACCCAGCCACGACCCGGCTCCCGCCAGATTCACCTGAACCTGCGGATCCCGCTCATCCTGGATGGCTCGAACGATCTCCTTCAGCGCCGGATGGTCGTCCATCGCCGCAAGCTGCGCCGCCGCCAAGCTGCGCACCTCGCCATCCGGGTCCCGCAGCGCGGCGAGCAAGGCCCCTTCGGTCAACGGGACATTGTGCCGTTCCAACCCCGCGGCGAAGGTCTCAACCGGCGGCGGTGGCGTTCCCGCCTCCCATCGCGGTGCCAGCGGAGCCACCTGTCCTCGGGCGCCTGCGCACACCATCAACAGCAGCGCCCCCGTCATCAACATGCTGAACAGCCGCGCCTCTCTTGCCAACGCCCTCGTCACCACTACCACTACCCCCATCGGTACTCGTCAGACGCGGTCCTTGGCACAAACGCCAACAACCTGCCTCATCTTAGATTAGATGTAGGAAGTCCCTCCCAGGAGCAAGATACGCCGCGGTATCGTCTCATTGAACAACCTGTTCCATCACCACCTCGACATCCAGATGCCGCGTACTGCCTGGGACATCCAGCGATCCCAGCACCAGCGGCTTGCCCGGCGTCAAAAACGACGTGCCCTCCAGAGAAGTTTGCCGTACGATCGGGTCTTGTGCGCCCACGCCGGACTTCTCCTCCGCGATGCTCGATTGCTCCACCTTCGAACGTAATCTCACTCCATTGGCGAATTCATCCAGGGTTGCGTCGAAGCTCAGTCCGATATCGAGGTAAGTCATCTGCGTTTGCACCGCAGAGCTACCGCCAGTGTAGGATCCCGTCACAATCGGCACCCTGCTGCCTTGCTTAACCACGGTCCTCTGTCCCGTGACCACGACCATGGCGAAATGTTGAACGCCAACCCGCTTACCATCGTCCATCTCGGTAATCTTGTAGGTCAGGCGATAGGTCTTCTTCGGCCGGTCAAGGTCGTTTAGGAGTTTCCGCGCGAGCACGAGCTGTTCCGGGGAGGCCTGCACGAAGATGGCATTCTGTGACGGCACAAGGTAGATCTTGTCGTGTGCGTCGAGCATATTGCGCAGCGCGGTGGTGAGTTCAACGGCGTCGTTAGTCTGGTAGACGTTAGTGAGGTAAAAGGTTTGTACAGGGTTGGAGTTCGGCGTCGTGGGCGCGTTATTTGCCGTCGAAACTGCACTCGCCTTTTCCGCAGAGGAAGCAGGAGCCGTCTGAGCTCGTGCGCTTTCCCCGACCAATGCCAAAGCCAGAATCGTCCCAACAATGCCACTTGCAAGCTTCATCTTCCGTCTCCCTCTTCCATTGCAGTTCGATCTCATTCATTACCTTTCGTCGTCGATTTCTCGGTCGTTGCTGGTTCAAAAAACTTCGTAACGTCTGCCTTCTCCTCCGCGTCTCGCTCGGCGCGAACCGCAGGATCAAGCATCGCCAGCTCAACCGGATCACCCCTGTGCGCGATACGAAGCAACAGCTTCTCCTGCTCTGTCAGAGGCATCGGCGGCGCCGGGTAACTTGTGTCATGCATCTCGTTCAGAGCTACAGAGTCACCGTCGCGGACGGCCTTTGCTCTGCTCACATTTGTTTTTGCCCCCGATCGCATGCCTGGCCGAGGCGGAGGCAGTTCTGCGCTCTTCGCGGCTGTCTTCGGAGTCTCCTGAGTCCTCGGAGCCGCCAAAGGCAGCGACCCAGCAGGAGCCGAGTTCCTCTTCGATTGAGAGAGGGACTGTGCGGAAGATTGTGCGGGCGCATGCCCAAGCCGGCGGATCGCGGGGACCGCCAACGCGACCGCGAACAAACCCGCAAAAGCGACGCCCCACGCCAGAGACCTCGTCGCGGCCGGGCGTACCGGCGCTATCAACCAGGGCGGTCTGAACCGACGCCAAACCGATCGAGGCCGCGCCGATGCTTGATCCTCGAGCACCTTCAGTATGCGGCGCTCCATTCCATCGGGAGCCTCGGTGTCTCGCAAACCCGCCAGCACTTTTTCAATTGCTTCTTCGGAGTTCTTCATCGCGTGCCCTCTCCTTTCCTAAGCTTGTCTCGAGCCGCTCGCGCAGCCGCGTCCTAGCGCGAAACAGCAACGCTCTCACCGCAGACTCGCTTCTCCCCAGAACCTCCGCCATCTCCGCCGTCCCCAGTTCCTCGATTGCAGAAAGGAGCAGTACATGTCGCTCTCCCTTGGGCAGTCTCTCCAACTCGCACAGAACAGCATTCATGCGCTGTGCTTCATCCAATGCCTCGTCCGCCGGCATACTGCTTCCGGCCAGGCTCTGCGCAAAGCTGTCGTCCAACTGCTCGGGCTGTATGCGCCGTCTCCGGTCGATGGCGAGATTCCATGCGATACGAACCAGCCACACCCGCATGTCGCGCACTCCCGGCAGCGAACGGCGATGTTCGAGAACGCGAACAAAGACATCCTGAACGACGTCCTCAGCCTCTGCTCGACTGCGCAGGACCGAGTGCGCTACGCGGAACAGCAGCGCGGAATATATCTCCACAAGAGCGGCGGGATCGACCTCGGATCGCACACTTTCCATGGAAGACAACGCCAAGCTGCATCCCTCGATCGACGCCATAAGCCCCTTCTATCCAGACAGACGCTCAAGTATATGTTTCGCTCGACAATAATTTTGTTCAGGTGGTCGAAAGAACATCTCTCGAGCTGATATCTCCTCTTGCGTGTACTCCTGAATCGGGAATATATTTTCGCTAACGCGAACTATTCTTAACTTCATGGGCCCTGGTCTTTGAGGGATTTTTTCCACTAGCTACTGCCAGATCTGTAAGCAGTGCATTCCTTCCGGAGGCTTTATGCGCGCCATTCTTCGCTACTTCTTTCTCCTATCCCTCTTGCTGGCAGGTTCGAGCCGTCTGTTGGCCCAGGCAACCGCGACCGGCAACATCGTTGGCGTCGTTACCGATGCCACCGGTGCTGCTCTGCCCGGCGCCACCGTCACCGCGACCAACCGGGGCACCAACGTCCAACGGACTGTCACCTCCAATAGCGCCGGGCAATACCGATTCGACCTCTTGCCCAACGGCATCTACGACGTCAAAGCCGAGGCAAACGGCTTCAGCGCGGCGCAGGCAAACGGCCTTGAATTGCTCGTTGGCACGACCGTGACCGCGAATCTCCCTTTGACGGCTGGAACAGTGTCGACCACGGTTGAGGTCACCTCCTCCAACCTGCTTATGGATGTAGAGAAGCTCGACAGTTCCACTGCTGTCACTCCTCAACAAATCACCGCGCTTCCCTTAAACGGGCGCGACATCGCGAACCTCGCCATCCTCGCGCCCGGCGTCAAGCTGGTCGACAGCTATGATCCCACGAAGAATCGCTACGCCGTCTACGCCGTCAATGGTTCCAGCGGACGTAACACCAACACAACCGTCAACGGAATCGACAACAAGGACAACACAGTCGGCGGCGCAGTCATGCAACTCCCCCTCGAGGCTGTCGAGGAGTTCAAGATCAGCACCAACCGCTTCTCTGCCGAGAATGGCCGCAGCGAAGGCGCAGCTCTCAACATCGTCACCAGAGCCGGAACCAATCAGTTTCACGGCGCCCTCTACGGTTTCTTCCGCAGCCAGGTCCTCCAGACCAATAACGCCATCGCCATTCAGGGTGGGCAGCCGAAGCCCGACTACAGCCGCCAGCAATACGGCGGAGCCTTCGGCGGTCCCATCCGCAAAGACAAGGACTTCGGCTTCTTCGCCTATGAGGCGCTGCGCGAGCGCTCCAGCATCTCTGTCACCGATCTGGCCTTCCAGGAACTCACGCTTGCCATTCCACTAGGCGCGGTTCCGGCCCATACCATCGCGACCCCATTTGACGAGAAGCGTTATAACGGCCGGCTCGATCACGTCTTCAACGATAAAGAAAGGCTCTACGTCAGCTACTCCGCCCAGGACAACAGGAGCAACAACGACCAGTCCACGGCCCAGGTCGATACCACTGAAGGCAACTACACCATCAATGACCTCATCCTCACCAACGTCACGCTCACATCTATTCTGACGCCGAAGACCATCAACAACTTCACCGCCGGCTTCCAATACTGGAACAACCTCATCAACTCAAATACGCGCACTCCGTACTTCACTTTTCCCGATGGCGTCAGCTTCGGCACAAATCTAAATGTCCCGCAAAAGTCCAGCCAGCATAAATTCCAGTTCCGCGACGACTTCTCTCACACCCTGGCCAGGCACACTCTGCGCGCGGGCGTCGATTTCGTCTACGAGCCCCAGGTTGGCGGCTACTTCGAAAACAATCCCACTCCAGAATTCGACTTCTTCGCCACCGCATCAACAATGCTGACCAACAAGACCGTATACCCGAACGGGTTCGCCACAGCTGGCGCTATCCAGGCCTCCACCGGAACCTCAGGCGATCCCAGCTTCAACCTCACTCCCAAGATGATCGGCGTTTACTTTGAAGACGACTGGCGCGCGAACTCTCGTCTGCTTCTCAACGTCGGTCTTCGCTATGACCGCGACGTCGACACCTATGGCATCGCCAAACAGGCCATCAGCCGCACGCATCAGGAGATCGTCGCCGCCTCCAAGGTCAACGTCCCGACCGTCCCCCTTACCCAGACGCCACCAACCGGCGTGGGCTACACCCCCAGCCTCGGTTACCTCGGAGGCGACTACACCGGCCTCCCCAAGAACGACAACCTCGACCTCAGCCCTCGCGTCGGCTTCTCTTACGATATATCCGGCAATGGCCGCTTTGTTATCCGCGGCGGTTATGGTCTCTACTTCGGCCAGACCTTCGAGAACATCCCGCTATTTATGATTCAGCAGTCGAACAACCTTGTATTCGCCAACACCTACTCCATCAACTGCAACGGCCCTGGTGCGGCCTGCAGCCCCGGCAACAATGTCCCCGGCACCAACATTCCGCTCAACCTCTACCGCTATGGCGTCGATCCCGCACCGGTTATTCCACCGGCAACCTTCAATCTGGCCGCTGGTTCGACCGGACGCATCATGGACCCCTCGTACCGCAACCCTTACACTCAACAGATTAACGGCGGTATACAGTACGCGGTTACAAACCATGGTGTCGTGGAGGTCGAGTATGTGCAGGCTCGCGCCCTGCACGAAGACAAGACCGTCAACATCAACCCGACAGAATACTTCAACGGCGGTGTCCGGCCCTTCTCTGCCGCGTTCGCAGCCGCGGGGGTTCCCGTGCTGGGCCGCTTCGGAGTTGAAAAGTCAATCGGCCGCTCCTACTACGACGCCCTTAACGTCAGCTACCGGCAGTCCATGTACAAGCATGTCAGCGCAGTGCTGAACTACACCTACGCGAAGGCCCTCGCCTTCGAGGGAAATCCCGCCGCCTTCCGTAACTCCTCCACCAATCCCTTCCTCGGGGAGTTCCGCCAGCCCGACCATGGAACCGCTCCCAACGACGAGCGGCATCACTTAGTCGCCGCCGGCACCATCGCTCTCCCATACCGTATTGAGATCTCGCCGATCCTCTCCGTCGGATCCGGCCGGCCTCTCAGCATCGTCGAATCCACCAGCGACCTCTGGGGAGTAGGCAGCGGCCGCAGCAATCCCCACGCACTCATCTTCAGCGGGACCAAGGAAACTCCGCAGGCCTATGTCGCCTACATCAATGCTGCGAAGGCGGCCGTTGCGGCGGATCCAACCAAGAAGACCACGCTGTCTTCGTACTATCAAAGCTGCCTCACCTCCGGTGCCTGCCGCGAGGTTGCCTATGACTCCTCCTATGGCATTAGCACGCCGTTCCTCCAGTTCGATGCGCGTGTTGGCAAGACCATCACCATCCACGACCGCTACAACATCGCCCTGTTCTTCCAGGGATTCAACCTCACCAACCGCGCCAACTACGGCCCCAACTACGACGTCAACGTCTCAAACGCCGGCACCAGCTTCCTCACGCCTCTCGGCTTCATCAACCCCAGCAGCACCGTCATCCCACGCTCGTTCACCGGCGAGTTCGGAGCCCGGTTCTCCTTCTAGTGGTCCTGTATATGAACCAGATATCCTTTCCTTCATCTGGTACAGCCCCAATAAAAAAGCGAGGAAGAACAAAGGCAATAAAATCAGTCGTTTCGCCTTTTCGTACTGTGTGTTCCGACATACGACGGAGCCGTCGACGCCGTTTACGCCAGTCCCAAGTGCCAGGCGCGTGTAGGCAGAGACGAGGATTTCTCCACTGCGCTGCTCACGATGGGACTGTGAGCAGCTTCGGTCGAAATGACGGTTCTTGGATGGTTTTAGTTCTTTGGATGATTTAGGAGAAAAGCAACTACTGACCGGCGGGACCCGCGGGTGCTGGGTTCAGCTTCTGCGCGGCCATCATTCCGGCTGCACCTTTCGGGTCCTTGTCCTTCAACTGCGCGTAAATCTTCTTGGCCAGGTCAGGTTTACCCTCGGACTCGTAGAGCTCGGCAAGCTGCAACTGCGCCAGCCCGGCAGGCACGGTGCTTGTCGGCTTGGCCGTGAGTTCGTTGTAGAGGTCGATAGCCTGAGGGTCGCGGCCAGTCTGGCGATAGAGCTGCGCTAGCGACAGCTTTGCCAGTGCGGCGAGATCGCCGTTCCAGCCGCCCGCCACCTGCTTCAACATGCTCTCAGCGGGGCCGTTCTGGCCCTCCTCCATATAGGTCAGCCCAGCAAAGTAGCGCGCCACTTTGCCGTCTGGCGTGATGCCGTACTTGTCGGCGACGCCCAGGAAGAGGTCATTGGCTGCCTTGGCGCGGTCATTGATCGACGCATACGTCTTTACGCCGGGAGGCACCTGCTGTCCGGGGGCCGCAATTGGTGTCTGATAGGCCTGCATGGCCGCGCCGAAGGCGACCGAAGCCTGTGACGCGCGGTTGTTATAGAAGAGCACGCCGCCAACCACGATCAGGATCGCCGCAACCACAATGCTGCTGGTGAGTATCACCGAGCGGCGGTTTTCGCTGGCCCATTCGAGGCCGTGGGCGGTCGTGTCGACGAACTGGTCGTGTTTGAGGGCTTTCCGGGTCTGCTGATCCACTGTTTTTCGTTTTCCTTTGTATGCTCGCAACGGTCTGGCCGCTTTGAGAGAGCTTGTCGTGCGTAGTGACACGCGCAGACCTTTAAGTTTATCAGCGCGGCAAACGAGATTGTAGCTTTTTACGCCTGAAGACCTCAGAAAAGAAGGCCGGGCCAGGAAGTTTCTTGAAATAGAGGAGATGCAAGGGTGCAAATCTATTGCGTTCCGGCAGTTTTGGCCTTTAGCGGCTCCCCGACAACGTCCGGCCCCAGCTCCACCTGCGTCCGAACCAAAGTATCCGCAACCATTCGTCCAAACAGCGCCTGACCCTTTGCGTTCAGATGGGTCCGGTCCACGGCGCTCTTCTTGTTTTCGGTCCGTTGATCCTCATGGCCAGTGGCATCGAATTCATCGGCCTGCGCCTGCGTCATTGCTTCGAGCAGCTTCACCGACATCACATTAAGATCAATCACGGTTACATTCTCTTCCATACCCACGCGTCTCGCCGCGGCTGAATAATCCTTCAGGTCCTGAACCAGCACACCGTCCTTATAGTTTCTTCGCGAGAGCGACGTCACCACCACCGGCACGGCACCGATCGCCCGCGCGTCCTTGATATACCGCCGAATATTCGCCGCAAACGTCGTCTCCGGATATGTCTCCCGCTCCGGCCCTTTGCCCTTCATGTCGTTGTGCCCAAACTGGATCAGGTAGTAGTCCCCATGGTCCTCCAGCGCCTTCTTCCACGCGCCTTCGTCGATGAAGCTCTTCGAACTCCGCCCGTTCAACGCCTCATTCACGCAGGTCACATTCGGCGTCATCACGGCACAGAAGCCCTTGCCCCAGCCGCCCCCGGCGTTCACCGTCGAATCCCCTACAAGAACGATTTTTACCGGCCCGCCTTCAATGATCTTCATCGCCTTCACACCCTCGGGCGGCAGCGGTTCGACCTGCGGCTTCACATACTTCGCCAGCTCCGGCACGGCCTTCCCCATGTCGACAGCTACGATCCGCCCGAAGATATACGACCCCTTCCAGTTCAAATGCGTCTTGTCGAAGATCGTCTTGCCCTCGTCGTCCTTTTTCGTAATCGCAAGCGTATCTCCTGCCTTCTCGCCCACCCTGTCGAGATAGGCGATGCTGTCCCGCTGCAGATCGATCACCGGCACCTTCATCTCCGCCGCGACCTTCTTCATCGTCTCCGCATGCGCCGACAGGTCGGAGTGAATCTTTCCATCCGCCTCAAAGTATCTTCGTGTCAGCGGCGTGACCAGCACCGGCTTGATTCCCGCCGTGCGCGCTTCATCTACGTAACGGCGCAGGTTCGCCTCATACTCCGCCATCGTGGTTTGCCGCGGAAGATGGTCCTTGCTCTCCATATCGTTGTGCCCGAACTGAATCAGCATGTAGTCCGGCTTCGTCTGGAGGCTTCTGTCCCACAACCCCTGTTCGCGAAACGTCTTCGTGCTCGCGCCACCCTTCGCCATGTTCACGCAGTCGACCTTCGCGGTCACGTTGGCGCAGAACCCGCGTCCATACCCGGCATTGTTCGTCTGCGTCGAATCCCCGATCAGGTCGATCCGCACCGTTGTTCCGGGCGCCCTGACCGCTGCCGTCGCTTGATCGAACGCTCTCGGCGGATCCCCCTGCGCCTGCGCCCGGATCCCACCCAACGCCAAAACCAGCATCGCTCCCAGCCGCATCGTCCGTGTCCACTCGATCATGTTGAATTCCCTCGCGGAAATCTTACTGTAATTCTGCCCAACTGGCCTGACCACTTCTTAGGTTGACAGTCCCTGCGGGGAGGCGAAGACTTGAAGTTGAAGGAATTCCCACATATGAAGACAGTTATTGCCGAAACCGCCGTCGCCGCGCCCCCTACTACGAACAAACACCTTATTCGCTGGGTGGAAAAGATGGCCGATCTCACCCAGCCTGATCGCATCCACTGGATCGACGGCTCTCAGGCTGAGTACGACTTCCTGTGCGACCAGCTGGTCAACGCCGGCACCTTCACCAAACTTAACGAGAAGCTGTGGCCGGGCTGCTTCCTGGCGCGCTCCTCCCCCAATGACGTCGCTCGGGTTGAGGACCGCACCTTCATCTGCTCGCTCGCGAGGGACACCGCGGGGCCTACCAACAACTGGGAGGACCCGTTCGTGATGCGGAAGAAGCTCAAACAGCTCTTCCGCGGCAGTATGCGCGGACGCACCATGTATGTGCTTCCTTACTCGATGGGGCCAATTGGCGGCCCTATGTCGCAGATTGGCGTTCAGCTTACCGACTCGGCCTACGCTGTGGTCAACATGCGCATCATGGCCCGCATCGGCGCACCTGTCTTCGCCGAGATCGATAAGGACGAGAAGCGCGTGGTTCCGTGCATGCACACCGTCGGGGCTCCGCTTGCTCCGGGCGAGCAGGATGTGCCGTGGCCCTGCAATGATGAGAAGTACATCGTCCACTTTCCGGAGACTCGCGAGATCTGGAGCTATGGCAGCGGCTATGGCGGGAATGCGCTGCTTGGCAAAAAGTGCTTCGCGCTGCGCATCGCCTCCAACATCGCCCGCGACGAGGGCTGGATGGCTGAACATATGCTGATCGTTGGCGTCGAGTCGCCTAAACGCCCCGACGGCACCACCGAGAAGACCTACGTGGCTGCGGCCTTTCCCAGCGCCTGCGGCAAGACTAACTTCGCCATGATGATTCCACCTGCGGGCTTCGAGGGGTGGAAGGTTTGGACTGTTGGTGACGACATCGCCTGGATCAAGCCCGACGCCAATGGGCAGCTCCGCGCGATCAACCCTGAGGCGGGGTTCTTCGGCGTGGCCCCCGGCACAAGCGGGAAGACCAATCCCAACGCTATGGCGACGCTGGCCAGGAACACCATCTTTACCAATGTTGCGCTCACTCCTGAAGGGGGCGTCTGGTGGGAGGGGATGACCGACACTGTGCCCGCTTATCTCACTGACTGGCGCGGCAACCCATGGACCCCCGAGGTAGGCAAGGCCACCGGAGCTACTGCCGCGCATCCCAACGGCCGCTTTACCGCTCCGGCGCGCCAGTGTCCTACTATTGATCCTGACTGGGAGAACCCTAACGGAGTGCCTATCTCCGCCATCATCTTTGGCGGCCGCCGCCCGACTACCATGCCGCTCGTCTACCAGGCGTTCAACTGGTCTGCCGGCGTCTACGTCGGCGCTACCATGGGCTCGGAGACTACGGCGGCCACCACTGGCGCCGTTGGCAAGGTACGGCGCGATCCCATGGCTATGCTGCCGTTCTGCGGGTATCACATGGGCGACTACTTTCGTCACTGGCTCAAGATGCAGCGGAACCTGTCGGCTACGCCGCGGGTTTTTCACGTCAACTGGTTCCGCAAGGGCGCCGACGGCAAGTTCCTGTGGCCTGGGTACAGCGAAAACATGCGTGTTCTTAAGTGGATTGTCGATCGTGTTCGCGGACGGGCGCTGGGCAAGGAGACACCGATCGGCTGGACTCCGCACTTTGAGGACATCAACTGGAAGGGCCTGGATTTTCCGCGTGCCACCTTCGATGAGTTGCAGACGGTCGACCGCGCGCAGTGGAGGCAGGAGGTTATAGGACACGAAGAGCTGTTCATCCTGCTCCACGACCATCTTCCGCCGGAGATGATCTACGAGCGTGAGCTGCTTATTTGCAGACTTTAAAATTGCCATTTCAGCCCAGAAAACTCATGTCAAGCCCCAAAACCAATTAACCCGTTACCGATCAACGACATCCCCGTGGCACTTAGTTAGGTCCACTCTGCTATACTCGATATATAGATCGAAAAGAGCGAGTTAGCCCCGGATAATCCTCCGGGGCTAACTCGTTTAGAAAGAATATTTATCCACAACACTTTTATTATGAGGATTTTACAGTCAATGCCGCCGGTAAGTTGATGAAAATAAATAAACGCAAGAAGATGATTCGCATCTAACTTATTGATAATAAGTATTTTAGCAACAAGTAGTTTATTATGAAGATTTTGCAGACACAGCCACCCTGCAAACCATTGAATAGAAGTATTTTACGCCCAAAATACCCCAAGGGGGGAGGGGGGTACCCCCGGCCACAAAGCAGGACTCGACAACTAAGCACGGCACTACTCGTCCGGATAGAACACAGAGTGATCGTCCCGTAGCTTCAGGGCCGACTCCGCATCCGTTCGCAGCTTCGTCAGGACACTCCATTGGTCGTTCTGTTTAGCAGGCGCCACCCACACCGGCAAAGGCATCCTCAGGTATTCGGAGAGAGCGACGGCATGCGGCTCGTAGAGCGCGCGAATGGTGTTCAATCGCTTCGCCGCGGCCGGATCGCCACAAAGTCGCAGGTCGTTATGGCCCAGCGCCTCGCATAGATGGTAGAAGTCCTGCGACGGCAAACGGTTAACCTCCGTCTGGCGCTGCCACGCCTTGCGGTCCTGGACACGGAAGGCCTGGCCCAGGTCGACGAGGGCATGCCGCGCCATCACGAAGGTCAACTGTGCCTGACGGGATGGGGCGATCTCAATGACCGAGATCAACAAGGCACAGGTGTCCAATATCGATACCAGCGCCGAGAGCCAGCTCTGGGTGTCGTGCTGCGAGCGGTAGAAGCAGAGGATCGGATAGGAGATATGAGATTCGAGGATCTCGGCGGACCAGCGCTCCCACTCCTCCAGCAGTGCGGCCATGGCCTCTTGTCCGCCCTCGAAGGAGTGCCGGCGGAAGAGCTCGGCAGCGTTTGGCGGCGAGCCGGCGCGCGAGTCGAGAAGCGCTACGCTGACCTCCCTGCGCGAAAATGCCTGATACAGCACCGGCAGATAGCCGATCACGAGTGCGACAAATCCGAGGCCGACGCCGGACTCGAAAATAATGAATGCGCGGGCGAGCCGGCTGTGCGGGACGACGTCGCCCAGGCCCAGCGTAAACAAAGTCGTGCCACTGACATACAAGTCGGTGCCGAACTGTGCCCACGCGCTGGCTGTGTTTTGCATCGTTGCATCGCTAAACGGAGAGCGCGTGGAGAAATAAAACATTGCGAAGCCAAAGATGAGAAGAAGCGCCCAGAGCAAGAGGAGCAGCAGCAGCGAAAGCGGTCCATAGATGCTGTAGATCTGCTCGCGCACCTTCTTGTCGCGGGCGCGCTCGGCCATCACGACCCAGGGCTTCCAGGTCACGATGAAAAAGATCCGGGTGATCTGAAACCGGCCGGTCGGCCGACGCGGCAAAACGATGGTCTGGAAGGCGTCAAGCGCCACGCCCAGGCAGCAGAACAGTCCGGCAATGAATGCGGCGACGTGCACGGTAAGTCTTTCTCCGCTCAAAGTGAGGCTATCTTCGTCAACCTTACCAGAGCGCTCGCCGCTGACCTTCCGGGGCTTGCGCCGTCTATAGAGGCAAGGTATGACGGCTCAAACGGCAATGATATTTCACACGTCACAGAGGTCGCGCAGCCTCTTTGCGCACAACATTATGGCAATGGCAGGGTCAACTCGTATACCAGCTGAGATCGCGCACCTGGTGAAATCGCAGTATTTTCATTCGACAAGAATACTTTTTCAGGCCTAAGCTAACTTCATCGGAGTGGTGTTTGCGTTTGGAACCGACTAAAATTGAGGAGGCGACTATGCACCGAGTTCTGGTGGTTGATGATGATCGTCTGGTTGCCGATACATTGACTCTCATCTTCGAGAGGAACGGTTTTTCTGCGAAGGCGACTTACTCCGCAGATGAAGCGCTCGAAAGTTCCCGCGAATTTGAGCCCAACCTTCTTCTCTGCGACGTCACCATGCCCGGTCGCGACGGTCTTTCGCTGGTAGAGGATGTGACGCGCGAGTTGCCGGCGTGCCGCATCCTCATGCTCACCGGCTTCTACTCCAACCTGAAGGATGTTCGCGAGCAGGCCCGCAAACTCTCACGTCCGCTGGGCATCCTTACGAAACCCTGCCAGCCCTCAGAGCTTCTTCGCGAAGCGGCCGCTTTGCTGGCTACGGCATAGCAGGGATTCGCTGTATGCATGATCTCGGCCGTACCTTTATTTTTCTCGGCCTCCTCCTTGTCGTCGCCGGCGTAGTCATCCTGGGACTCAGCCGTCTTCATCTTCCGCTTGGTCGCCTTCCAGGCGATTTCAACTGGCGTGGACGAGGGTGGTCGGTGTCCTTTCCGCTGGCAACTTCGCTCCTCGTCAGCGTTGCGTTGAGCCTGCTTCTTTGGGTGGTTAGCCGCCTGCGCCGCTAGCGCTGAAATCGCTGCGCGGCGATGCTAGACTCAGGCGATATGCCCGAGAGCGAAGACAAACCGCCGACCCTGGCCAGCCTCCGCGCACGGCGAGGAAAGACTCGCCCCGGAAAACGGAACTCCGCGTCTGCCCCGAGCCCTGATTCCAGCATTGATTCGATAGGCCAAAGCGGACTTTTTTCTGCTCTTACGGAGGCCGCTCCGACGCGTGCTGATCAGACGGCCCAAGCTCACACAGTTCGCCAGGAATTAGCTGCCTCTTCCAATAAATTTCAGCATAAATCGGCTGCGATCCCCGCTGTCTCAACAGAGCGCCGGATCTGGAGCGTTCGGGCGCTGGTTAGCGATATCTGCCAGCAGGTCGAGGCTGCTTATACCGATCTCTGGGTCGAAGGCGAGATCTCCAACTGCCGCACCGCTCCTTCGGGACATATCTACTTCACGCTGAAAGATGGCGAGGCCCAATTGCTCGTGGTACTTTTCCGTCGCCAGGCCGGCCTGTTGCGCTTTCGCCCCGCTGACGGGCTCGCCGTACTTGTCCGCGGACGCGTGTCGGTTTATGAGAGCCGTGGTCAGCTTCAGCTCATCGCCGAGACAATGGAGCCACGCGGTGCCGGGTCGCTTCAACTCGCCTTTGAACAGCTCAAGGCTCGCTTGCTCGCTGAAGGACTCTTCGACGCGAATCGGAAGCGCTCGCTGCCAGCCTTCCCGAAGTGCATCGGGGTCATCACGTCGCCCACTGGTGCAGTGATTCGCGATATCGTCACCGTCGTGCGCCGGCGGCACGCGCGGTTGAATCTTCTGGTGTATCCGGCGATAGTGCAGGGCGCGTCCAGTCCGGGTTCAGTCGCTGCGGGTATTCGATGGTTCAACGCGAACCCGTCGCTGGTGGATGTAATCGTCCTCGCCCGCGGCGGCGGTTCGCTGGAAGACCTCGCGGGGTTCAATGATGAAGCGCTCGCTCGCGTTATTGCTTCTTCCAAGCTTCCTATTGTGTCCGCTATCGGGCATGAGACCGACTTTACCATTGCGGACTTTGTCGCTGACCTGCGCGCTGCTACACCGTCTGCCGCCGCTGAGTTGGTAACGGCCGCGCAGCACCGGGTTGAAGAGCGTATTGCTACTCTCACCGCCCGAGTGCAGCGCGCGGGACGGTTCCATCTGATGCATGCACGCCAACGCTACGCCCTGCTCTCGGCGGAGTCCGTTCTGACTCGCCTCCGCGATACCGTCAACCGACGCGATCAGCGGCTTGATGAACTGCGCCTGCGACTTGATGGCGCCGCGCATCGTCAGTTCCGCACCTCGGCGCAGCGCTTCGGGCTGCTTACTGATCGGCTTCGTCGCCACGACATGGCCGTCCGGATCGCTATCACGCACCGACGATTGCAAAGTACAATCGTACGTCTGCACCGCACTGCGGCCCAGATCAGCAACATGCGACAGAACCGACTGGGACGGGCTTCGGCGCGGCTTGAGGCGTTGTCGCCTCTTGCTGTGTTGTCTCGCGGTTACGCTCTCGTCTACGCTGCCGACGGTACTCTGTTGCGCTCTGCTACGAAGACATCCGCAGGCCGGACGATTCGCGCACGCCTGGCACAGGGTACGCTTGAAGCAGAGGTGACGCAGACAAAGATCGACGAAGTAAACGCAACGGAGACCAGCAATTCATGAAGAGACTCTTTGGAACCGATGGCATCCGCGCCGTCGCCGGCCAGCCGCCGCTCGATGCATCTACCGTCTATGCGATTGGTCTCGCGCTTGCACATACCCTTGTTGCAAAAACACCGTCACCGCGCGTTCTGCTGGGCATGGATACGCGCGAATCCAGCGACTGGATCGCCGCTACTATTACCGCTGGCCTTATCGCCGGCAAGGCCTCGGTAGAGAGTGCGGGTGTGATCACTACTCCGGCCATTGCTTTTTTGACGCACACGCATCGCTTCGCCGCTGGGGTTGTCATTTCAGCCTCGCACAATCCATGGCAGGACAACGGCATTAAGTTCTTCGGCCCGGATGGCTATAAACTGCCGGACGGGGTCGAGCTCGCCATCGAAGAGGAGATATTTCGCCAGCTCGCCGAGTTGACGACACTCCCGCTGCAGACCGTTCCACTGGAAGTCAATGAGGCCGACCGCGCCGAGTATGTTCGCTTCCTGCTCGCGGCTGTTCCGGAGCTTTCCCTTGACGGTCGTCGCATCGTCATCGACTGCGCCAACGGAGCAGCCTCTTCTGTTGCTCCGCAACTATTCGCGGACCTTGGCGGCGAGGTCATTATCACGCACGCCAGCCCCGATGGCCGCAATATCAACGAAGCCTGTGGAGCGCTGCATCCGGAGATCGTCGCGACCCAAGTGAAGCGATGCCGCGCCTCGATGGGCATTACCTTCGATGGCGATGCGGACCGCGCTTTGTTCGCTGACGAGCAGGGTCGGGTGGTCAACGGCGATGCGGTTCTTCTGCTGGCTGGCCGCGATCTGCAGGCCCGAGGCCTCCTTACCAACTCGACCATTGTTGCAACCACTATGTCCAACATGGGGCTCGAAGCGGCATTGAAGCGTAGCGGCATTCTGATGCTTCGGGCCGCCGTCGGCGACAAGTACGTGTTGGAACAGATGATCGCTACTGGCGCTGCGCTGGGCGGGGAGCAGTCCGGCCACATCATCTTTACGGGGCGAAGCACGACGGGGGATGGTTTACTGACCGCGCTGTTGTTGCTGGATATTGTTCACCGGAGCGGCAAATCTTTGGCGGAACTCGTCGCCGATCTTAAGGTTTTTCCGCAGGTCATTGTCAACGTCAAAGTGAGGGAGAAGAAGCCGCTCGAAGGGATTCCCAGCGTAGCTGCAGCGATTCGTGCTGCCGAAGCAGATCTCGCGGATTCTGGCCGGGTCGTTATCCGCTACTCCGGTACCGAAGCGCTGGCGCGAGTCATGATCGAGGCCGAGTCTGAATTGCTGATGCGGCATCATGCCGATACAATCGCTGCCGCCATTCGTACTGAACTTGGCATCTAACTTTCGGTCAGCCATGGAATGGAACAAGAGGCAGATGCCCAAGTCATGAATTCGCGGTGAATTCATCTCAAGTTCGATTTCAACAGGCGGAGCTTTGAGAAAACACGAGGGCTAACCGTCTGACGTTTTTGTAACCCGATGGCACTGGTTGTAATCGAAGAAATAGAAGAATTAGTAGTCTGGTTCGGCGCGGCAAAAGAGATACAAGGAGTAAGCAGATGACGATGAAGTTGATACCTCTCAGTGAGCGCCCCGCGTGGAAGGCCCTGGAAGCGCATTACAACCAGATTCAACGTAAGCAGCTGAAACAGTTGTTTGCGGATGATCCTGCGCGCGGCGAGCGGTTCACGGTTGAGACCGGAGGGATACTGCTCGACTATTCGAAGAACCGCATTACGGACGAGACGCTGAAGCTTCTGATTCAGTTGGCGGAAGAGTCTGGCCTGAGAGCGCGTATCGATGCGATGTTCAGAGGAGAAAAGATCAACATCACTGAGAACCGGGCCGTGTTGCACGTTGCATTGCGTGCGCCGAAGAGTGAGTCGATTTTTGTCGACGGAGAAGATGTTGTGCCCGGAGTCCATGCTGTGCTGGACAAGATGGCTGCCTTCGCCGATCGCGTTCGCAGCGGCGCGTGGAAGGGACACACCGGCAAACGGATTCGCAATGTTATCAACATCGGCATTGGCGGCTCCGATCTTGGACCGGTGATGGCGTATGAGGCGTTGAAGTATTACAGTCAACGGGACATCACGTTCCGTTTTGTTTCGAACGTTGATGGAACCGATTTCGCTGAGGCGGTTCGGGACGTGAACGCGGAGGAGACGCTGTTTCTGGTTGCATCGAAGACCTTCACCACGCTGGAGACGATGACGAACGCGCATTCGGCGCGCGACTGGTCGCTTGCCGGATTGGGGGGCGATGAGAAGGCCGTTGCGAAGCATTTTGTGGCGATCTCGACTAATGCTAAAGAGGTAACGAAGTTTGGCATCGATACGGCGAACATGTTTGAGTTCTGGGACTGGGTCGGGGGACGCTATTCGATGGATTCGGCGATTGGACTGTCGACAATGGTAGCGATCGGGCCGGATAACTTTCGCGCGATGCTGGGTGGATTTCACCAGATGGATGAACACTTCCGTACTGCTCCCTTCGCGAATAACCTGCCGGTGCTGATGGGGCTGTTGACGGTCTGGTATACCGACTTCTTCGACGCGCAGACGATGGCCGTGCTGCCGTACGAGCAGTATTTGAAGCGCTTTCCGGCGTATCTGCAGCAGTTGACGATGGAGAGCAATGGCAAGCACGTCACACTGGATGGAACGCGCGTGACCACGGGCACCGGGCCGATTTATTGGGGTGAGCCGGGGACCAATGGGCAACACTCTTTCTATCAGCTGATTCATCAGGGGACGCGGTTGATACCGTGTGACTTCATTGGGTTCTATAAGACGCTCAACCCGTTGGGCCGACACCACGACATGCTGATGGCGAATGTCTTCGCGCAGGCTGAGGCGCTGGCGTTTGGCAAGACGGCGGAGCAGGTGAAGGCGGAGGGCACGCCGGACTGGCTGATTCCACATCGTGTGTTCGAGGGCAATCGGCCATCGAATACGATTCTCGCGGATAAGCTTACGCCTGAGGTGCTGGGCAAACTGATTGCGCTGTATGAACATTCGGTATTCACGCAGGGCACAGTCTGGAGCATCGACTCGTTCGATCAGTGGGGCGTCGAGCTGGGCAAGGTGCTGGCGCAACGGATTATCGGCGAGTTGGAGAGCGCGACAGAGCCTGCGTTGGCACACGATACTTCGACGACGAATCTTATTCGGAGATATAGAAAAAACAAGTAAGTGCGGAGCTGCGGTGCGAGTGACGTCTGCGCCGTTTTGGATTTCCGGCAAACCAAGCGAACTATTTGAGAGGGAGCGAGTATGCAACTTGGAATGGTAGGCCTGGGTAGGATGGGAGCCAACATGGTCCGGCGGCTGGTGGCGCATGATCACGAATGCGTCGTCTTTGATATGTCGCCGAAGGTGGTTGAGGACATGGCAAAGGAGAAGGGGATCGCCGGCTCCTCTTCGCTGCAGGACATGGTGAGTAAGCTGGCGAAGCCGCGGGCGATCTGGTTGATGATCCCTGCTGGAGTTGTTGAGAAGACGATTCAGTCGATTGCTCCGCATCTCGAAGCGGGCGACATCCTGATCGATGGCGGAAATTCGTACTACATCGACGATATTCGCCGTGCCAAGGAGCTTGCTGCGAAGGGAATTCATTATGTTGATGTAGGAACCAGCGGAGGGGTGTGGGGGCTGGAGCGAGGTTACTGCATGATGATCGGTGGGCCGGATGCCGCGGTGCAGCATCTGGATCCTATCTTCAAGACTATCGCTCCCGGGATCGGAGATATTGCACGGACTCCTGGGCGGGAGAAGGTGGGTGGGACAGCGGAGCAGGGGTATCTGCACTGTGGAGCAAGCGGCGGTGGGCACTTCGTCAAGATGGTGCATAACGGGATCGAGTACGGGATAATGGCGGCTTATGCCGAAGGCTTGGCCGTGCTGAAAGCTGCCGATGTTGGGAAACAGAAGGGCGAGATCGATGCTGAGACTACACCGCTGCGCGATCCGGAACACTATCAGTATGACTTCAACCTGCCGGATGTGACCGAGGTGTGGCGTCGCGGCAGCGTGATTGCTTCGTGGCTGCTGGACCTGACTGCGGCTGCGTTGATGGAAGATCCGGAGATGTCGAAGTTCGGTGGCAGAGTCTCGGATTCGGGTGAAGGGCGCTGGACGATCAAGGCGGGGATCGATGAAGGTGTCCCAACTCCGGTGCTGACGACGGCGCTTTATGAGCGGTTCAGTTCGCGCGGCGACGCCGACTTTTCGAATAAACTGCTGTCTGCGATGCGCTATGAGTTTGGCGGCCATCTTGAGAAGCCGGTTGGTAAGTAGTCTTTCAGCTGAAGGAGAAAACGCGTGAGTCAAGCTCATTCCGATGCGCTGGTGTTCTTCGGCGCGACTGGCGATCTGGCCTACAAGAAGATTTTTCCGGCACTGCAATCGATGGTGAAGCGGGGCACCCTGGGTGTTCCCGTGATCGGCGTGGCGAAGGCCGGGTGGAGCCTCGATCAGTTGAAGGCGCGGGCGAAGGACAGTTTGGAGCAGCATGGCGGCCTCGATGCGGCGGCGTGGGAGAAGCTGAGTTCGCTGCTGCGGTATGTCGATGGCGATTACGCTGATCCGGCCACGTTTGTTGCGGTGCGGAAGGCGCTGGGTTCGGCTGAGAGGCCGGCGCATTATCTGGCGATCCCACCTTCGATGTTTGAGACCGTGGTGGAGCAATTGGTGCATTCCGGTTGCGCGAAGAGTGCGCGGATGATTGTGGAGAAGCCGTTCGGTCATGACCTGGCTTCGGCGCAGGAGCTGAACCGGATTCTGCTTTCGGCGTTTCCGGAGTCTTCGATCTTTCGCATTGATCACTACCTGGCGAAGGGGCCGGTTCATAACATGGTGTCCTTTCGTTTTTCGAACTCGTTTCTGGAGCCGTTGTGGAACCGCAATTACATCGAGAGTGTGCAGATTACGATGGCGGAGGACTTTGGCGTGCAGGGGCGGGGGGGCTTTTACGACCAGACTGGCGCTATCCGCGATGTGATCCAGAACCATATCTTCCAGGTGATGTGCAATCTGGCGATGGAGTGTCCGGCGCGGCGGGACAGCGAGTCGATGCGGGATGAGAAGGTGAAGGTGTTGAAGGCTATTCCGTCGATCGATCCGAAGAATCTGGTTCGCGGACAGTTTGTTGGGTACCTCGATGAGAAGGGCGTTGCGCCGAACTCGCAGGTGGAGACGTTTGCCGCGCTCGAATTGGAGGTCAAGTCGTGGCGGTGGGACGGTGTGCCGTTCTACATTCGGGCAGGAAAAAATCTTCCGGTCACTTGTATGGAGGTGATGGGCCGGCTCCGCAAGCCACCCGCCACGAATATGATCGAGGGTGAGGTGCTGCAGAACTACCTGCGCTTTCGGATAAGCCCCGAGATGACGGTGGCGATGGCGGTGTCAGCCACTTCTCCGACACAGGGGGAGGGGCATCGGGAGGCGGTGGAGTTGGTGGCGAGCCGACATCCTCGTCCGGGCGAGATGGAGGCGTACGAGCGGGTGTTGAGCGATGCCATGGCCGGAGATGCGACTTTGTTTGCGCGACAGGACTATGTGGAAGAGGCCTGGCGGATTGTCGATCCGATGCTGAAGGCTGCCACCCCGGTGTATCCCTATGAGCCGCATACGTGGGGGCCAAAGGAGGTGGATCGGAGTGTCCTTCCGCCTGGCGGGTGGGATACGCCGACGGCGGACGAGCAGGAAGACTTCCGGGTGGTTGCGCAGCCTGCTTGAGAGGGGGTACCCCCCTCCCCCCTTGGGGGTATTTTGGGCGTAAAATCCTTGTATTCAGCAATTTGCATCGGGTTGGGGCCTGCAAAATATTCATAATAAATGATTTACGCGCAAAATCTCCTGAATCAATAAGTTAGCCCCGTAGGGAAGCTATCTCTCTGCGGGGCTTGCTTGTTTTTCGATCTATATATTCAGTATAGCGGATTGAACATAACTAAAATGCCACGCGGATGTTGTTGGGTGGTAATGGTTTAGGTGGTTTTGGGGCTTGACATGCGATTTTTGGGCTGAAAACGCCCAAAAAAAATTGCGAGAGCAGCAAAGTCAATTGAATGAGTTATTTCGCCTTTGGGGTCTAGCCCGCTTCGGATCTGTGAACGCGTACCCTCGACGGGGTGGATGGGGGATGGTGTGAAGTGGTTGGGTAGTATTGGGAGAGCATACCCTAGGGGCTGAAGCCCTTTTTGTTGTGAAGTTTAGAGACGCAAGGCTGAAGCCTTGGGCTACCTAGATGCAAAACAACAGCAAACGCAATATGGACTCTTTCGACAAGCTCGGGTCAGAATGACAATCGTTTTGTTGATCAGAGCATTGAGTCGTTATTTGGCTTTGGCGGTGGCTTTCTTTGCTGATGCTTTGGCCGGGGCCTTCTCTGGTGTTTTTGCAGGCGCCTTGGTTTTTGTTTCTGTGGCTTCAGTGGCGGCGGGCGACGACTCTGCCTGCTGGCGCAGGGCGTGGATGACTACGCGCAGCATCTCTTCTTCGGGGGCGGGTTTGCCGGTGAAGATTTCGAACTGGCGGGCACCCTGCTGCACGAACATCTCGATGCCGGTGATGATGGGGATGCCTTTCTGGCGAGCGAGACGAAGCAGCGGCGTTTCGAGCGGGTTGTAGACCAGGTCGAAGACGAGCTTGGTGTTGAGGTCTTTGGCTTCGAGAAGCTGCGGAGCCTTGATTCCGGCCATGCCGATGGGGGTTGCGTTGACGATGGCGTCGAAGGAGGTTTTTGCGACAGCGTCCTTCTTGATGGTCTTGGAGCCGGATTGGCGGGCGAGTTTTTGCGCGGTCTCGGAGGTGCGATTGAGGATGAAGACCTCGGCGCCCTTGTCGCGCAGACCGAAGACGGCGGCGCGTGCGGCTCCGCCTGCGCCGAGGACGAGCACCTTGGCTCCGCGGAGGGACATGCGCTTTTCGAGCGGGCCGGTGATGCCGGCGACGTCGGTGTTGAAGCCGTAGAGCTTGCCGTCCTGGGCGCGGAGGACGGTGTTGCAGGCTCCGATCTTGGCCGAGAGCGGGTCGGTCTTTTCGAGGTGCTCCATGATCTCCTGCTTGAGCGGCATGGTGATCGAGAGCCCCTGGATGGGGATTTCATGAACCAGCTTCAAGAGATCGGTGAGTTTAGCAGCCTGGAGCGCGAGGTAGACGGCGTTGACGGTCTCGCGGCGGAAGGCGGTGTTCATCATGATGGGCGAGAGCGAGCTGCGGATAGGGTTGCCGGCGACGCCGTAGACCTTGGTGGCGGCGTCGACCTGGTCGATGCGATAGGTTTCGATCAGTGTGCGGGCGGCGATCTGGCCAGGGCCGGTCTCTTCGCCTACGGTGGCCGCGGCAAAGGTGAAGGCAGAGCCGGCGCGGACGCCGAGGACGCGGGAGATGATGCCGGCGTCGCCCATGCAGATGCCGATGATGTTGGAGTGGTCCTCCATGCGCTCGATGAAGCGCATGAGGGTGACGTTGTCGGTGAGGGTCTTGGCCGTGGGTACGATCTTGATGAAGTCGGGCTGGAAGGGGATGATGCGCTTGTAGATGCCTTCGAGGTCTTTGGTGGCGGCGAAGTCGTGGTGGCTGATGATGAGGGCGACGCCGGTGTCGCGAAGATTCTGGAGCTCTCCCTTCTTCATGGCTTCGGCGGACTCGAGCTCGACGTCGACGATGTGGAAGCCGGCTGCTGCGGCCTTCGAGAGAACTTCGATTTCATCGGCGACCTTGCCGGAGAACTTGCCGCCGTTGGCGGTGCGGCGGCAGGTGGCGATGCCGGTGGCGGCGGTGTTGTCGGTGAAGAAATGTTTGAGCTTCGGGAAGGCGAGAAGGGGATTCTCGAGATAGTCGAGGCGGAACTCGAGGAAGGGCGTCTCTTTGACGACGGCGCTGGCTTTTTCAAGCATCTCGGCGGCCGTGGAGCCAATGATGGCAACACAGACTTTACCGATACGGGAACGAAGAAACTGGGGGGCTACGCTGGGCACATTCACTCTCATGTCTACAATCGCGGTATCTTACAGACCCGCGCGGAAGGATGCAAATTTCTGTTGAAATCAAAGCCGGTTAGGTGTGGAGCTTAACCCGAAGAAGAAATACGTCTGTTGGATGCAGCGAACGCAGCGTTGGCACCAAGGGTAGACGCTAATGGTCGAAGAATGTTACCGCTTATGACCGAAACTGGCGAGGGAACGGTGGATTTGGATGAGATGGGGCTTAAAATGAAGGAGATTGAGATGGATGGGGAGGGTGGAGGTGGTGGTTGGGCGCTCAAAATGAAGGAGTTAGCGTGGGTGGTGGGTTGGAGATCGTGCGGGTGGCGGGGTGGGAACAGTATGGGTGGCTGCGGCATGGGTTTAGCACGCGAACAGGTGGGGTTTCAACGGTTTATGGGGGTAATTCGCTGAATCTGGGGTGGACGAAGGAGGATGATCCGGCTGCGGTGGCGGAGAACCGAAGGCGGTTTTTGCGTGGTGTTTGGGGTACACACGATGGTTTTTCGCTGGTCGGAGTGCGGCAGATTCACTCTGGTGTTGTGCGCGTGGTGAGGGCGGAGGATGGGGCGCTGGAGGGACGGCTGCAGACGGCGGAGGGGAAGGCGGTGCTTGAGGGGGATGGGTTGATGACGGATGTGCCGGGGGTGTTGCTGGGAGTGGGGACGGCGGATTGCGTTCCGGTGCTGGTGGTCGATGTGGAGAAGAGGGTGGTGGCGGCGTTTCATGCAGGGTGGCGCGGGACAGTGGCTCGGATTGTCGAGCACGGCGTTGCGAGGATGGGGGCGGAGTATGGATCGCGGGTTGAGGATCTGATGGCGGCGGTGGGGCCGAGTATTGGGGTTTGCTGCTATACCGTGGGGGAGGAGGTGCGGTCGGAGTTTGGGGGGCAGTTTGGGTATGCGGAGGAGCTTTTTAGGACTGACGCGGGTGCCGACGGGGTTCGGTTGAATCTTTGGGAGGCGAATCGGCGGCAGTTGGTGGATGCTGGTGTGGGGGAGGCGCGGATTTCAGTGGTGGGAGAGTGTACGGCTTGCGCTCGGGATGCTAGTGGGGCGTTGCGATACTTTTCGCATCGGGGAGAGAAGGGTGTTGCAGGGCGGATGTTGAATGTTGTTGGGGTTAGCTTAGATTCCGATCCCGAAGACTGCGTGCAATGTCCTTGAAGCTCTCATCGATTCCTGTGAGGGATTTCGCGATCGACCAGAGAACCCAGATTACGAAGATCCAAAAAGCGGCGGCTATGGGAAAGAGAATGCTGGAAGCTATCAAGGGTTTCTCCTTTGAGCTGGGTGTGCGAAAACTCCGATGTCACAAGTTATATGTTTTTGGCTTCGCAAGCGAGGTTCTATGGGTCGACAGATTTGTTAACGCCAGAACCACCTCGAATGGAGGCGATTCTGGCTAATCTCTTTGCGTCATTTGCGGATTAATCCATCAGCTTGCGCGTCAGGTAGGTGTACTGCTCGGCCCAGGTCTTTGCCTGTTCTTTGAGGTTGGCTCCGGCGGCGTGGCCGCCTTCGACGATTTCATCGTAGTAGAAGGGCTTGTGGAACTCTTCCATCTTCGCGGCGAACTTTCGCGCGTGGACTGGGCCTACGCGGTCGTCTTTTGTGGTGGTGAAGATGAGCGGCTCAGGGTAGGTGCCGTCGGGTTTGAGCTGGTTGTAGGGCGAGATGGAGGCGAGGAACTTTCGCTCTTCGGGGATGGTGACGGTGCCGTACTCGCCGACCCAGGAGGCTCCGGCGGCGATGTGCTCGAAGCCGAGCATGTCCAGAAGTGGGACCTGGATGACGACGGCGTTCCACATCTCGGGGTGCTGGGTGAACTCGACGCCCATGAGGAGGCCGCCGTTGGAGCCGCCGACGATGCCGAGGCGGCGGGGTGAGGTGATCTTGCGGGTGAACATGTCGCTGGCGACGGAGGCGAAGTCGTCGTAGATGATCTGGCGGTGGGTTTTGAGGCCGGCTTCATGCCAGGCGGGGCCGAACTCGCCGCCGCCGCGGATGTTGGCGAGGACGAAGATGCCGCCACGTTCAAGCCAGAGCTTGCCGACGATGCCGGAGTAACGCGGGGTCTCGGAGACCTGGAAGCCGCCGTAGGCTGTCATTAGTGTGGGGTTGGAGCCGTCGTATTTGATGTCTTTGCGATGCACAATGAAGTAGGGGACTTTGGTGCCGTCGGTCGAGGTGGCTTGTAGTTGCTCGACTACGAGGTTGGAGGCGTCGAACTGCGCGGGCAATGTTTTTGCGGGCTTGAGTGTGGTTGTGGCTGCGTCGCCGAGGAGGAGCGAGGAGGGTGTGAGGAAGCCGGTGAGGCCGAGGAAGAACTGGTCGTCTGAGGTGTTGGTGCTTTCGATGGAGACTGCGATGTTGTCGGGGATGTCGAGTTTCTTTGGGGTCCAGACGTTCTTTGGGCTGCGGGTGTAGACGTAGGCGCGGCCCTGGACGTGGTCGAGCGTGGTGAGGATGAGGTGGTTTTTGGTGACGGCTGCCTCTTGTGCGAACTCTTGTGCTGTTGGAGTGAAGATGACTGTGGGCTTCAGGTGCGCGGGATCTTTTTTGACGGCTTCGAGGTCAAGCGCGACGAACGAGCCTTGAAGGTAGGTGGTGGTGAGGCCGTCGGGTTTCCAGTTTTCGTTGAGCTCTACGATGAGCTGGCCGTCGAGCAGGCCGTGGATTTCTGACTTGCCTGGGAGGGAGATTTTCTTGGGGCCTTCGGGTGTGTAGAGCGAGACTTCGTGCTCGAAGAAGTTGACGCCACGGTTGAGAAGGACGACGTGGTGGCCCTGGCTGTCGTTGAGAGCTTCCGCGCCGGCTCCGACGTCAGAGGTTGTGCCGCGGTAGACCTCTTTGGCTTGATCAAGTGGCGTGCCGCGCTTCCAGAGCTTGACGACGAAGGGATAGCCGGACTGGGTCATGGTGCCGGGGCCCCAGTCGCGGGCGATGAGGAGGGTGTCTTTGTCGACCCAGGTGACGTCCTGCTTGGAGTGGGGGAGGACGAAGCCGTTGTCGACGAATTTGCCGGACTCACCTTTCTTCAGGTCGAACTCGCGGAGGGTTTCGGCGTCTTCGCCGCCGGCGGAAAGGGCGACGAGGCAGAGGCCGTCGCCGGGGTAGAGGCAGTTGAGGCCCTTCTGGACCCACTTCTCGTTGTCGTGGGTGGCGAGGGCGTCGTAGTCGATGACGGTGTGCCAGTCGGGCTGGTCAGTGAGGTAGCTGGTGAGCGAGGTGCGGCGGAGAATGCCGCGAACGTGCTGGGCGTCCTGCCAGGTGTTGTAGACTTCGCCGACGCGGAACTGTGGGTTGGGAAGGCGCGTTGGGGATTCGAGAACCTTGAGTGCGGTTTCGGTTAACGTGGCGTAGTGAGGATCGGCGTCGAGGACTTTGGCGGAGCGTGCGTTTTCTGCGTTGACCCAGGCCATGGAGCGCTGGCCGTTGACGTCTTCGAGCCACTGGTATTTGTCTACGGGTTCGGTGAAGTTTTGGGCGTGGGCGTTGACCCAACCGAGAGTTGTTCCCATAAGCAGAGTGAGTAGAACTGAGGTGTAGCGGCCTCGAAGGTGCATTCCGTCGTCCCCTTTTCGAACGCCTTATTTGGACGCTCAGTATTCCCTTTAGTCGTCTGGCCCGTGGCTGGTTGTGTGGAGGCAGTCAGTGTAGCGCAGCTTTGCTTGGTTCGGCTTTTTGTGGGCGCTTCGGGCTAACCTTCGTCCTGTTTGTCGTAGGGCCAGGCAGTGTGTCTGACGAATCGAATTGCGGACTTCGAGAGGAGTGCAGCGAGAGAAGAAGGCATACCCCCAGGGGCTAAAGCCCGGTGTCTCGGCAAGTCGAGAGACCCAAGGCTAAAGCCTTGGGCTACCTAGATGCAACCTAGATGCAAACTAGATGCAAAGGCGCCGATTCATCAGACACTAGCTAAAGCCCTGCGCCAATCCCAAAAGCAAAGGCAAGAACAACGGCAACGGCTCGAGGCGGAGGAAAGTGAGGTAGAGAAGCGGATTTCTCCGCTGCGATGCTCACGATGAGACCGTGAGCATCTTCGGTCGAAATGACGACTTTTGCGGTGAGGAGCAACTGCGCTCTAGGCCTTGCAGAGTTCTTCGGAGAGGTCTTCGCGGTGTTCGAGGGCTATTGCGTCGAGGCGGTTTAGGACCTGGAGGTAGACGATGAAGGCGATGAGGGCGAGGGCGAGAAAGATGGGGACCATGAGCCAGGGGTGGCCGAGATCGTTGGCCAGCGTGACGATGACGAAGGCGGTTCCGAGGCATGCAACGAGGATGCCGAGAGCGATGAGGACGCTTAGTTGAGAGGCTTGTCCGCGAGTTGGCTTCAACAGGTTGATTTTTTTCGGAGCTGTGAGGGAGCGGAGGTTGCCGACGGCGCCGTTGATGAACGTGGCGAAGAGAAGCCAGCAGACGGTTGAGAGTCCGATGACGAGAGACGGAGGGTGGGCGACGAAGGCGATGACGGCAAAGATGAGGACCAGTTCCACGAGAGTGAGGAGGAAGCCGGTGATGTTTTTTGCGAGGAAGACGTCGCGCAGGCTGGTGGGACTGAGGAAGTAGAACTGAACGCCGCTGCCGTCCATGCCGAGTGCGTTGTAGGAGAGGACGGAGACGCCAAGGACAGAGTAGGCGACGGCTACGGGAAAGATGAATTCGCCGAAGCGGCCGTTGGCGCTCATGCGGCCGGCGAAGAGGAATACCATGAAGAGCGGGGCGATAAAGCCGTAAAGCTGGTTGATGTTGCGGCGGAGGTAGATGAACTCCTTTTGCAGGCAGGCGATGACGGAGGAGTTGAGGCCGAAGGTGTTGGTGCGGGCTGCGGTCGTGGGTAGAGTGCCTTGGATGACTGCTGGCCGGGCGGCCTGCGTGCGTTGAGCGGCGGGGCGGTTGGGTTGCGTGACCTCGCTCAGGTTTTCTCCGCGGAACTCGCGGTGCATGCGCCAGGCGTAGATGCTGAAGAAGAGTGAGGCGAAGGCGATGAGGCCGAGGAGTGTGGCGATGGAAGGGAGGAAGTGGCTCTGGCTGTAGGTGACGATGGAGGAGGCGGTGAGTCCCGGTGGAAGCAAGGCGGCGATGGGCTGGATGTGGTGGTAGATGCTTCGGAGTAAGGGAAGGTGATTGGAGGCGTGACGATGGCGTCCCTGCAGGCCGGGGTTGAAGTTGAGGTTGATGTACTGGAAGCCGAGGGACGCGAAGAGAATGAAGGCGGTGAGGATCTCGCGGGAGCGGCGGGTGGAGAGCCAGCGCTCAACCCATTCGAGCAGCATGCGGGTGAAGAAGATGTTGGCGAGGGCGAAGGTTGCGAGGAGCAGCGTGGACCATGGAGCGAGTGATGGCTTCGCGATGGCAATGCCGATGTCTGCGGCGATGATTGAGAGGGTGCCGATGACGGTGGAGGCGCTGAGCAGGCCGAAGAAGATGCGCGCGGTGAGGTAGCGCGGGAAGCTGAGCGGGAAGCGAATGATGGTGTTGATGTCGAAGCTGAGGCCGGCGGGAGAGATGTTGAGGACGACGAGCATCCAGAGGCCGAAGATGGCCCAGGTGAGGATGGGAAGCATTGCGACGCGGCCGGAGGAGACGAGGAAGTACGCGCCGAACCCGGAGCCGAGGATGGGGCCGATGGCGAAGAGGCCAAGGATGGGAAAGAGGATGATGCGAGCGGCGAGTTCGCCTGCACCTCCTTTGCGGCGGAAGCTGTTGCGGAAGATGCACCAACGGAGGTTGGCGAGGGCGGCGAACTGGGCCCGACTCTGTGCTGCGGTCCAGCGTTGAGGGCCTTTAACAGAAGGATCGAGTTGAGGAATTGTGTCCATATAATCTTGACCTTCGAAGTACGGAAAGAATTCCCTCAGCGGCTAAAGCCGTTTGGAACACCGTAGAACAAGCAGCAACAAAGGCAAAGGCGAAATACGGGGGTTCTTCGCTGCGCTCAGAATGACGACGCTTTTCCTCTTTCTGATGACGACGCTTTTCCGCTCTTTATAGCATCCATGAACCTTCCCGTCTAAAGCCGCATTGCGAGCAAAGCACTTGCGGCACGGTTGAAGCCATGCCCTTAAGCAGAACAAACAAAGAACACTGATCTCTGTCGCGCGACAGACCTAACCGAGCCATGAAAGCTCTTGTTCGGGTTGCTGCGCGCCGGCTTCGTTGCCGACGATGCTGAGGAAGATCTGCTCGAGCGTGAGGGTTTGGCTGCTGGCGCTGTCGGTGCTGCGGGCCTGGACGCCGGCGCGGAGCTCTTCGAGGGAGCCGTTGGCGATGAGGTGGCCGCGATCGATGATGGCGATGTGGGAGCAGAGACGCTCGACGATCTCGAGGACGTGCGAGGTGAGGAAGATGGTTGCGCCGCGGGCGATCATGCCCTGAAGCATGGCTTTGAGGGTGCCGGAGGCGATGGCGTCGACGCCTTCGAAGGGCTCATCGAGGAAGAGGACGCGGGGGCCGTGGATGACGGCGGCGGCGAGGGCGAGTTTTTTCTGCATGCCGTGGGAGAAGTCAGTGACGAGTTTTTTTGTTTCGTTGGCGAGCGACATGAAGTCGAGGAGTTCGGTGGTGCGGGCGGCGGTGGTGGCGGCGTCGAGGCCGTACATGCGGCCGACGAAGTGGAGGTACTCGGCTGCAGTGAGACGGCCGAAGAGGGCGAGGCCTTCGGGGACTACTCCGATTTGCCGCTTGACATCGATGGGGTTGGCGATGGCGTCGAGGCCGAGGATCTGGATGCTGCCGGAGGTGGGGGCGAGCAGGCCGGTGAGCATCTTGATGGTGGTGGATTTGCCTGCGCCGTTGGGGCCGAGGAAGCCGAAGAACTGGCCGGGGGCGACGGTAAGGTTGACATCCTGAACGGCGGTGAATTCGCCGAAACGACGGGTGAGGCCCGAAGTGATGATGGCAGGGATCATGTGGGTGAAGAATACCTTAGCTGGCAACGCCGTTGCGGACGAAACTTGCGAAGTAGACGAAAAATGAGAGGGAAACGTCTAAAGGAACGGGCCTGGCGAGCAACAGGGGAAGACCGCGTGGGTTGGTATACTTAAAAGCTGCCGCAATTTTTCCGAGTGACCGTGTGGTATGTGTTTTGGGCAAGGGCGCGACGCTCAGTGAGCGGGACCGCAGAACAGGGTTTGATGAGCAATATTCTTGAGACGATTCAATCTCCCGCGGATGTGAAGAAGCTGACGATTTCGGAGCTGACTCAGCTTGCGGAGGAGATACGGGCGCGGCTGATTGTCGGGGTTTCAAAGACGGGCGGGCACATCGGGCCGAACCTGGGCGTGGTGGAGCTGACGCTGGCGATGCACTATGTCTTCGATACGCCGAAGGACAGCTTTGTCTTCGATGTGAGTCATCAGGCGTATGTGCACAAGCTGCTGACCGGGCGGGAGAAGCTGTTTCATACGATCCGGCAGCCGGGTGGGTTGAACGGCTTTATGCTGCGGACGGAGAGTGAGCACGACAGCTATGGCGCTGGGCACGCCGGGACGGCTTTGAGCGCGGCGCTGGGGATGGCGGTGGCGCGGGATATGTCGGGCGGCAAAGAGCATATTGTTGCGCTGGCGGGGGACGCTGCGTTCACGAACGGGATCTCGTTTGAGGCGTTGAACAATATTGCCGCGCAGACGAAGCGCCTGATTGTCGTGTTGAACGATAATGCGTGGTCGATCGATAAGAACGTCGGGGCGATTGCGGAGTACTTCCACAAGATTGTGACGAATCCGACGATCTCGAGTTTGCATGGCAAGGCGGCGGAGTTGCTGGAGCGTTTTGGCGGTAAGGCGGTTGCGCATGTGGCGCGCAAGGCGGAGGAAGCGGCGAAGGGGTTGATCGGGCCGGGCATGTTGTTCGAGGAGTTCGGGCTGAACTACTTTGGGCCGATCGATGGACATAATCTTCCGCTGCTGATTGAGACATTTAAATTTTTGAAGCAGCAGAACCGGCCTGTTGTTTTACACGCGATTACGCAAAAGGGCAGAGGGTTTCAGCCGGCGCTTGAGAAGCAGAAGAAGTTTCATGGGTTGGGGCCGTATGACGCGGAGACGGGTGAGACGAAGTCCGCGGGGCAGAAGACGTACTCGGAGATATTTGCTGAGACGTTGACGAAGCTGGCTACCGCGAATGACAAGGTGGTTGCGATTACGGCTGCGATGCCGAATGGGACGGCGCTTGATCTGTTCCGGCCGCATCATCCGAAGCGATACTTCGATGTGGGGATTGCGGAGGAGCATGCGGTGATCTTTGCCGCTGGAATGGCGACGAAGGGGTATAAACCTTTTTGTGCCATCTACTCGACGTTTTTGCAACGGGCGTTTGACCAGGTGGTGCATGATGTTTGCCTGCAGAATCTGCCCGTGGTGTTTTGCATGGACCGCGGCGGGTTGAGCGGGGATGATGGGCCGACGCATCATGGACTCTTCGACATCAGCTATCTGCGGAGCGTGCCGAACCTGATCCACATGGTGCCGAAGGACGAGGACGAACTGGCGGACATGATGTATACGGCGATGCTGCATGAGGGGCCGAGTGCGATTCGTTATCCGCGCGGAACGGGGCCTGGGGCCGCGGTGAAGGAGCGGCCGGTGGCGCTGGAGATTGGCAAGGCTGAGATAATTCGGGATGGGGCTGACGTTGCGATCTTCGGGCTGGGAGCGATGCTGCCGGAGGCGAAGCGGCTGGCGGAGATGATGAGGCTGGAAGGATTTTCAGCGGCGGTGATCAACCCACGATTTGCGAAGCCGGTGGATCGGGAGTGCGTTGCGGAGTTCGGTGGCCGATGTGGACTGGTGGTTACGCTCGAAGATCATGTGCTGGCGGGTGGGTTTGGTTCGGCGGTGATGGAGACGCTGAACGAGCTTGAGCTGCATGTGCCGGTGGTGCGGGTGGGTTGGCCAGATGCATTTATCGAGCATGGCAAGGTGGAGTCGCTGCGAGGCAAGTATGGTCTGACGGCGGAGGCTGCGATGGAGAAGGCGAGGCCGTATCTGAGCCGGATGATGGACCATGTGCTGGCGAAGCATTAGCGTATCAGCCTGCACGACGACGTGGGTGGACAGGCTGTGCTGAAGATCATGGGAATGGGGTTGGCGCTACGAGCAAACCGCAGGTCCTTCGACTGCGCCTCTCGCGATGAGACTGCGAGAGGCTCCGCTCAGGATGACAAATTCTTTATCAATCGGTCTATATGCACCAGAGCGACGCGAAGAAAAAAAGAGGTACCTCTTGACGAGGCACCTCAGGCTTCGTTGGGTAGAACACTTAGTTGGGCATGAGGACGGTGTCGATGACGTGGATGACGCCGTTCGACTGGAAGACATCGGCGGTGGTGACGGTGGCCATGCCGCCCTTGGCGTCGGTCAGCATGATCTTGTTGCCGGACATGGTGGCGGTGAGGTCTTCGCCCTGTACGGTCTTGAGGGTGGCTTTGCCGCCGCCCTTTTTGATCATGGCTGCGAGTTGTTTAGAGCTGACGCGGCCGGCGACGACGTGGTAGGTGAGGATCTTGACGAGGGTGTCCTTGTTCTCGGGCTTGACGAGGGTCTCGACGGTGCCGGCGGGGAGTTTGGCGAAGGCGTCATCGGTGGGGGCGAAGACCGTGAATGGGCCTGCGCTGTTGAGGGTGTCGACCAGGCCTGCGGCTTTTACGGCTGCGACGAGAGTCTTGTGTATCGGCGAGTTGACTGCGTTCTCGACGATGGTCTTGGTGGGATACATGTCGGCGCCGCCGACGGTTGGGTTCTTCTGCGCGTGGGCGCTGAGAGAGGAGAGGGCCAGAGCAGCTACGGCCAGTGTGGCGAGGAATGTCTTCTTCATTGTCGTTATCCTTTGTCTTTCTTGATTTCTGGAAGCTCGTCCCTTGCTTCAGGGCACTCATAAGCATCTACGTCGCTTTGGAGAGAGTGGATTGGTTCTATTCATGCGATGCATTGGAAATTTTGTTGCGAGGGGTTGCCGCGTTGTGGTGATTGTGTGGGCACAAACCGGCGGAGGGATTGTTGATGCTGCGAAGCCGGAGTGCTACGGACGGGGCGTTGACAATTATCCCGGGTCACCGTCAACTAAAAGTCTGACCTCATGGCAAACGAGTCGACCAGCAGTCACGAGTTAATACACGCGGAAGAACATGGGGGTCACTCGCGTGACCGCGGCCTGTTGGCGATTGGATTGTTCAAGCTGGCGAAGGCGATTTTTTTCTTCGGCATTGGGGTGGGTGCGATTCACCTGCTGCATAAAGACCTTGAAGATGAGGTGATGCGGCTGGCCGTGAAGCTGAAGTTCGATCCGGAGAGCAGGTTTGTTGCGCTGCTGCTGGACAAAGTGGATTTGATCGATGCCCACCGGCTGAGACAGATCAGCGTGGCGACTTTTGGATACTCTGCCCTGGCTTTGACGGAGGGGGTCGGATTGCTGCTGGAGAAGGTGTGGGCGGAGTATCTGACGCTGATACTGACGATCTCGTTTTTGCCGTGGGAGCTGTATGAACTGGCGCGGCGACCGGACTGGTTCCGGTTGAGTCTGCTGCTGATCAATCTGGCGGTGCTTTGGTATCTGATTTGGCTGCTGCGCAGGAAGAAGTTGTTGGGGGCTGAGTAGGCCGTTTTCGCTTTTTCATCGCTTTATCAGATGGGTTGGGAAGCCGCAAGTGGCGATCCAGGTATGAACCACGGTTGCTAACACTATAGGTAGTGGGTATCTTCCTGGGTTCCGCAAGCCGCTGAGTTTTCCACAATTCAATATGGGAATTCCATAGTTTGGTGCGAAATAACCCTTTACAGGGCAATGACTGTCGGCGATGCTGGTGGAGCGAAGTAGAGAATTTTGGAGTGTGGTGGGCTAAACCGGACTTCTTATAGACAAATTCTACGGCGTTGAACGGTTTTTGAACCAAAGTTGATTCGGGGCAGGTATCGAGGTAGGCATGTTTCGGGGAAATCACCCAACGCGCGTTGATGAAAAAGGCAGGCTTAAACTTCCTGCCGAGTTCAAGCGCCGTGTGGATGAGTTGTACGGGCCCCAGTTCTACATCACGAGCATGGATGGGAAGCGGGCGCAGATTTACCCACTGAAGGAGTGGGAGCTGATCGAGGCATCGATGGCGAAGATGTCTCCGATGGACCCGGTACGGAAGAAGTTTCTGGACGTGACGAACTTTTACGGACAGATGGCAGAGATGGACGCGCAGGGCCGGGTACTGATTCCGCAGAAGCTGCGGGAGCTGGCCAAAGTAGCAGGCGATGTGAATGTGATGGGTGCGCAGACCTGGCTGGATGTGGTGAATGCCGAGTTGTTCGATGCAGAGATGAAGAAGGCGAGCGGTGCGGTTGAGTTGACGGACGCGGATCTGATGGCGTTCGCGGAGAAGACGAAGAACAGTGATTAGTGGTTAGTGATTCGTGGCTTGTGATTTGTGGTTTGGAAGTTGGCCCCCAGGGGCAGCACTGAAGGCGGGTAAGGGATGAATAAACCGCGACATGTGCCGGTTCTTTTAGAGGAAGTTCTGGAGTATTTGAATGTGCGGCCAGGCGGCGTGATCTGCGATGCGACACTTGGATTTGCGGGGCACTCGACGGAGATTGCGAAGAGGCTGGGCGGCAGAGGTCGGCTGATTGGCTTTGACCGCGACCCGGAGGCGATGGCGGCGGCTCAGGTTCGGCTGGAGGAAGTGAAGGCCGAGTTGGGAGACGAGATGCCGGAGGTGGTGTTTGAGCCGAGGGCGTTTTCGGAGGCTTCGAGTTTGATCGAGCCGGGAAGCCTGGATGGTCTGCTTGCAGATTTCGGTGTTAGCAGCCTGCAGCTGGATGAGGCGCACAGAGGATTTAGTTTTCGGACCGATGGCCCGCTTGATATGCGGATGGATACGCGCAGCGGGGAGACGGCCGAGCAAGTGGTAAATCAGGAAGACGAAAACGAACTCGCCGACCTGATTTACGAATTCGGAGAGGAAAGGAGG